>JACCDM011462981.1_pt1 | contig 16752 bp, 14 predicted proteins | sample 7445851 | NCBI WGS metagenome assembly JACCDM01 (sample SAMN15323438, study PRJNA562643) | freshwater metagenome | isolation source: river surface water | place: USA:Blue River Watershed | collected 2017-08-16
CAGCCAACGTAAAGGCTGCTGCTGTTGTGAAGGCTGCAAACACCAAGGCATTTGCTTTGGCTGCTGCAACCGGAACTCCACAGTTCAGCGCTTACTTGGACAACAAGACCGGCGGATCTAACTGGTACGACGTTCTTGGTGGCGTTTACACCGACATCCTGGTTAAGGGTGCCGATGTTGACAAGACCCTAGACGCAGCTGCTGTGATTCTGAAGAAGAACTTCACCGCTGCCGCTTCTGGCAAGTAACAACAAATTATCTATCGAGGGGTTGGCCAAGTTGCCAACCCCTCGATTGATTAAATAGATTCAACTTCGGAGGAACAGATGAGTAAAACCGGCTGGATTGCACAAACCGTCAAATTTGTTTTACTCGCCCTGTTCAATGCAATTTTTGGCTACATGGCCTTTTTGGCTTTTATTGCCGATCAGGTAGTCATCGGCGCAGTTATATCGATTGTTATTCTGCTAGCCGACATCGTCTACTTACATCCAAGATTCAATGCCGGAAAATTCTTGTATCCCGGCTTGACCCTCATGGCAATTTTTGTGATCGTGCCAATCCTTTACACAATTTTGATGTCTGGCTTTAACTATCGCACAGGCAACGAACTCTCTAAACAAGATGCTTTAGTTCAGGTGCTCGGCAATGGATTAAGTCAAGATGCATCGGGGATTACCTACGACATGCGCCTTGGAAATTATCAGGGGGAGTTAGCTGCTCTGTTTACCGAGCAAACATCAAAGCAGGTTTTGCTGGGATCAAAAGGCCAACTAACCGAGCTTGCCCCAGGAAACTTTGAGCTCGACAAAAACTCAATTGCAGTTGGCACCGAGGGCTTCAAAGCAATTTCAGTGGATGAGGCAGCCACTCTTGAAGAAGATATCATGGCGCTCAAGTTTGAAACTAGCGATGGAAAATTCATTGCACCGCAGGCCACCGACACTGCTGCACTCCTTTACCAACCGCTCGAACTTAGCGCAGATCAAAATACGTTGGTCAATACTGAACTTGGCGTCACTTACAAAGACAACGGAAATGGAAACTTTGTTTCTGAAGCCGACGGCACTGTGCTCTACCCCGGTTGGCGAGCTTTCAATCCAGGGCAAAACTACATTGGCCTGCTCACCGACCCGGTTATTCGTGGTCCATTCCTTAACGTTTTTATATGGACTATTACCTTTGCATTCCTAACAGTCTTCATAATGTTTTTTGCCGGCTTGGCTTTGGCTCTTGCGTTGGACAAGAAAATAAAAGGCCGAAATGCTTATCGAGCAATTTTGATTTTGCCGTATGCAATTCCAAGCTTCATGTCGATTCTTATTTGGAACGGTATGTTCAACCGAGAATTCGGTGCAGTAAATGCGCTCCTAGGATTTCAGGTGGATTGGTATAACGACCCATTTCTCGCCAAGGTGGTTATTTTGATTGTGAACCTTTGGCTTGGTTTCCCATACTTCTATTTGATTTCCACAGGTGCACTGCAGGCGCTTCCGAGCGATGTTCAGGAGGCCGCGCAGATCGATGGCGCCAACGGTCGTCAGATATTCCGATTAATCAAGCTGCCTCTTCTGTTCCAGATTCTGGCTCCTCTGTTAATCGCCTCCTTTGCCTTCAACTTCAACAACTTCAATTTGATTTATCTGTTGACCGGAGGTGGCCCGACTAATGTTCTCGCCGGTGAGACTGCTGGGGCGACCGATATTTTGATCACCTATGCATACAAGACTGCGTTCGGTTCTGCAGAGCAAAACCTCGGACTCGCCAGCGCAATTAGCGTGATTATGTTCTTGATTGTTGGTGCTCTTTCGATGTGGAGCTTGCGTCGTTCTAAAGTTTTGGAGGAGATGTAATGAAAACCGCAAAGTTGCTTGATTCTGCATGGCGTCACGCATATGCCTGGTTGCTAATTGCGTTCTCGATTTTTCCAATTTACGTAGTAATCGTCAGTTCGTTTGACCCTACCGGCGGCCTCGCATCATCGAGCCTGCTACCGCAAAGATTTAGTTGGGTTAATTACGAGGCACTATTTAATAATCCGGCAGTTCCTTATATGACCTGGATAGGCAACTCAATCTACATCGCGACAGTTAACGCTGTAATTTCAGTATTTATTGGAGCCTTCGCAGCATACGCTTTTTCACGTTTGCGATTCAAAGGTCGAAAGGCTGGCTTGCAGGCACTATTGCTAATCCAGGTATTCCCAGCCTTCTTAGCGCTTGCCGCTATTTACGTGATGATGGAAAACATCTCAACGGTTTTCCCTGCGTTCGGTCTTGGAAGCCACGGAGGATTGATTTTGATTTACCTTGGTGGCTCGATGGGTGTGAACGCTTGGCTACTCAAAGGATTCATCGACACCGTTCCTATGGAACTTGATGAGGCTGCAAAAATCGATGGCGCATCTTCTTCGCAGATTTTTTGGAAGATTTTCTTCCCGCTTGCTTCACCGGTACTTGTCGTCACCGCACTACTTTCTTTCATTGGAACGTTCAATGAATTCGTGCTGGCAAGTTTGTTCTTGCAAGATGTGAGCACGAGAACCGTAGCTGTAGGACTGCAGTCATTCGTTGGTGCGCAGTTTGGCGCAAACTGGGGTCCATTTGCTGCTGGTTCTCTAATCGCCACAATCCCTCTAGTCGCAATCTTCCTAAGCTTGCAGAAATACATTGTTGGAGGGCTCGTAGCCGGATCGGTCAAAGGCTAAACGGATTACCAATCCGCCTTCAAAACGAGTATTCTTGTCAGGTTGCTTATCGCAGCAGAGGCTAGTTACCCAAGCGGCCAAAGGGATCTGACTGTAAATCAGCCGGCTCAGCCTTCGGGGGTTCGAATCCCTCACTAGCCACAAAACCCCAGCCCTCCACGGCTGGGGTTTTACTTTAAACCTAAGATTTGACTCATGGAGATTAGACGAATTCATCCGGAAACTGAGATTGGACCTTCCGATTGGTTTACTGGGGTTGCCTACATGAATAACCTCAAACAACCAAGCGAGAGCAATAATCTGGCCATTGGCATCGTCACATTCACTCCAGGAGCGCGCACCTTTTGGCATAGCCACCCACATGGCCAAACCCTAATTGTTACCGAGGGAGTAGGTTTAGTTGGGCGAAGGAATGGTCCGCCTGAAGAAATTCGACCGGGGGATGTAGTAGTGATTGAGCCCGACGAACATCACTGGCATGGAGCATGTGCCACTGTCTTGATGACTCACATTCACGTCAATGGAGTTGGAGGCGACGGCACATACGCCACCTTCTATGAGCCTGTAAGCGATTCTGATTACATTTCCTAAATTATTTAACAATTAAAAGTGTTACCGTTGGGTCGATATTTTCTACTGGGAGGTAGTTCGTGGCTGTTTATGATTTGAAGGCAATTCCTATCGGAGCCCAAATGAGCAAAGTGGTGGCCGAGGTTCGAAACTTAGACGGCCTGGATTGCCTTTGGGTAGCATTGCCCTCCGATATCAGAGTTTCTGGCATGCCTGATGTTGACTACATCGATACCGAGAATTTTGTAATTTTGCCGGTTGATTTCTCAACTGGGACACTGGAAGTTGACATTTACACAACACTTGCGAACGATGCCACACCTGAAGATCGGGGTTTTTCGGGACTTGCATATCACATCGATGAAGATGTGAAAAATTTTGAGTCGGTCTATATTCGCGGTACAAACGGCTTGAAAGAGAATCCACCTGCTCCTAGAGATTTGAGAGCAATCCAGTACTTCGCTTTTCCAGATGCAAAATTTGATTATTTGCGGGAAAAGTTCCCAGGTGTATATGAGGCACCGGCAAATCTAGGCTTGAACGAGTGGATCACGCTCAAACTTGAGGTTACAGAAGATGGCGTGACCTCATACGTCAATGGTGAAAATGTTCTGGAAGTTGAAGGATCGCTTTGCAAGAGCAAATCTGGAAAAGTAGGACTACGTGTTGACATCGGCACTGAAGCGTATTTTTCAAATTTGCGGGTCACTCATACCAACTGAAGTTAGTTTTGCCTTCGCTACAACCTAACTTTTAGATCTAAGTCTGGTTTCGAGGCATTAGCGAATCGAATTTACCCGATCAGGCTGAGCTGTGAACTTTACAGATCGACCTATCCAATTTCAGGCGCTGGCGATTTTTCCTACCAAATCGATAATTGGCTGGATTTCTCGGTCGAATCCTCCTGGGAATGTGAAACGTGAGACAGTGTAACTAAGAATCACTTCACCAATCGGATCTGCATAGAGCAGCGACCCAGCCGTTCCGTCATGCCCAAATGCTTTGTAAGAGCCAATTGGCATAAATCTTGTGCTCTTTTGGAAAACAGTTGCATATGCTCGGTGTTCTTGCTCGAGGGATAAGTCGTAGCCATAGACCTGCATCTGTGACATGTCTTCCAAAACTTTTGGATTGACCCCTGGATTATTTCCACCGAATCCGGTTGCCCACTGCATTAATTTCGCCAATCCACGCGCAGACGCCACACCTTCAGCGGAAGCTAATCCAAAAGCACGTCCGGTTCGTATGTATCGTTCACGGATTGGAATTTTGCCCATGCCCCATTGGGACAGTGCACCTTGTCGATCTTCAGGATTTCTTGTGAACGCATTAGCAATTTCATCCGTGGGCTCTACGCGATTCGGATTCATTTCCCTAACTCTGAATTCGAGTTCTTCTGGGAGGCCGAGATATGCATCAGCTCCAGCTACTTGTCGGATATTTTTCTCGTAGTAATTTTGAATGGTTAGACCGGTGATTCTGAAACATAATTCGCTCATTAGCGGCCCTAAAGTCAATCCGTGATATCCAAAGCCAGCTCCAGGTCGCCAAAGAGGCTTCTGTTTCGCGAGTGCTGTAGCAGCCGCGTGATCATCATGAATCATTTCAAGAGTGAGCTGTGGATCAGTTGCGGTTAGGCCAGCTTGGTGAGAAAGCAATTGACGGACTGTAATTTCGCCTTTACCGTTCTCAGCAAACTCGGGCCAGTAATAAGAGACTTTCTCTTCAAAGTTGAGATCTCCATTGCTGGCTATTTTTGCTAAAGCGATAGCAGCCAAAACTTTACTAACCGAAAAAACGGTGGTCAGACTATCCGGATCTACTCCCGACGACAGGTCAACGACCTTGTTGCCGCGAACGGAAATTACTAACTGAGCCCCTTTCTCATCCGGCCTAATTCGCTCAAAAATGTTCGCGACATCGGCATATTCTGAAGTCACGAATTCACCTAATAAGTTCAGAACACTCAACCTTTCCCTCAGTGCAATTTAAGTTTGCAAAGAAATGACTACTATCTAACTTTTGCCTAGCGTCAGAATTTTTGGGGATAAGGATTTCTAATACTCAGCATTTATTTTGATTGCATCAGTAATTGGTTTATTTAGTTTCAGTAAATGAGACTTGCAATCCAGGCAAGCCAGGGGATTCCGAAGATTAGGTTGATCGGAAATGTGATGCCAAGCGCGGAGGGTATGTAGTATCCGGCATTTGATTCCGGTAGCGAGAGTTTGACGGCTGCCGGTGCGGCAATGTATGAGGCACTCGCACAGAGCAAGGCGAATGCAATAGCGCCACCCTGGCTCAGATCAATCGACTTGGCAGCGAGTAATCCGAACGTACCTGCAACAAAGGGGAACACTATCGCGAATGCAACTAATCCGAATCCGCCTGATTTCGCCTGCTTAAGGCTGGCACCGGCTTGGATGCCAAGCTGCAATAAGAAGATTGTCAGCATTCCAGTAAACAGACTTCCGAAAAACGGTTCGATTTTTGTGTAACCGGTGGGACCAGTTGCCAAACCAATCAGGATTCCACCAATCAACAAGACGACCGACTTTCCGGTGAAGACCTCACTCAGCAGCAAACTCATTGAATTCTTCATCGCTGCCTTTTTCGCGAGCATGATTCCGATGATGATTCCCGGAACTTCCATTACTGCAAGAAGTGCGGGCAAAAATGCCTCGACCTGCAGACCCGACTGTTCGATAAAAACCAGACCAGCTGTGAACGTGACCAGAGAAGTAGAGCCGTAATGTGCTGCAATCGCCCCGCGATCCAATTCGTTAAGACGGGTCACGTATCGCAGAATTACGAAGACGACGATGGGGATCAACGCACCCACTGCTACCGATAAAGCAATAGGCAGCCCGATTGAGCCGGCTTGGGTGCCATGAAGAGCAACCCCGCCCTTTATGCCAATGGCTAAGAGTAAATAGACAGAGAGGAATTCAACGATTTGAGTTGGAATGCTGAGGTTACTTTTTATTGTCACCAGCAATAGCCCCAAAACAAAGGCCAAGACGGGGGCAGAGCTCAGATTGCTTAGAGCTAGTTCTAGGGTTTCAGGCATTAAAAATCTCCAGCGGTTTGACTTGACAAGAAGAATAATACCTGAAAGATTATTCAATAATCATATTTCACTTAACGAATGGAAATAATGAACGTCGAACTCTGGATGTGGTTGTCTGTCCTTGGCCTAATCGTCGCGATGCTCTTGGTTGACCTATTTGCACATCGCAAGGCACACGAAATCGCGGTAAAAGAAGCAGCCTTATGGTCGCTTTTTTGGGTTGCATCGGGAGTCGCCTTTGGAATCCTAATCTGGAATCATTTCGGAGCCGAGTTCGGCCAACAGTACTTCGCAGGCTTCCTAATTGAAAAGTCCCTAGCAGTCGACAACGTGTTTATTTGGGCAATTATTTTTGCAAGCTTTGCAGTGCCAAGAAAATATCAGCACCGTGTTCTTTTCTTAGGTGTTTTAGGTGCGCTTTTGTTCCGCGGAATTTTCATCGCGGCAGGCGCTGTAATAATTGAAAGCTTTGCATGGGTGCTCTACCTGTTTGCAGCATTCTTAATTTTCACCGGAATACAAATGCTTCGAAAGAGATCGGAACACTCCGACCCGTCAAAGTCTGCTTTTTTCAAATGGTTCTCACGCGTGGTGCGTTCTACGGATGAATACCACGGTCAGAAGTTATTCATTCGAAAAAATGGCGCTTTGCTCGCAACGCCTCTGCTAATGGTATTGGTCTTGATTGAATTCACAGACATCATTTTTGCGGTGGACTCTATCCCCGCAATTTTTGCTGTTACATCGGAGCCGTTTTTAGTTTTTACAGCTAACGCATTCGCGATTCTTGGATTAAGAGCGATGTACTTCCTGTTGGCTGATCTTATGCACAGATTCGTTTATTTGAAGTTGGGTCTTGCACTCGTGCTGATTTGGGTGGGTATCAAGATGGGATTGCACGACCTGGTCAAGATTCCAACAGCAATTTCCCTAGGGGTTATTGTTTTGATTCTGTCGGTAGCCATAATTGCCAGTTTCCGGGTCACCAAATCAGACAAGGTTCCCAAGCAAGAGGTCAGCAAGTAGGAGAATAGAGCCATGGCTAAATGGACTTTTCTGACCCATCACGGTCACGTGCTTGTTTCTGTTGCCCAAGACCCCGATCAGACCATAGACCAAATCGCCGCGAGCGTTGGCATTACTGCAAGAGCAACCGCAGGAATTCTCAATGATTTGGTTGAAGAGGGATTCCTGGTCAAAGAAAAACAGGGGAGAAACAACCGCTACACGGTGCACGGTGAGCTTGCCATGCGTCACCCATTAAATGACAAAGCCAAAGTCGCTGACTTGCTAGCGCTTTTTGGCTAAAATCAAGCAAACTTTCGAATTGATAATTATTCAGCCCAAATCATTGTCATCTTTTCAAGACTTTCGGTACTTCCCCACTTTGAAGCATTGAATAATGGTTGGATTTGCTCTGAATTAGTTGTCGCCAAGAGTAGCCAGTCTTCATCAATTCCCTGCGTAGGCGAAGTGACTGTAATTTGGGAATGCTCCTCTGTAAATGAACCTGCAGTGAGTTCACCTGTTTTTGGATTAAGCCAGTAGCAATCGATATTCCCCTTAGGTAGCACATTGGTTTGTAGGCTTACGCGTCCACCGCTGGTTAGGTAGCAAATTATCAAATCGCCGTTTTTACTGCGAGCGGTTTGCACGTGACTATCAAGGCAGGGTTCTAAGCAAGCGTGATCAGAGATTGATTGAGCTGGAATCCAATCCTGGAATTTTAGAATTTCAGCAACTCTACGAACGTGACCAATTTGCTGTGCACCTGCATGGCTCAATGCTTCGAACCATGATGCAGAAAGCACCTGATCGCGTTCCTTTTCAGAAATAAAACACCACACCGATGCATGTCCGTAAGTGTGTCCACAAGAGCCAGCCAGAATTGACCAGTATGCCCTTTTTCTTATAATTCCATCGCCATGTAATGGAAAAAGTTCCGGCCAATTCATAGGCATACGCTCATAAGCAGGCTCTATATCTATGACTGGCTTGGTGAATGACCTACTAAATTCCGACGCGACAGTTTTGTAATTTTCAGTACTGAGTCCATGTCCGGATTGCAGTGAAGTGAATGAAATCCACTTATCCTCATCTGTCCAATAAGAAAAGGTGGAACACTCTTTGGTCTCCATTTCGAAGCAGGTGTGATAAGTCATCAAAACTTTTTCCCAAACGACTGATTCCTCATTCCATTTTGCAGTTGAACCAGTTACGCCTAGTGCCAGGCCTTCGGCCATTTCTCGCCAAACTGTTTTGTAGTCAATGCCTCCGTGGATTGGCTGCCTGTCCCCGCCTAAACACCAAATAAGGTTCGATCGATTTTTATACCGGTCGCCTAACCATTGCCCATATTTTTTTGCATTCGATTCGGTAACAGTTTTAGGGAATGTTTTTCCGCCCCAACTCTCGCCAACCACCAATTGACCCCAGACAGGCAAGAGCAGAACATAAAACTCAAATTCCTCAGCCAGATCGAGAATCATGTCCAAATATGAAAAATAATTTTCATTTGGATGATCAAGGTCTCCACCAATCAGTGCCGGCTGACCTGACGGGCTGCGCATTTGCTCATCTCGTTCCGGGTCTAGTGCGACTATTTGCAACACATTGAAGCCCTGAGATTTTCGCACGCTCATGTAATGTCTGGCATCGTCCCACTTCAGTCGCTGTGCCATCGTCCAGGCCGTGTCTGCCAAGTAAAAGAAAGGCTCGCCAGAAGACGTTTCTAAGTGCGTTTTGTCTGATGAAACTCTTAATGGTTCAAGCATGTATTTCCCTTTTTCGGGTGCCGGTGTGAAGAAATTTCATCTTCTTTTGTCAGTTTATTTAGGCACGGGGAAGTGTCTGCCCCTTAAACAAACTGCGCACTATTGGAAGATTGAATACTTCAATACGACTAAAAGACAGCGCTTCTCGCTCTGACGGTAGGCTAGGTAGGTAAATCCACAGTCTCAGAGCGGAGAATACTCGTCGTGAACGATTCGACTATTTTTTACACCTACACCGATGAAGCACCAGCACTTGCAACTGCTTCGTTGCTGCCGATAGTCCAGGCTTATGCCAGTGCCGCAGATGTAAATATCGAGACTCGCGACATATCGCTCGCAGGCCGCATTCTCGCGGTATTCTCTGACGTTTTGCCAGCGAATCTGCGGGTTAAAGATGCTCTTGCCGAACTAGGTGAACTGGCGAAGTCGCCAGTGGCCAACATCATCAAGTTGCCCAACATTTCGGCTTCAATTCCTCAGCTAAAGGCGGCCATCGCAGAACTCCAGGCTCTTGGTTTTGCAGTCCCTGATTATGCCGACGAACCAAGCAACGATGTTGAGCTAGATGCACGCAAGCGTTACGACAAGGTCAAGGGAAGTGCGGTAAATCCCGTTTTACGTGAGGGCAACAGCGACCGCCGTGCTCCGCTCTCGGTTAAGGCCTACGCCCGCAAGCACCCGCATGTAAACAAGCCATTCCCAGCGGGTTCAAAGACTCGCGTTGCAACTATGGGCCACGACGACTTCTTTAGCAATGAGAAGTCGGTGGTTATGGCTGCCGATGACATTCTCACCATTCGCCACGTCGCGGCCGATGGAACAGCAACTGATCTCAAGGCGGGGCTAAAAGTTCTGGCCGGCGAGATTATCGATGCCACTTTTATGAATGCGGCTGAACTAGATAAGTTCCTTGCCGAAACTTTGGCTCAGGCAAAGCGCGATGACGTGCTCTACTCGTTACACCTAAAAGCAACAATGATGAAGGTCAGTGACCCGATTCTCTTCGGTCACGTTTTGAAGGCTTTCTTTGCTGAAGTATTCGATAAGTTTGGCGATGATCTAGCTGCAGCTGGCTTGAGCGCAAACGACGGACTTGGTTCGATTCTGGCCGGTCTCGCCAATGTTGCAAACGGCAACAAAATCGCCGCAGCTTTTGAAGCAGCGCTTGATAGCGGACCGCGCATCAGCTATGTAAACAGCGACAAGGGCATCACTAATTTGCACGTGCCGTCTGACGTTATCGTCGACGCATCGATCCCGGCTCTAATCCGAAATGGTGGCAAGCTTTGGGGCAAGGATGGTTCAGAAGAAGACACCCTCGCGGTAATTCCAGACTCTTCATACGCCAGCCTTTACCAGACCACTTTCGACGACATGATTGCCAATGGTCCGCTGGACCCAGCGACCATCGGTACCGTGCCAAACGTTGGCCTGATGGCTCAGGCGGCCGAGGAATACGGAAGCCACGACAAGACTTTCGAAATTGCAACCGCAGGTCGCGTTGATGTAATCAACGCTGCTGGACAGGTTTTGCTCTCTCACGACGTTCAGCAGGGCGACATCTGGCGCGCAACTCAGACCAAGGACGTTGCCGTTCGCGACTGGGTAAAGCTAGCAGTTTCTCGTGCTCGCGCAACAAATGTTCCAGCGGTATTTTGGCTTGATGAAAAACGTGCACACGACGCCGAGCTAATTGCCAAGGTAAAGAAGTACCTTGGCGAGCACGACACCAACGGTTTGACCATTGAAATCTTGAACTACGCAGACGCAACCAAGTACTCACTTGGTCGCATCCGTCAGGGGCTCGACACAATTTCGGTTACCGGAAACGTTTTGCGTGACTACCTAACTGACTTGTTCCCAATTCTTGAGGTTGGCACTAGCGCCAAAATGCTTTCGATTGTTCCACTGCTTAACGGTGGCGGTTTGTTCGAAACCGGTGCAGGTGGTTCAGCTCCGAAGCACGTTCAGCAGTTTCTCGAAGAGAACTACCTGCGTTGGGATTCGCTCGGTGAGTTCTTTGCGATTGCGGCGTCCTTCGAACACCTAGCAACAGTCACAGGTAACAAGCGAGCACAGGTTTTGGCCGACACTCTAGACCGAGCGACCGGCACCTTCCTTGAGGCAGACCGCTCACCTGGCCGAAAGATTGGAACCATCGACAACCGCGGCAGCCACTTCTACTTAGGCCTCTACTGGGCTCAGGAACTTGCTGGTCAAAGCGTTGATGCGGCACTTGCCGAGAAGTTCGCGGTGCTGGCTGCAGAGTTAACGGCTGCTGAGGCCAAGATCGTTGAAGAGCTAATCGCGGTTCAGGGTAATCCGGTCGATATCGGGGGATACTACCGCCCAGACGCCGAGCTCGTTGAGAGGGCCATGCGCCCATCGACAACACTCAACACTGCGTTGGCAAAATTCGGCAACTAGGGTTTAGCGCGAAATTTTGCTCCGCGCGGTTAGAGCTTGATCCAGACAGTCTGATCGATTTCCAGTTCTTTCTCAACGGTTAAATCATGTTGAGTAGTTACCAGAATCTCGCCGGCTGGAACTACAACTGGGTCTGGCCCAAAATTGGTCAGCACCAGAACGCCGTTGTTGACATAGGCGAGAGTATTTTTGTCTTGGTACTCTTTCGCCCAACGAAAGTTTCCGGCTCCGAGTAAGTGCTGCTTACGAAGTTTTAGTAGTCGTTTATATAACTCAAGGGTTGATCCGGCAACTCCCTCTTGCCTATCGCGGGCATACTTTGCGTAAGAGGCTGGCTGAGGTAGCCAGGTTTGTCCAGTGGTTGAAAATCCGTTTGATTCGTTAACTCCACCTTCCCAAGGAAGTGGAACGCGACAGCCGTCGCGACCAACGCGTTCACCTTTGGTGCGGAAGAAGGTTGGGTCTTCACGATAGGCAGCGCCGAGTGTGGTGTGTTCCGGTAGTCCGAGCTCTTCACCCTGATAGAGGTAGGCACCGCCAGGCAGCCCGAGCATGAATGCAGTGGCTGCACGACCACGTCGAAGCCCAAGTGCTTCATCTGGTTGCGGTGAATTTGGCCCGATGCCGTCGCCCTGCTTAGGAATTTCGTCATAGCCCATGCGAGTCACGTGTCGAATCACGTCGTGGTTGGAGAGCACCCAAGTCGATGGTGCTCCAACTTCGGAAAAGGCCGTGATTGAGTTGGTGACTGACTTCTCGATTTTCTCTTGAACCCAAGGAGTGCCAAGAAAGTCAAAGTTAAAGTTCTGGTGGTATTCATCAGGGCGCACCCACTTGGCCATGCGGGAAAGCGGACCTATCCAAGCTTCAGCGCAGAGCACTCGGTTGTCGAATTCGTCAACGATCCTGCGAAAGCGTCGGTTGATTTCATGGATGCCGGGCTGACCCCAGGCTGGATTCATTTCCTCAAGCTCGGCTACAGAGTAAATTTCCTCTGCCGATACTCCACCCATTGGAGCCTCCTGCTTGATTACATCCGGGAGTCCCGCGCGCTTAACCATTCCGGTGGCAACATCGACGCGGAAACCGGCGGCACCGCGTTCTAGCCAAAAGCGCATTACGTCGTCAAATAGTTCGCGAACTTTTGGATTGTCCCAGTTGAAGTCAGGTTGGGTCGAGTCAAAAAGGTGCAGGTACCACTGACCAGGTGGTCCATCTGGCTCAGTGATGCGAGTCCATGCGATGTCACCAAATACAGACTCCCAGTTATTTGGCGGAAGCTCCCCGTTTTTTCCTTTGCCATCGCGGAACATGTACATGTCGCGCTCAGGTGAACCTGGTTTAGCGGCTAATGCAGCTTTAAACAGTTCGTGTTCACTCGAAGAATGGTTTGGTACTAGGTCAACAATTACTTTGATGTTCAGCTTGTTGGCTTCGGCGATGAGTAAATCAAAGTCTTGCAGAGTTCCGAATAGTGGATCAATGACCTTATAGTCGCTTACGTCGTAACCGGCATCTTTTTGGGGTGATTCAAAAAACGGCGAACACCAAATTGCATCAATGCCAAGTTCGGCAAGTTTTGGAAGTCGCTCACGAATACCCGTCAAGTCACCCATTCCGTCGCCATTGCCGTCTGCAAATGAACGCGGATAAATTTGGTAAATAACGCTAGACCGCCACCATTCGGGATTGTCTTTTGTTTGGTAAAGAATTTCGCCAGTCATTGCTTAAGACTATGCAAAATATCTCTCGATTAAGCTTTAGCTGTTTCTCGTACCAGGTCGATAATCGGTTGAATCTCGCGGTCGAATCCGCCAGGGAAAGTAAATTTAGATACTGTGTAGCCAAGTACTATTTCGCCAATTGGATCGGCATAGAGCAAGGCTCCAGCGGCGCCATCGTGGCCGATAGCTCGGTATGAACCAATGGGCACCACCGGTGTTGATTTCTGGAACACGATGCCGAAGGAACGGTGTTCCTGTTCCAGGGTGAGGTCGTAACCATAAACCTGCATTTGCGACATCTGAGCAATTGCGGCAGGTGAGACACCCGGTTCCGTCCCGCCAAATCCCATTGCCCACTGCATGGCGTCGGCAAGCCCTCGAGCAGAGGCCACGCCACCGGCGGATGGCAAACCAAAGGCTCTTCCCTCGCGCTCAACTAGTGCCTTGAAACTAACCCGTCCCATCCCCCAGGTGGATAGTCCGCTCTGGTGGTGTTCAGGATCGCGGGCGTATTTGACTGCTTGCTCTGCCGTGGGTTCCATTTGGTTTAGGTCTAATTCGGTCACGCGATTCTCGAGTGATTCCGGAAGACCGAGATAGGCATCGGCATTGGCTGGCTGGCGAATTTCGGTTTCGTAAAACTCCTGCATAGTTTTGCCGGTGATGCGGAAGCACAGTTCGCTCATCAACGGCCCAATCGATAGGCCGTGGTAACCGAAAGCAGCCCCGGGGCGCCAAAGCGGAGTCGCATTAGCTAGAGCTGCCGCGGCAGCGTGATTGTGATGAATTTGTTCGACAGTTAATTGCGGGTCTGCTTCAACTAATCCTGCTTGGTGTGACAGAAGTTGACGCACGGTTATTGCTTCTTTGCCGTTAGCTGCAAACTCAGGCCAGTAATGCGACACTTTTTGCTCGAGGTAAAGCTTTCCGGTTCCGATAAGTTTTGCAATCGCTAGGGCAGATAAAGCTTTGCTGACAGAAAAAATAGTGGTGAGACTATCGGGGCTCACCCCTGCGGCGAGGTCAATTACGGTTTTGCCCTTAACTTTGACAACCAATTGCGAACCTTTTTGATCGGGTCTAATCTTTTTGAAAATCTCAAGTGCTTGCGCATAATTGGCGTCAACGAATGAGTTAGTTAGCTCCATTGCTTATTCCTTAGTGTCGTTGTTTTTAGAGTAGTTGCTAAACATTTCAATTGCATATCTAAAGGCTGGCTTCATGTCGAAGTCTTCGTCGATCAGCCACTGGTTTTGCAGACCGTCCCAAAGAGCAATAAAAAGTGCTGCCTTGAGTTCGTCTTCTCGGTTTGCGCGCGGGCGTCCATTTTGAGATGCCATTACTTTTGCAAAATCGCCACGAGACTTTCGGTATCGATTTTTAAAATAAGCGTGCGCGGGGTGATCAGGATCTGTTGCCTCACCGACCAGGTTTGCCCAGAGGCGCGTTGTGGCCTCTTGCTCTTGGTTTTCATCTACCTGCTGAAGGTACCGCTCAAGCACCCCAATCTCCCCGGCTTTCTTTTCCGGATAGGCGGATTCTCGACGTTCCACGATGGCAAGCAGGAGTGCCTCTTTATTTGGGAAATGATGTAGCAGACCGGCCTGGGACAGGTTGCTAGCCGCGGCCAATTCGCGCATTGAAGTGGCGTGGTAGCCCGTTTTTCCAAAGGCCTCGATTGCTTTATCCAAAATTTCTTCGCGCTTGGCAGTGCCTTTCGCATAGGAACCGCGTGGTCCTCGAGTTACCATTTCGTTACCCCAAAACTTGTTAGGTGATTGGTTTTAGTATAGTTTGATGACATGAGTTTGAAACCATCAGTCCAGCTGTACACCCTTCGAGATTTTCTAGAGGCGGACCTGCCCGGCACCATAAAACGCGTGGCCGAAATTGGCTTTACCCAGGTGGAGCCATATGCCTTTGTCGAGCGAGTTGATGAAATAGAGGCGGCGCTTAGGACCAACAATTTAAAAGCACCAACCGGACACGCGCACTTCATTGGTGAAGACGCGAAGCCAGTGCTTGAGGCAGCAAAACACTTGGGAATTCAAACCCTAATTGATCCATTTACTCTTCCTGAAGAGTGGAAGGACAAATCTCGAATTGATTTCTTCGCGGCAGAGCTAAATCGAATTTCTGCAGAAGCAACAGATTACGGAATACGAATTGCTTATCACAACCACTACTGGGAGTTGGCGGAGCGCGTTAGCGATCAGATTGCCTTTGAATATTTCTTTGACCAGTTAAATGATGACGTTGTAATTGAGTTGGATGCTTTCTGGTGTGAAGTCGGTGGAATTAGTGCTCCCGAGTTTTTGACAAAGCACCGTGACCGCATTGTTGCGATTCACGTGAAAGACGGAACCAAAGACGGAAACTTGGATAATCAAGTTCCGGCTGGCACTGGAGAAATTCCAATCAAGCAAATTCTTGAAGCGGCTCCAAATGCATTGCCGGTAATCGAATTTGATTTTTATAAAAAGGGTGATGTATTCGAAGGAATCGCCCAAAGCTTGGCATACGTGAATGAGGTAAGAGCATGAGCAACAAAAAAGGCCCCGTTGGGGTTGGATTTATCGGTGCAGGCGTAATTAGCGATCAGTACCTGACCAACCTCACCAAGTTCCCTGATGTTGAGGTTTTGTTTATCGCAGATCTCGACCTCGCCCGAGCGGCTTCTCAGGCAGCAAAGTATGGAGTTGCCAAGAGTGGCACGGTAGAAGAGCTTCTGGCAGATCCAGAAGTGGAAATTGTGGTTAACCTAACAATTCCGGCAGCTCACGCCGATGTCGACCTCAAGTGCATTGCAGCCGGAAAGCACGTTTGGAGCGAAAAGCCCTATGCGGTAACTCGAGAAGAAGCAAACGAGGTTGTTGCAGCCGCCAAGCAGGCTGGAGTTCTAGTGTGCGTTGCCCCAGATACTATCCTCGGCGGTGGTATCCAAACCGGATTGCGCGCCATCAAGGCCGGAAAAATTGGCAAGCCACTTACAGCCATCACAATGTTTCAGGCTCCTGGGCCAGAGGCTTGGCACCCTAGCCCGGAATTCTTGTTTGCTAAAGGCGGCGGCCCGCTCATGGACATGGGCCCGTACTACCTGAGCACATTGGTCAGCATTTTTGGACCAGCGAAAAGAGTGACTGGAACAGGGTCTCTGGCTAAAAAAACTCGCGTAATTGCCACCGGGCCAAAAGCCGGAACTGAGTTTCCGTGTGAAGTGCCAACTCACGTTAGTGCGCTTATCGAATTTGAATCGGGCGCTAGTGCTCAGAGCACTTTCTCTTTTGAGTCGGGAATGGTTCGTCTAGGTTTTGTTGAAGTAAACGGTACCGAAGGCACCATTTCGTTGCCAGACCCAAACCACTTTGACGGTCAAAACAAATTGCTCAGCGGAATGGTTGATGTGACCGGAATCCCACTTACCGGCACAACGTATGGTCGTGGCACCGGCGTGCTTGAAATGGCTCAGGCCATAAGAGA
>JACCDM010021466.1_pt1 | contig 16743 bp, 3 predicted proteins | sample 7445851 | NCBI WGS metagenome assembly JACCDM01 (sample SAMN15323438, study PRJNA562643) | freshwater metagenome | isolation source: river surface water | place: USA:Blue River Watershed | collected 2017-08-16
CGGAGCACCTTCTTACCCATACCTTCTGCATCTCAACATAGTACGCCGGCGAATCGGACGCAATCACAAGAACCAATATTCGCATTATACGTTATTAACAAAACCTCTCTAACCAATTTACTGGTAAATATTTGTAGAAAAATACAAAATAAAAACAAAACGCAAAACATAGTAAATGTCATCGTTCCAATACCCCAGTTGTACATTGGTAACGGCCTGCTTCGACCTTCACAAATACAGCCCCAAATGCCGCACAACCGAGGAATGTCTCCATCTCATCGACCCTCTACTCCAAATCCCAGTATATCTCGTAATCTATGGCAGCAAAACGACGATACCCGCTATTCGCGCCCGCCGCCACAAATACGACGCAATCACCAAATATATCGAAATGGAAATCACCGATTTGTGGAGCTACCAGTTCTTGGAGCAAGTCAAACAGAATCGAGCGAAATACTGGCCGACCAGAGACGAACGCACATGTGCCGAGTCGCATATTATTTGTTGTAATAAGTTTGATTTTGTGATGGAAACGATTTCCATCAATCCGTTTAATACGACGCATTTTGGATGGATCGACGCATACTTAGGAACACCGCAGGTAACACCGAAGGTGCACCAGCACCAGCACCAGACACCGGTCGCAAGCTTACCGCAAGCGCCAGCACCAGTTGTAAGCGCAAACACCTCTGGTAACACCGCAGCCAACACCTCTGGTATCACCGAAGGTGCAATTGGCTTACGTATCTGCGAAAATTATACCCAAACGACCATCCCCCGTATCCTCCGCACCATCGCAGACGAATGGAAGTCCTCCAAGTTCCACATCCAAATCCTGAATGCCTGCGAAAAGCGATTCAAAGAGCCCCAGCACAAACGCGAATATTACAACCAATATCGCTGGCTCACATGCGGCGGATTCTTCGTAACCGCCCCCGATGCGGGAATCGCCATCCTCTCACGATTAAAAGAAATATTCGTCGAAACAACCATGGCGGGATATGGACACGGCGAAGAAATGTTCTATCTGGAAGTGCTGGATGAATACAAGGACCAGATTCGCGGGACATATGGAGACTATGGGCAAATCCTCGACAATTTCATCTACCCAACCCGAAATATCGAATACGTATTCCACACAATAATGGCGAACTATCAACGATATGGATATCACGCCGAATACGCCGCCGCCGCCACACAACTCAAAGAATCGGCGGACAAATCATGGGTCATCATCGACGACGACACGTATCGTACAATAGCGAATATTCACAGTTAAACGGTGTAAAATAATATTGACCGATAAATATATAAGTTATGCTTATTAAGCCTCAAGAAACAATCCGATTATTCAACCAAGGCGGTCACGGATGTCTGTTTCATCCCGGTCCCAGCTGCCAAGGAGGTATGGAAGATAAAAAATATTTGACCAAAATACATTTGGATGACGAAAAACAGCAAAATGAGATAGCAATATCGAATAAAATAAAAAAAATAAAACGATTTGCCAATTATTTTTCACCGATTATATCGCATTGTAAATTAGATTTAGCTGAAATCTCCGAAACAGAAATCAATAAATGCGATTTCATCCGAGAAAACCCGTACAAACGCAAAAACTACATGACAACAAAAACCTTCTTTATCAAGGGAAAAGATTATAGCGACTATTTAAAAGAAAACGACCACTCGGCGCAATTCGTAGTAGAAATATATAATAAACTCATTATAATTATCAATAAATTGGCGGCTCAAGGAATCTGCCATTTTGATTTGAAGACGTCGAACCTCATCATTAAATTGGATACGCTTCAACCAATCGTGATTGATTTTGGAATATCAATTATTATTGATGAAGTCAAGACGGAGAAACAATACAAAGATGCGTTTTACATATATTCGACGGATTATTTGCCGTGGTCAATTGATATTGTTGTCATGTCGTATTTAGTCCAAAAATATAGCACATTTGATTCGCTTATTACGGAAATGGATATTCAAGAAATTAAAAAAATAATAAATATAAAAACAGATGAAATCGCGGCAATCATAGATGTACAAACCATGGAATATCGAATGACCAAATACCAGCAGTTTACAACATATCGGAATAAAAAGGTTCGAGAAGTAGTAGAGGAATTAAAAAGACACTATAAAGAATGGGATATATATTCGATTGCGATAATGACGGCATCAGTTGCTCAAAATTATGGCATCACATTGAAACCAAAAATAAGGGAAAAAATAATTCGACAAATATTATACCGGTGAAGATTTCAATGGCGTAATTCTTCAATGAAGGACCCCTTGTCCATCGACCCATAAAATAATAGCCCCAAGAATAATATGAAACTATCAATCATATTATTTACACATAATATATATGTCATACAATGGGTATTTAGATAGGAAAAAGGCCCGAAGTTTCGCGGTTGCGAGTGGTCAATGTCTTACATCCAATACCACAATATCGAATACAACCATATCAAACACGGGTCCAACGGGTCCAACCGGACCATCGCCCTCACTTGGTGATTATGGTCAAGGAACCACAGGTCCAACTGGTTTTCAAGGCATGACAGGTCCCAACGGCATCGTAGGTCCAATCGTATATCAATCCATTGTTCCCGCCGAACCCAATCTATCCGTTGGCACACCTCTCACTAGTTTCAGCGCGGGATATTTCAACTCAGGTCGTTTTGGTCTTATCGAGCTATCCAACAACGCAATGATCCCAATTGACCAACAAATCTACGATCTAGGGTCGGAGGACCGGAGGTTTAATAACATATACGCCCGCGAATCGCACATTAGCCCCAATACCATTATTATCACGGACGAGGCAACTGGAAAACAAATGAACATGTCGTTTAATATCAGCACCGGTGGTGTGGCATATACGCACCAAGACCCATCCTCTGGTGAAATCAATACGGTGAGCGCAATTCAAACATCGCGCGGCAATTCGGGTCAAATCGACGCCAATTTGATTCCATTCAAATATTTGCGATTTTTGGGCACATACCCGGACAGCATCGACGCCCTCTCTTCCGTTTTACGCGCGGTCTTTGTAAGTGTCCCCGCCGACACTCTATCGACCGGCGTCCTCTATGAAGACCCAATCGCCACGTATACAAGTGGTGGTTATTTGGTGATGATGGGACTCAACGTTATCGACCCGGCCATTGACGCGTCGTTCCAGGCGGTCCAGCCGACGATTCCGCGCACATTCACCATTTACCAACAATGGACCACAACCGACTTGAGCGGCGATGGCTTAGCATATTTCTCGGACGGCGACATTTTGATTGCGGCGGTTACGCCGCGTAACGAGACCATCAATGAATACACGGCAAAGTGGGTGAAAATCCGATTCAATATGAATCGCAGTGGTATTGTCAATACACAGAATATCGTGAATGCGGCAGTCACGACGGAGTCCATTGCTTATGGCGCGGTAACGACGGATAAAATCGCCGACAATGCGATAACAACCGAGAAAATCCAAGATGGCTCCATCGATGGAACGAAAATCGCATCGAACACCATCACAAACGCGCATATCCAATTGGGCGCAATCACCGCGGACAAACTGGCGCCCAACGCATTTACGGCGGCCAACTTGGTACCGGGTACTTTAACCACCGCCAATTTCGCTGCGGGGTTCATCACAAATGACCTGATTGCGGATTCGACAATCACTACCGAGAAAATCCAGAATGGCACAATTACGGCGTCGAAGATTGCCGAGAACACAATCACACTGGCGAATCTGGCGGATGATGTAAAAGCCAATTTTTCAGTGACACCGGCCACAATAGGCCCCCAAGGCGACCAGGGACCCGCCGGACGAGATGGTGCGGATGGTCCAACAGGCCCCACTGGCCGAACTGGTGACACGGGCGCAACTGGTCCCACAGGACCCCAAGGCTCAACCGGCACAACTGGTACCACTGGTCCAACTGGTCAGACTGGCGCAACTGGCACAACCGGCAGCACTGGTTTTGCGGGCGCCACCGGTCAAACTGGTGCGACTGGTCAAACTGGTTCCACCGGCCCCACGGGTGATACGGGCGCAACAGGCGCAACAGGCTCAACTGGCGCAACCGGTCAAACGGGCTCAACTGGCGCAACTGGTCCCACGGGCCCCACGGGCCAAACTGGCTCCACTGGCGCAACCGGCCAAACAGGCGCAACTGGCGCAACCGGACCCACCGGCGCCACCGGTCAAACCGGCCAAACTGGCTCCACCGGCTCCACTGGCCAAACCGGCCAAACTGGTGCCACAGGCCAAACAGGCCAAACTGGTAATACAGGCGCAACAGGCCAAACAGGCCAAACTGGTCAAACTGGCGCAACCGGACCCACAGGACAAACAGGCACAACAGGCACAACAGGTCAAACTGGCGCAACAGGTAATACAGGCTCAACAGGTAATACCGGCACAACGGGCCAAACAGGCTCCACCGGTTCAACAGGCCCGACCGGTCAAACTGGTTCAACTGGTCCAACAGGACCCCAAGGCCCAACGGGTCAAACCGGTCCCACCGGCCAAACCGGCCCCACAGGTCAAACTGGTCACACCGGACCCCAAGGCTCGACGGGCACAACTGGACAAACTGGTGCTACTGGCCAAACAGGACCCCAAGGCAACACTGGCTCAACAGGCGCAACAGGCCAAACCGGCCAAACCGGCCAAACCGGCGCAACAGGCTCAACAGGCCCCACAGGCACAACAGGCCAAACAGGCGCAACCGGCCAAACCGGCCAAACAGGTCAAACTGGTTCAACCGGTCCCACCGGCCAAACTGGCGCAACCGGCACAACAGGCACAACAGGTTCAACCGGCACAACAGGCCAAACTGGTCAAACTGGTAATACCGGCCAAACCGGTCAAACTGGCTCAACAGGCGCAACCGGCGCCACCGGCCAAACAGGCCCCACAGGACCCCAAGGCTCAACTGGTCAAACTGGACAAACTGGCCAAACAGGACAAACCGGTCAAACTGGCGCAACCGGCCACACGGGCCAGACCGGCGCAACAGGCACCACCGGCACAACCGGTCAAACTGGCGCAACAGGTCAAACCGGCGCAACAGGCACAACAGGCGCCACAGGCCAAACGGGCGACACCGGCGACACCGGTCAAACAGGCCCCACCGGTCAAACGGGCGCAACCGGCCACACTGGCTCAACGGGTAATACAGGCTCAACAGGTAATACCGGCTACACCGGCCAAACAGGCCAAACCGGCGACACCGGCACAACCGGTCAAACGGGCCCCACCGGCCCCACTGGCAAACAAGGTATCGATGGTTCCACTGGCGGAACAGGCCAAACCGGCACAACAGGCGACACCGGCACCATGGGTTCGACTGGTAATACCGGTCCTACCGGCCCTACTGGTAAAATTGGTATTGATGGGTCCACGGGTAATACGGGCACAACCGGTCCTACTGGTGACCAAGGCTCCACGGGCCAGACCGGCCAAACGGGCACTACTGGCCAAACAGGCGCCACCGGCGCAACTGGCGCAACCGGCGCAACCGGCAACACTGGTCACACAGGTCAAACAGGTGCCACTGGCGCAACAGGCACAACAGGCCACACAGGCCAAACGGGCCCAACCGGCCAAACAGGCTCAACTGGCCAAACAGGCTCAACTGGCCAAACAGGACCAACTGGCTCAACTGGCTCAACTGGCCCAACAGGCCAAACGGGCTCAACTGGCCAAACAGGATCCACTGGCCAAACCGGTTCCACAGGCCAAACAGGCCAAACAGGCCCAACCGGTCAACAAGGCAACACAGGCGCCACCGGCCAAACAGGTCAAACTGGGTCTCAAGGTTCTAAGGGCGATACCGGCCAAACCGGCCAAACCGGCGCCACGGGCCAAACAGGCCAAACAGGTCAAACAGGCGCCACGGGCCCCACAGGCGCAACTGGCCAACAAGGCACAACCGGTGACACCGGCGCCACCGGTCAAACAGGCTCCACCGGCAACACTGGTCAAACTGGGTCCCAAGGCTCAACAGGCCCCACGGGTCGAGAAGGCAATGATGGCTCAACTGGTGCAACTGGAACCACCGGTCAAACAGGCGCAACTGGCGCAACAGGCTCAACTGGCGCCCAAGGTTCCACAGGCCAAACCGGCGAAACAGGCTCAACTGGCCAAACCGGCTCAACTGGTCAAACCGGTTCAACTGGCCAAACAGGCTCCACCGGCCAAACCGGCGCCACTGGCCAAACAGGTCAAACCGGCGAAACCGGCTCAACAGGCTCCACGGGCCCCACCGGACCAACAGGCCAAACCGGCCCCACAGGTCAAACTGGCGCCACAGGTCAAACTGGCGCCACAGGTCAAACTGGCGCCACAGGTCAAACTGGCGCCACAGGTCAAACTGGCCAAACAGGTCAAACAGGACCCACAGGTCAAACCGGCCAAACAGGTCAAACTGGCTCCACTGGACAAACCGGACAAACTGGCGCAACGGGTAATACTGGCTCAACAGGTAATACCGGCACAACGGGCCAAACTGGCCAACAAGGTTCCACTGGACCCACTGGTCGAGATGGTCGAGATGGCGCAACCGGCATGACCGGCGAAACAGGTTCAACCGGCTCCACCGGCCAAACTGGCCAACAAGGTTCCACTGGCACAACTGGACAAACAGGCCCTACAGGTTCTAGGGGCGACACTGGCGCAACTGGCGCAACCGGCCCCACTGGCCAACAAGGCAACACTGGTAACACCGGCGCCACCGGCCAAACAGGCGCCACGGGCCCCACGGGCCAAACCGGCACAACAGGCCAAACAGGCCAAACAGGACAAACAGGCCAAACCGGCCAAACAGGACAAACAGGCCCCACAGGTCAAACAGGCCCTACAGGTCAAACTGGTAATACCGGCCAAACAGGCTCAACTGGTTCAACCGGTTCAACCGGTCAAACCGGTCAAACAGGCCCCACAGGCGCTCAGGGGTCCCAAGGTGACACCGGCCCCACAGGCTCAACAGGTAATACAGGCTCAACAGGTAATACCGGCAACACCGGCCAAACGGGTTCCAAAGGTGACACCGGCCCCACAGGTCGCGATGGTAGTAATGGTTCGACTGGCAACACAGGCGCCACGGGCGCAACGGGCTCCACCGGTCAAACAGGCCAACAAGGTTCCACCGGTACAACCGGCCAAACAGGTCAAACTGGCTCCACCGGCTCCACCGGCCAAACAGGTCAAACTGGGTCTCAAGGCGCAACCGGCGCCACAGGCACAACCGGTGCAACTGGCCAAACAGGCCAAACAGGCCCCCAAGGACCAACCGGCGCAACTGGTCAAACTGGTTCCAAAGGCAATACGGGCTCCACCGGCGCAACTGGCTCCACCGGCGCAACTGGTCAAACAGGCCAACAAGGCTCGACGGGCACAACTGGCCAAACAGGCCAAACAGGCCAACAGGGCTCAACCGGCACAACTGGCCCAACAGGCCAAACCGGCCAAACAGGCCAACAAGGTCCCACGGGCACAACTGGCGCAACAGGCCAAACAGGCGCAACAGGCCAAACAGGCCAAACAGGTCCCACCGGACAAACAAGTCCAACTGGAGATACTGGCACAACTGGCCAAACAGGACCACAAGGCCCCACTGGCTCAACTGGCCAAACAGGCCAAACGGGCCAAACCGGCCAACAAGGCACCACAGGCACAACCGGTCAAACTGGTGCCCAAGGCTCCACTGGACAAACAGGCCAAACAGGCCCAACCGGTCAGACTGGCGCCACGGGCGCAACAGGTAATACAGGCGCAACAGGCGCAACGGGCCAAACCGGTTCCACAGGTCAAACCGGCCCCACGGGCCCCACCGGCCAACAAGGTTCCACTGGCGACACGGGCTCAACCGGCCTCACCGGCCAAACTGGCGCAACCGGCTCAACCGGCTCAACCGGCCAAACTGGTAACACGGGCGCAACTGGACAAACAGGAGCAACAGGCCAAACAGGCGCAACTGGACAAACAGGCGCCCAAGGAACAACTGGCCAAACTGGCCAACAAGGCCAAACAGGAGAGACCGGTGCCACGGGTCAAACCGGTCAACAAGGCTCAACTGGTTCAACTGGATCAACCGGCCCCACAGGCCAAACAGGCCCCACAGGACCGCAAGGTTCCACTGGAACAACTGGCCAAACTGGCCAAACGGGCCAAACCGGCCAGCAAGGTTCTCAGGGCTCAACTGGTTCGACTGGTGCAACAGGCCAACAAGGCAACACTGGCGCCACTGGGCAGACAGGCCAAACCGGCCCCACGGGCCAACAAGGTGCGACCGGCCAAACAGGTACAACGGGTCAAACGGGCACAACAGGCGCCACTGGCCAACAAGGTCTTCAAGGTGACACCGGCGCCACTGGACAAACCGGCGCCACAGGCGCCACGGGCCCCACAGGCCAAACTGGCCAAACGGGCCAACAAGGCACAACCGGCACAACGGGCCAAACCGGCCAACAAGGCAGCACCGGCACAACTGGTTCCACTGGTTCAACTGGTAATACCGGCACAACCGGCAACACAGGAACAACTGGTCCAACAGGCCAAACAGGCCAAACGGGCCAGACAGGCACCACCGGCACAACCGGCACGACAGGCCAAACAGGCCCCACAGGCCAAACTGGTATCACTGGTCAACAAGGCGCGACAGGTACAACAGGCGCCACCGGCCAAACAGGCCCAACTGGTCAACAAGGTTCGACTGGTTCAACGGGCTCAACCGGTTCAACCGGTAATACAGGCGCCACTGGCCCCACTGGTCAAACCGGACAACAAGGCACCACCGGCGACACAGGCCAAACCGGCACAACAGGCGCCACGGGCGCCACCGGCGCAACAGGAGCACAGGGCTCGCTTGGTCCCACGGGCACAACGGGTACCACTGGCCAAACGGGTCAAACCGGCACAACGGGTCCTACTGGTTCTACTGGCGCAACCGGCTCAACCGGCCAAACAGGCCCAACAGGTCAAACTGGCACCACCGGCCAACAAGGTAATACAGGCGCAACCGGCCAAACAGGCGCCACCGGCACAACAGGCTCCACGGGCCCCACAGGCCAACAAGGACCAACCGGCGCAACGGGCGACACAGGCCCCACAGGCCCAACTGGTCAAACCGGCTCAACTGGTCCCACCGGCTCTCAAGGTACAACGGGTGCAACGGGCTCGACAGGCACAACAGGTGCCACTGGTACAACTGGTCCCACAGGCGACACCGGCGACACCGGCGCAACCGGTAATACTGGAACAACCGGCCCCACAGGTCAAACCGGCCCCACAGGCGCCACGGGCGACACCGGCCAAACAGGTCGCGATGGTCTCACTGGATACACCGGCTCAACCGGCCCCACAGGACCAAGTCAAACGGGTACCACCGGCACAACGGGCCAAACGGGCAGAACTGGCCAAACCGGCACTACCGGCGCCACGGGAAACACTGGTCCCACAGGTAATACGGGCCAAACAGGCAGAACAGGCCAAACAGGCCAAACAGGCACAACTGGCGCAACTGGTGACACAGGACCTATTGGTTTACAGGGGCGAACTGGTACCACTGGCACAACAGGACAAACTGGACCCACTGGCGACACAGGCGCCACGGGCGCAACCGGCAGAACTGGACAAACCGGCCCAACCGGACTTAGTATAACGGGCCCCACCGGCAACACGGGTCCAACTGGAACAACTGGTCGAACCGGCACAACCGGCGCAACTGGGCAAGTCGGTCCATCGGGAGACACGGGCCAAACAGGCGCGACGGGGCGCACAGGCCAAACAGGCCAAACAGGTCAAACCGGACCCACCGGCGACACTGGCGCAACAGGACGCACGGGCCAAACAGGCCAAACCGGCCACACTGGTTTACAAGGTCCTACCGGCAACACCGGCCCCACTGGCAGAACGGGTTCCACAGGCACAACGGGCGCCACCGGCCAAACTGGTAATACTGGCGACACAGGCATACAAGGTCCCACTGGCCCTCCCGGAGGTCTTGGATACACGGGCCCCACGGGTTTAATGGGAACTACCGGCCCCACTGGACCAACTGGTTCCACTGGATACACAGGCTGGACAGGTTCGACTGGCGCCACTGGTATAACTGGTCCTACTGGAAACACGGGTAATACAGGTACAACGGGCGCCACCGGCGGCACTGGCGGCACAGGCCAAACTGGCGGAACAGGCCAAACAGGCCAAACTGGAACAACCGGCGCAACAGGCGCAACAGGCGCAACTGGCGCAACAGGTGCTACAGGCGCCACTGGGCAAACCGGCAGAACCGGTTCAACCGGCGCAACCGGCGACACAGGCGCAACTGGCGCAACAGGCCAAACAGGCCCCACAGGCCTCAAAGGTTCGACCGGCGACACCGGCACGACTGGAGATACAGGCCCAACCGGTCCTACGGGCCCCACTGGCCCAACCGGCGACAATGGACCCACTGGTATTCAAGGTCCTACTGGCGAAACCGGCGAAACTGGTCAAACCGGCGCGACAGGTCCTACTGGTTATGGTATGCCGGGAGACACAGGCACGACGGGCACAACCGGCACCACGGGCCAAACAGGCCAAACAGGCCCCACTGGGTTGGCACCAACCGGCCAAACCGGCACAACCGGCACAACGGGTCCCACGGGTAGAACGGGCACAACGGGTCCCACCGGCACGACGGGCCAAACCGGCACCACCGGCAGAACTGGCGCCACAGGCCCCACCGGCAGAACGGGCACAACAGGTACCACCGGCGATACCGGCCAAACCGGAACAACCGGCAGAACGGGCACAACCGGCGCCACAGGCTCAACCGGCCCCCAAGGTCCAGCGGGCCCCACAGGCGCAACTGGTATCCAAGGCACCACCGGCCAAACCGGCACAACGGGTCCCACCGGGCCGGCAGGAGTACCGGGCGATACAGGCCCCACTGGCCAAACTGGTATAACGGGTGATACTGGTCCTACAGGCCCAACCGGCCCCACAGGCACAACTGGCGACACAGGCACAACTGGCCCAACCGGCCCCACAGGCGACACTGGTGACACAGGCACAACTGGTGCAACTGGTCCAACTGGTCCTCAGGGTTCGCAAGGCACAACGGGCGACACGGGCACCACAGGCCAAACCGGACAAACCGGCCCCACAGGTCCCACTGGACATACAGGCCCCACCGGCACCACTGGCACAACCGGTCCCACAGGAACAACTGGCCCCCAAGGTCCGCATCTCGTATTCAGCACCGACTTGGTGACATTCCCTGTATCGACCTATGAAGTGAGCGACCGCCACGACCCCACCAACAACTTGTATTCGCGCACAACCACGACGCGATGCTACATCATGGACAAGGGTTCCGCATATTCGGCGCGCACCAATGGATACACGACGATGACCACCAACTACACGATTGGAAAGAACAACCTGCATCGATTCTGGGTTGGCGGCAATGCGCTCGCATATGGCACCAATGGCATCAACTGGCTCACCACCACTACGGCCATCCCATTGACCCAGATAAACTCATTCGAATACAGCGGCACCATATTCGTGGCAGGAGGCACAAACAACACAGACTCGGTCGCATATAGTGAAGATGGAGCCACGTGGTTCGGCGCCGGCAACACGGCACTCACAAACACGGCGGCGATTCGATGTGCGGGATATGGCCCCCGAGGTTCGACCCTCTTTGTTGCCGGTGGAACACAGCCCGCCGTCGCAGGCGGCAATACTCTCGCTTACAGTTATGATGGCATCCACTGGTCCGGGCTAGGCAACGCCATGTTTGGCGGCAATTCCCAACTGGTCGGCGGTACGGCGGTAGAATGGAACGGTCAATATTGGCTCGCAGCGGCGTCTGGCGGCACAAATGACTTGGCGCGAAGTGTCACGGGTACATCCGGATGGACTGGAATCAGCATATCCGGTTTTGCGGCCAATATCTATGCCATTATGTGGAATGGATGCCAGTGGATAATCGGCGGCAACACGGCAGCAGGTGCCGGAGTCATCGCCTATTCTACGAGCGACGACGCCACTGCGTGGACAGTCGCCACATGTCCCATCAACACGCGTGTCACCGGACTCGCATACAATGGCGGGCGCACCGTGGCGGTGGGCAATGGCGCCACACACACGATGGCATACAGTGACGATTTTGGAATGACATGGACCGGACTGGGTGTCGCCCTCCTCGACAATACGTCGGCAACGGCGAATCACAGCGTCTATTGGGCAATGGGCAAGTTCATTATTGCGGGAACCACCAGCACCGGCGGCAAAATCTTGTACAGTAATGATGGCATCAATTGGAAGGCCAGTGCTCAACCGGCGCTCTCATCATGTACATCCATCGTAACAACCTCGAGACAACAGCACAGCATCCGATTCACGCAAAACACGCTCATCACGGGCGGCAGTGCGTCATTCGACGGCGGGTCCACGTGGTTCCAGATGTTGAACCAATCAATCGGCGCAGTCGGATACAACGGCAAATATGCGGTGTTCTGTACCACGGGCGGCCAAACCTATATTGGGTACGACCTGGTCAATGCATTCCCCATCCCGACCGCCAATATGGACGCCTCCGGAATCGAATGGAACGGCGAACACTGGCTCATGGGCGGCAACCAGCTCCTACTCAGTTATGATGGATACAATTGGCTGCCGGTCGCGACGGCCTATATAACCGGAGGTGCCACCGTGACCGGAATGGACTGGAGCCCAACACTCGGCAGATGGGCCGTATCCACCATCGTCGGAACATCCGTACAAATCATCTATAGTGACAATGGACTCACCTGGACCTTGGCGACGACCTTGGTGGGAGGCGGTCCCGTGAAATGGGTGGGTGCCTATTTCATCGCGGCTGTCAATACCACGGCAGACACGCAAATCGCGGTGAGTCAAGACGGAGTCGGCTGGAATGTGCGCAACCTGGGGTCCTATGGTCAAGTAGAGGCGATAGCAATCGCCGACGCAACGATGATAATTACGACGTATCCGAATAGCACGTCTGTTGCGGCCATCCTTTCTTCGACCGATGGCACCACATGGACACCGGTGGGCGGAACCAACCAAAACTGGCACCATTATGGCGCGACATATGATGGATTGCGATTCATTGTGAAAACGAGCAACCCGACCAACGGGGTTCGCGTCAGTTATGATGGAGTCACATGGTCGGACACTGGCGGCGCCGTCACGGGAAAACAAATCGTCTGGACGAAACCGCACATGGGCACACTCACGGTGTATCAACCCGTAATCGTGTGTGGACGCGACGCCAGCAGCAACAATACGATGGCCTTCTCGAAAGACGGGATTTTCTACCATTCACTTGGCAACGGGATTTTCGACGTGGTCGCCAAGCATGCGGCGTGGAATGGGCGAATGTGGATAGCGTGTGGCCAAGGCTCCACGAATACACTCGCATACAGTATGGACGGCCAGGCATGGATAGGACTCGGCAAGACGATTTTCTCGCAGGCCGCAAATCGCGTGGCGTGGAATGGAACCCGATGGACAGCGGTCGGACACGGCGGCAATACGATAGCGACCAGTACTGATGGCCTCACATGGACCGGACTCGGCACCGCAGCCATCGATGCCTCGGGCCAATGTGTTCAGTGGAATGGCACGACGTGGTTGGCGGGCGGTCGTGGCACAATCAATACGCTGGCATATAGCACGGACGGAGTCGTGTGGACTGGGCTCGGTAAAACCGTGATGGACATAGAGGTGCGCGATATTCAATGGACGACCAATCAATGGCTCGCACTGGGACAAGAGATATCGGGTAACCATGTGAAATATACGACGGTCAAATCGGGCCAAACGGGATGGACCAACGCATCGAGTCAGCCGTTTTCAACGAGGGCCAAAGGAGCATTCTGGAATGGCCAGATCACGGTGGCGGTGGGACAAGGGGACAACTCGATTGCGACGAGCACGGATGGTGGAATCACATGGACAGGCTTAGGAACCGGCATGTTTTCAGTACAAGGCAATGGAGTCGCGTGGACAGATGCGTACTGGGTGGCGACGGGACAAGGGACCGCGACGAATACCATCATATATAGTAATGATGGCACGACGTGGTACCCGGCCCCGCACAATTCGATTTTTAGTGAAGGATATGGAATCGGAACAAATCCAAAGGTGGGTCCAATGCCGATTCCGAGTGCGATAACGTTGAATAATAGAGACAAGGTGTGCGTTAATAGTCCAAGGTACTATGATAGTGACCTGGCGGATGATACGACGCTGGTGTTCAACTTGGAAGTATAAGAGTATCCGTCGGCCATAGGCCTTAGCGACCTATAAAGCCATAGGCTTAGGCCATAGGTCGCCACGCTTAAAGGCCATAGGTCGCCACGCTTAAAGGCCATAGGTCGCCACGCTTAAAGGCCATAGGTCGCTACGCTTAGGCCGACATTAAAAAAAGATTTTGATAATAAACAACAAGTTTTTTATCAAATAAAATTGTTCTATGATTGGAACCTCTCTTCCAAGTTATTGATGGCGGATTTATTTAAATCGATATTTGTTTCACAAACGGTGACTCTGGCTTGTTCCAAGAGAACTTTGTTCTCGACGGATTGAACAGCGTTCTCGACCATGCGTATTTTGTTATCAACAGCTTGAACCATATTCTCAAAAGCGGCAACCCGGGTATCGACATAAAGAACCTTACTCTCAACAGAAAGCATATTGTTATTAATAGAGGCATTGGTGTCCTCAACCGAAGAAACCTTGGTTTCAGCCGTCGACAAAATCGAATATACTTGCTCCAATTTGGCATCCATCTTTTTATTAACCATTTGATTATGGTTGACAATAGATGTGGTCATCGCCTCTGTTTCAGCCAACCGCCGTTTCAAATCCTGGATTTCCTTGGTCAAAATGCCAATCAGACCAATGTAATTGAGCGACTGAAATTGCTCGGCGTCCTTTTCTCCATTGACCAAGAACGGATAATGCTCCTGTACTTCGTGGGCAATAAACCCGATATCTTGGCGACCGTGCCGAGTATTGGTATAGATGACCGGCTTCAAAACATCGACATTGAAAGACGCATCGAGCGCCATCACATCCGTTTTCACACGGTAATCAGAAGTCGCATTATAACTGGTGGCATTAACAGTCCCGTTAACATCCAATGTGTACGCGGGGAACTTAGTATTAATACCCACTCTACCAGTTGAGTTTGCTGCCATCAAACAAATGCGGTCGATGTGCGGACTAGTTATGTCACTTTCAATACCGATTGATAACAGACCAGATTCGGTAGTTATTTGACCGGTATAAGGAACATTTTCCTGATATTGAATGTAAGCATAGTCGCCTCCAAAACTATTCACAGATGGGAATACAATCGATGACCCACCGGAAGCGTCACCGTGAAGAATTGTGAGCGTTCCTTTTGTAGCACTCGCAACAGTCCCACTCGGTTCAAAAATGACAGACGACCCATTGACCAAAATGCCTCCGCTCACATCCAAATTGTATGTCTGACTCGTATAGAGCTGATAGACCTCGGCATAAGAGAGAGTTTTTCCGCTGTAAAATCGGAAGTTGTCTATATAACCAACATAGTCTTGTGAACCAGTAGTATTATTTGTATTTGCAATATAATTAAAAGCACGCGCTTCTGGTTTGATTGTCCCCAAAAATTGTTGTCTATTTAATATGTATCCATTCAAATAAATAGTCGATACATTAGACGTAATATTCCAAACAATATGATTCCAAGTATTTGTAGCAACCACGGTTGATATAGTTGATAAAAGATTTACCGTTGGTGATGCGATATTTGATAAAATTGGTAATAATTGACCAGTTGAATTGATTCCAAGCGCAATTGTATTACCATAATTACCAGTATTAGTTGAATCCGCAAAATCAAAAATGGTTTCGGTGAATGTTGGTAATCCAGCTTTTATCCATACAGATATTGAAAACGAATCCCCTATTTGAAATGGATTGATTAGAACATTTTGTTCACTTTGAGGCATATTTGTACCCAAACATGCTGTTCCAAACCTTTGGCCACTTGACATAGTAGTTAGAGCTGGACTAAGAAACCCGTCATATTGACCAGTTGCCAAGTTTTTCAATGATGTATTACCAAGCACAGACTCATTGTCAAAGTCGTAAAAAATAGTCATATTGGGGTCATAATAAAAGGGAGTTTTATCGACCGTGACAAATCCATTATTCGACCCCACTTGAACATTGCCTGACAAAGATGCGCCGCCGCCGCCACTAAACAAGCTGTTATTGACATAGAGAGAGCCATTGGTAATATTGATATTACCTAATACATCGAGCGAATATGCTGCGTCGGGAATCTTACCAATACCCACCTTTTTACCAGTAGCTACATATACATTTCCGTTTAGAGAGGCGTCGCCTCTAACGAACAAGCGCCCATTGAGAGAAGCATCACCGCCATAAACCAATAGGTTGCCATTGAGTGACACATCGTTTCCAAGATAGGTTTTTGAACCAACATACAGATTGCTATTGAGAGAGGCATCTCCTCTAACAAACAAGCGTCCGTTGAGCGAAGCATCGCCACCATAGACCGATAGGTTGCCATTGAGGGACACATCGTTGCCAAGATAGGTTTTCGAGCCAACATACAAATTGCTGTTGAGAGAGACGTCTCCTTTAACAAACAAGCGTCCGTTGAGTGAAGCATCGCCGCC
>JACCDM010569813.1_pt1 | contig 16734 bp, 30 predicted proteins | sample 7445851 | NCBI WGS metagenome assembly JACCDM01 (sample SAMN15323438, study PRJNA562643) | freshwater metagenome | isolation source: river surface water | place: USA:Blue River Watershed | collected 2017-08-16
CATTAGATGTCACAGTAATGGCCGCTCACATGGAAGAGTTTTTGCCAAAGTCATGGAGGGGTCGCTTTCCGGAACTCTTTACCGTCCAAGATACGCCCCTTGTGGGTGAAATCAAGTACATCACAATTAAGCTAAGACCTGGCACAATGCTCTGTATTCCTCCTCACTGGTTGGTCTCTATACGAGCCTCCGACGAAAGCAAAGGAAAGCCTCTCTTATGGGGATGGATCCAAATTCACAATCCAATCTCTCAACTTGCCTCCAGCATGGAATCCCGAATCCAGGCGTAAAAGTTGAGTCAAAGCCTTGCTTCCCAGTAGAGTATGGAAGCCTCAGAATCAGAAGTAGATGACACAAATGAGCGTTACATTGAGGCTCATTTGGGAACTCTGAAATCGTCTGCGAAGGCCGCAGAGGAGACACTGACAGCGATTCTCAACAAGATGAAGCTGGCTCAATACAAACTCAAACTTGAACTGGAAGAGCTTAGTGAGACAGAGCTGCGATCCAAACCTCTTCTCCGAGCCTGGTTGAAGAAGCAAGGACTTCCCGAGGATTGTAGTTTTCAAGAATTCTTTCAACAGTTTCTCCAAGTTCACAAAGAAGATCATCGGTTGAATCTATCCTCTCGTTCAGTGTGTCTCAATCCAGATGCAGTCAAGCTCTTTGGACTGAAGGGGAAGGATGTTGTTCTTAGCATGAGTGACATTTTAGAGCGTCTGCCCCTCTTGTATCACTAAGTGAAAATTGAGTTGCTTTTTTTCACAAATCTAGACTCAACATGCAGGTACTAACACAATCCCAGCAAGAGGCGTATGAAACGATTTCCCAAGGCAAGTCCATCTTTCTCACAGGTCCTGGAGGTACTGGAAAATCCTTTCTCCTCCAGTATCTTTATGACATGATTCCTGAGCGAACAGGAAAACATATTGCAATTACGGCCATGACAGGATGTGCTGCTTTGCTGATTGGTAGATTTGCAAAGACCCTCCATTCCTGGGCGGGGATTGGACTTGGACGTGAGCCTCCTATGGCACTTGTTGCAGCAATTCGTCGCTCTGGAAAAGCGCTCCGTCGCTGGCTTGGGACTGATATTCTAGTGATTGATGAAGTCAGTATGCTAACACCTGAGTTGCTGGAGAAACTGGATACGATAGCAAAGTCCATTCGCCGATGCAATCTACCGATGGGGGGTCTGCAAGTGGTCTTTGTCGGAGACTTCTATCAACTCCCTCCTGTCAACAAAGACAAGGACAAGGAGACGCAATTTGTCTTTGAATCACCTATATGGAAAACGATCGTCCAGGAAACAGTTGAGCTCAAGACCATTCTTCGCCAAACGGACCCCGTCTTTCAAACCATTCTTTCCCAGGCTCGGCAAGGATTCCTAGAAGATGAAAGTGTTCGCATTCTTGAAACACGGCAAGATCGCAGTTGGCAACAACTTGAAATTCGTCCTACCCTTCTCTTTACACGACGAGCGGAAGTAGACAATATCAATGAGAGAAATCTACGAGCCCTGCAAGGAGAACGAAAGCTCTACAAAGCAGAAACTGTCTTTGCACCCATTCAAGCAACAGCCAATCTCACTGAATCCTCACCTGCAGTAAAGCATGCAATTGAGAAGATGGATCGTGACGGTCAGTATATGGCAGAACTCATCTTGGCAATTGGAGCTCAAGTTATGCTTCTGACAAATCTCGATCATGAAGCAGAACTTGTGAATGGTTCACGAGGTGTAGTCGTAGGATTTGAGAAATCAGGTGCACCGATCGTCCAATTTCGCTCGGGAAAACCCATTCCTATCTCGGCAACAACATGGGAGTCGGAAGACCTAGAAGGAGTCGGTCGGAAGCAGATTCCTCTTCGTCTCGCCTATGCGATCACAATCCACAAAGCACAAGGTACTACTCTGGATTGTGCCCTCATTGACATTGGCACGTCTACGTTTGAATACGGACAAGCATACGTTGCATTGTCTCGTGTGAAGAATCTAGAAAGTCTCTACATCTGGGACATTGAGCCAACAGCCTTCAAAGCTCACCCCAAAGTCGTGGAATTCTACAACTCTCTAGCTTAGTGCTTCCCAACTTCACCCAAGCCCGCAAAAAAGGCAAAGATGATTCCAACTCCGAGGATTCCTGCAAAGACCATGCCGATGATAGAGCCAGCACTCTTGTCATCCCAAGGGTTTCCAGCAAAGCCTTCACCGCCGAAGGTGGAAGGACGAAGGATGTAGACAACCGCAAGGATCACAGCCGCACCGATCAAAACATTCTGCAAAGTCGCTTTCATTCTCTACTAAAACAGGTTTTTTTACGCGCGGCGTGCATCCACCATAGCATACACCATAGCACCCAAAAATCCTAAGAGGAGTACGATACCAACAACAGCACCCACTGTCTGTTTCGTGTCATCAAAGCCTTCCTTCTTTTCGGGTTTTGTAGACACATTCATAGACGAAATATACAGAACAACAGCGAGTGCAATTCCAGCAACAACAAACGATACAGTTCGCTTCATCTATGTATAGAGTAGCTTTTTCGTTATTCATTACTTTGAGCCAGGTGCATTAAACGAAGCAATCAGACCTCCAATCACAATAAACAAGAAGATAGCAAGCATAATATAGCCACCAATCTGACCGGCATCCGTTTCAAAACCTTCACGCACAAATGCCGTAGGGTAGAGGAAATAGACGAGGACGGCCAAAACAACCGCACCAATCAAAACATTCTGCAAAGTCGCCTTCATCTCTATTTATTGATATCTTTTTCCAACACAAAGACTATTTTGAAAAATTGAGCCACCAAGTTTTTCCATTCGGGGTCCAAATGGAAACTCCTTTCTCTCCCAAAAATACGGCAATCGCACAAACCAAGATGGAGACTAATGTCACATTCGCACCAATTCATGATACAATTACTGTAGCTGTACTTGAGCCTGAACGCCCAAAGTCCCGGTCCAAGACACCCACCCAAAAGACCCCCACGACATCCCCTGGTCTCAAGGGTGCTCGTCAACGAAAGACATCAGTAGGAAAGGAAGCCGAAGTTGAAGCTCTTGTACTTCCTCCTACCACGGAGTCTGCTGAACCTGTGGAACCCCAAAAACCTCTCCTTCCTGAACCTCTTCTGAATGATGTTGACGATCGCTTTGTGATCTTCCCCATTCGTCACCCCGACCTTTGGTCGAAATACAAACAACACATGGCAGTCTTCTGGACTCCTGAGGAGATTGATCTCTCCAAGGATATGAAGGACTGGGAAAAGCTCACGGACAATGAGCGATACTTCATTAAGAACATTCTTGGATTCTTTGCAGGTTCCGATGGAATTGTCATGGAGAATCTGGCAATGTGCTTCAGTCGTGAGGTGAAGTGGCCTGAGGCGAAGTTCTTCTACGCCTGTCAGAATCTTCTGGAAGCAATTCACAGTGAGACGTACTCACTCTTGATTGATACCTATATCACAGACAAGGAGGAAAAGGCGAATACACTCCGAGCCATTGACACAATTCCTTGTGTGAAGAAGAAGGCTGAGTGGGCTCTTCAATGGATTGAGAACAAGGATGAGCCGTTTGCGACACGTCTTCTGGCCTTCGCTGCAGTAGAAGGGATCTTCTTCTCAGGTGCTTTCTGTGCGATCTTCTGGCTCAAGCAGCGAGGACTCATGCCTGGCCTGACTCTCTCCAATGAATTCATTGCACGAGATGAAGGAATTCACACAGACTTTGCCTGTCTCCTTTACAGTAAGACAGTCAATCGTCTAGACAAGAAAAAGGCCCATAAGATTATTCGTGATGCAGTCAAGATTGAGAAACAGTTTATCACCAAGAGTCTTCCCTGTGAACTCATTGGTATGAATGCAAAACTCATGGCCCAATACATTGAGTTTGTAGCCGATCGTCTTCTGCTCCAGCTTGGATATCCCAAGGCCTACAATTCATCCAATCCGTTCCCGTTCATGGAGCGGATTTCACTGGAAAACAAGGACAACTTCTTTGAGAAACGTGTGAGTACCTATGCGAAGGCTGCGGTTGGAAAGAAGAAGGAAGAGATGACGTTTGCCATGAATGCGGACTTCTAAAGAGACAATGCATTCAAAATATCCTGATAAAGACCCTTTTTACTGGTTGCCTTTCGCCCATACTGAGGATCAAAGACAGCAACTTCTTCCACCTTGTCTGTGATTCCCTTCACTTCTGTCAAGTATTGAGTAGGAATAGCCAGAGGTAACTTTGTAAACGCACTCATACTTTTCTTCCCATCTTTTGTCGTAGAAGTTCCAGAGACAGTTACAGGAATTGAGGGAATCGGTTTGTTTGAATCAAAGAGTGCCTTGTATTCTTTGCTTGAATCATTCCTCACTATAAATGCAACTTTGTCCGTTGTCTCATTGATACGCGCCACAAATTTGTACGCATCTGCTTCTTTCATAATTCCTGTTACATACGCCCGTTCCTCAATTCTATAATAGCGTTTGGAGTCTGGATTGTATCCTGTAATGATAAGCCCTTCTTGAGAATTGTCAGTTACAAGTCCTTTCTGAATAATTTTCTTAAGGATGTCAATTGAACCTAGTGTAGAGTCTGCATCTTCTCTTGAGCGAAACTCATCGGAGTCTAGGTATGCAAGAGTTTGTTTCTGTTTTGTAGCAAATCGCATCTCTTCTATTGTAGATAGAAATGAAAAAATTGAGTCAAACCCCCTCCTGAAAATATATCAGTTCAAATGGTTGTCCGAATTGAAACTTGCAATCGTCTCTTCCCTGCCTGGAAGTCAATCTCTTATCTCAATCCCAACAACATTCTTCGTCTAGAGGTAGAAAATCGGAGGATTGAAGTCTTCACCGTGTTCCGTCCCAAGCAATCGGCCTATTCTGTGCGATTTGAATCCCACAAGGAAGCCGATGACTTTGCACGAAAGTTCTTTGAGAAAGCACAAACGCCTATCACAAACTTTGTGACAAAGACCACTGCACCTGTGGCGATTCCTCTTCCTCTCAAGATGAGCCGCATGGATGAGCCTTCTCCCGATCCCCTCGCCATTGCTGCTCTTCAGGATTGGGAAGAAGAGAAAGCCAAACAGCTGAAGTAAAAGGAAAAAATTGAATAGTAGGGACCCTTTTTTTCTGGATGAAGAATGGATCCGTTTGAATTTAGTGCCAAGTCTGTGTTAGATCGAATACACAAACCGTATTTGCATGTGCGAATACAGAAGCGAAATGGAAAGAAGTGCATCACAACCGTTGAGGGCTTTGAAGAGGACCTTGATGTCAAACGCATTTGCAAAGCGATGCGGAAGCAGTTCAGTTGCAATGGGAATGTGGTGACAAATGAAGAAAATGAAACTGATGTCTTGCAGCTGCAGGGAGATCAGCGAGAGAATGTGCGGCAATGGCTGTTAGACAACCAAGTCATTGAGAAGAATGAAGCCCATCGGATTGTGATCCATGGCTTCTAAGGGACCCAGCCACAAAAATTGAGTGGCACCCTTTTTTGTAAAGAGATAGAATGATTGTCAAGACCCTTCAAGGAATTCCCTTTCTGGTGGAGCCTAGTACAAAACGCATCTTTCTCTATGAAAAGCCTGTTGTAGGAACTCCTATCTGCATTGGTACTTATGAGCCTGAGAAAGAGACCTTCGTTCTAGTTGACAACTGGAAGGAGCTCTGTCAGCCCAAACTGGAGTCCTATCGCCAGGTGGAGAAGCCTCGCTCACGGTTGCCACCAACGTAGAATGAGAGATAAAAATTGAGACTTGCTTTTTTTGTATGAAAAACAAAATGGATATGCCAAGTGCCGATCAGATTTCACAAGAGGTCTCAAAAGAAAGACCTGTCTATATTCAACCATGGGTTGCCGCACATCTCAGTGATGTCTGGCAATCAATGAAACAACAGATTCAACAGGCTATCGTGCAGAAGGGCAAACAGGATCGCGTCCGAACTTCCCAAGGAGCGCCTGCATCCGCTCATAGTCGGACTTAAATTTGTAGGTCTTTCCTGTTCGTACAGCTTTTTCTGTTTTATTGTAAGCTTGGACGTGTTCGTACACAGTATTTGCTGCAGTCTGCCACTGGACGGATTCAAACACAAAGATTGTAGAGGGGCAGTTGTTTTGACAAGGACACGGCTGCAATTGCGGATAAATTGTACCTGACATTTCTTCTTTTACATTTGATTATAATTGTAGAAGAAGTTGCAAGGCAGCAATTGTTGATAAGGTTGGCCTGCAAGTTGATAACTAAACGTGAGTACACCTGTAACACTGCCCTCAAAGAACAGAAGACGGAAGGGATTGTAGCCAGCATTGACGGTCAGGGATGCAGAGGTGTATGTAGTTGTACCGTGATAAGTCCATGCTGCAGCACTAATTACATTGGTACCATTAAAATAAAGAGCAACCCCATCATCGGATGATACCTGAAAGGTTACAGTTGTTGCCACGGGTGAATACAAATAGCCTCCAATATCGGCTAAGACATAATCGGCTTGCTGAATCTTTGCCGTGAGAAATGCATCAGTAATATTAATGATATCAAGAAAAGGACCCGACCAGAGTTTTCTGCCCCATCCTGCACCTCCAGGTCCAACAATGGAAGGTATGCTTGTGCCATCAGTATAGGTCATGTTATACAAAGACCCATACAGTCCATCATAATATCCAGAATTCCGACTCTGTCCTTTGCTTCCCAACAAATTTTTCATGCGATCAGCATCTGATTTGAATTTGAAAGTGTTTCCTGTCACTGCGGAATTGTTTTGGGCGTTGTAGATCTTCACAAAGTTATTGACAGTGTTTGCACCATTTTGATAATCGACAGTATCAAAAATAAAGCGATCCTGGGACATTCTCTATTCCAACTCTAGAATTGTTGGACTGGATTAAATTGTGATTGTTGGGCTGGATAACTTTGGACTAGGAGGAACCTCCCAGTGTTGTATCTGGCTTTCAACTCTTGTGTAGGGAATTGATAATAACTCAGTGTAGTTTGACCTTGTGCCCGGAGAGTACTAACATTGCTATTGAAGGCTTGAACTTGTTGATAGTACGTCGCTGCATTTTTATAGTCTTGTGACTGGCTAAAATACATGAATTTGAAACCACTGAGATCGTTCGGACAAAGAGGTCGTGGTAATGTGGGATCTTGAGGACCTGACATTCTATACTACTTGGAGCAACCAACAATCTTTGTTTTTCATAAACCGCTTCTTTTCCATTCCAACGACGTGGTTGAAATGGCACAGAATCGGATCTCCTTCGCGAAAGCGATTGTCTTTTAGAAAGATCCCGTTGGGAAACTTCTCTCGGGAAAGTGTTTTATACGGAATTTGAAGTGCATGGAGGCGGTTGTTGATATAGTCTTGGTCGGTAATAGCAGCCCTCCAGGACTCGTCAATGGAATACAGACTTTGAAAGAGAGGACGTGTCTCTTCTGTTAGTTTCATGGCGATCACGCCCGTACAGGCATTGGTACACCCATCATGATTGCTACAGGTAAAGTCGTTCTCTTTCTTTTCATCGCATTGAAACCAAAGAGGTGCCTCTTGAAATCGCTCTTCAAGATAAGGCATGGGATCCTTGAAAAGTGCAATGTCTGAATCTAAAAAGACCAATCGTTCAATCTCAGGACGCTGACTCAGCTCCTCCAGCAACCGAAGCTTCATGCGATTCATACGTTTGAAGGGAGTTGTACCAAAGAGAGCAGGAGATTTATGATCGTATTTTGGACCTTCCATTAAAAAGAGTCGGGATGGTAGGAAGGCAATCCGATTGAAAAAGTCATGGCTTTCTTTGTCAAGACACACAATACACAAGGGTACCGAAGGTTTCACAGTTTGGAAAAACTGATACAAATTCCATGTAAAATATTTGTATCCGTCGCTAGTGACTGTAAATATGAGGGTCTTGTCTTTCAAAAAAGGATCTAGATTCAAATTCATGTTCTCAGGAAAGCTCAGACTTTATTTTTTGAGGTGCACCGTACGTGGCAGTAAAGAGTTGAGGAAGAAGATCCTTATAAGGTGACAATTGGGCTGTCACAAGAGGACGGGGAACTTGCAGAATCTCGTAAGTCCGATTGGGTACAATTTCTTTTGCTTGTGACAAGATGAACTTGCCATTTCCAACGGTCAGAACAAAATGCCGAATGACGCGACTTGAAGAACTCATACCTGACTTAATAGGATTGGTTCGTTCAATTTTTATACACCTAACGCAGCTCGTAACATACGAATATGATTGCGCCATGTATGCCAAGTCTGTATGTGGACCCCATTGAGTTTCATTGCACGCAACATCATGGCCTCCAAATCTTTCATCCATTGATTCAGATTTCCTGTGGATTTGTATGTCTCAGCCAGAGATGAAAAAGGAAAGCTCGGCTTTCCCAGCCTTTCATTGACAGCCTCATGGAATGTATAAAAATAGGTTCGCATATACAAATTCCAAGCAGGATAGGACTCAGGAGGTTCAAACGGATGATCTTTGATGTAAGAGGTTGCATGTGCCCGACACTCTTCACAAGGTAGAACAGCTACAAGTGTTTTCACAACGAGAGGCCACACTCGCATTTCATCTCCTTTCAAAATCTCGTTCGTTAATTTTCCTGCACGCTCTGCCAACGTATGGAGAATCTGCCAAATGAGGGGGCCGCATTCCGCAGCTTTGGGATATTTTGTGTTGTCCGAAGCGCAACGACTGCATGTCATTTTATTTCGTTGGAAGATTGATTAAGAACTCATTTTACCGCAAGAATACCTTGCCGTAGAATAGAATGAATACAAAGAATCTTGTGCTTGATTTTTACAACAATGAAACAGGGGGTCCGATTGCCACAATCTCAGGTGCCAATGCAAAGTTTTTAGCAGCCCATTCTTCTTACATTCAGAACTTGCTTGAATTTCAGAATAAGTCTAACAACAAAGGTGAGCGAATAGTTCTGACTGTACCTGTCAGTTTCCCTACAGATCGGGTTCAGATCTTCCGAAAACTAATAAAGAAACTTCCTCTTGGAAAACAATGGAGAAACGAGGTTTACGGTGCAGAATATAGACTTTACGATCCACTTGGGCCTGAAGAGGAAGCGAATATTAGCAGAAATATGCAGGAGGGGCGCGTTCAAAGCTTGCATGCAGAGCGTGAACGAGTCATCCAGCAAGTCTTAAGTTATTTAATGTTGGATCCTGGTGCAGAAGAACAATTTATTGTCTTTCGTGAAGAAAATGAATTTCCAAATAATAAGAGAGAAACTCGTCGCAGACAAAGAATTGGACGGAAGAATGCAGCAAAATATGCAAAAACAGGAAAACCAAACAATAAGAGGAATTATCTAAACGAGGACACAATCGACGAAATCTTGGACTATCACAAAAACTATCTTTATTCTACATACAAACATTCCCCTGAGAAATTAGACATGTGGCTATCCAGGCCAAATTGGCAAAGTCGGATAGAACATGAAAGAAAAAAGAATGAAAATCACAGAAGAAGACTTGAAAACCTTGATCGAAGCAGAAATTCTTTACGCGCACAACTGAGGAGAACTCGCAGAAACAGCAATGCAAGAGCTATTTTAAATGAACTCAGTTGGATAGAAGATGAAGAAAGCAATCTTGCAAATAACGGGGGGCCTTTTGAAAATCTTCCATCGACTACATATCAGTATAATTTCTTAGATCCTAATGCAAACACGATGGCACCTGATGAACTGGAACGCTACTTGCGCTCGTTAAGGAGAGAGGGAAAAGAAAAGTATTTGCCATCGCAGAGAAATACGTTGGGTCTTGAAAATCTCTATGGGCCTGCCAACAACATTTAATGCAATGTAAACAAATATAAGAGTTGATTGAGATCCGCAACCATCTCATCGCGAATGTTGAAAAGATCGGTATCAACCGATTCTTTCAATCCTTTCATACAATCACCTAACAGCATCTGAATGGCCTTTTTAATGAATCCGAGAACAGATTTCTCCGAAAGATTGTTGACTCGGATTGTTGCAGAAGCACCTGTCAGTTTGGGTCTGCCGTATTTTCCAATATAGACTTCTACGAACTGATCGATATGGCCGTCCAGCTTTTCAATCACTTCATCGGTAGCTTTATGACGCGCATAGACTCGTGTTTGCCAGTGGTACAGCTTGATTTGATCGCGCAAAGTGAAAAAAAAGTGAATTTGACTGGCGCTCATTTGTGTGACAACCTCTATTCATGTGCTCGAATTGCAAACATATTCTGGGAACACTCACCATTCGCCACGAACCCATAAATTGTCCTATCCAATACTATTGTAGTATCTGTGCCAGAAACTGCAATCACACAACGCTTCACTGTCCGAATAAGGAAGCGTTGCAATACAGGAAGCCAACTTGCCTCGAACAGTTGGTTCCTGGAAACGTTCTGGATGCTTATGGCATCTGTTCGTATACTCCTCTTCCTGAACCTGTCTATGAAATTGAGCCCGCCCATAGACCAGTCCTTGAAGTTGTAGACACCGACCGTGATATTCGTGCAACACTCATTCGCTTTGGAAAGTCAGAGAAGGGAAAGATGAAGGACCTCCGTCTGCGTCTGGGAAAGGTGGCAGACGAGTTGGGGAGGCAGCTCGTGTATAAAAAACCTGTCTCTTATCTAGAATGAAGTCCAAGACATATCGCAAACGGCGGATTGCCAGACGTTCCAAGAAACACCGTCGTTTTTTGACAAGACGTAGACGTGTGTATAGAGGTGGTTTCAATTTGCCAGTTCCCGAGGGCTCCATTGTAGGCGTGGATTTGGATCCCAAAGATCCTTACAGCGTGCCTGTTTTGTTGCGGAAAAACTTGTATGAAACGGAAGTCCTTGAGGAATAAAATTGAGTTAGATCCAGATCCCTTGGAGCTATCATGATGGATTACTTTCCTTATTTGTTTCTCTATTGGATTGTCCTCTGGATTCTTCTTGTTCTTGGGGAATGTAGGCAGAGGCGAGCTCCTTCCTACACTCTCAGGGATGAACTCTAGACCGCCTGATCTAAAGTTTTTTTGCGTTGAATGTATAGTACAATGCCAAACACAACAGGAGGAAAAAACTACAAAAAATCCAAACATTCCAGTGGCTCCTTTGAACCCGCTTTTATTGATCGTCAATCCGACCAAATGTACGCACGTGTGATTAAAGTTCTAGGAAGTTTAAATATGCTTGTATATTGCAACGATAACAAGACTCGTCTTTGCCATGTTCGTGGAAGTATGAGAAAGAAGGTTTGGATTAACATTGGAGATATAGTCTTGATAAGTTTGCGAGACTTTGAGAAGGATTTGGCACAATCGGGAAAAACGTATGAGAAGGGCGATATTGTTGCGAAGTATGATGCAAGTCACGTTGGAAAACTCAAGAAGCAACCGGACATTAATCAGAAATTATTCATGACGCTTGAAACAACCGATGGTACTGTCTTGGCAGAGATGGGAAAGCGTGAAGCTCTCAATCTTCCTATGAACGACAACGACTGTGGAATTGAATTTGACTACGAGGATGAGAAGAAGGACTCAAAAGAGAAGGCTGAGGAAGAAGCGGATACGGATTCGGACAAAGACATTGATATTGACGACATCTGAGAAAGAAAAAAAAATTGATACTTTGACAGCCCCTAGAAGAAGGCTGTCAAAATGTCAACATTACGAGTACGTCAACTAATTGAAGCGATGGATTCGCAGAAGCGAGCTGAGCTGAAAAAGCTGCTCCCTTCTGCCACACGACTTCCCGAGTTTCCTGCCGCCAAGGTGCCCTCAGGTATCATCTCCGCGCTCCCCAAATCGGATGCATATAGCATTCTGGGGCGAGTCGCAGAGGAGATGCTTCGGCTCCCCTCCGCTCAGATTGAGCTAGAGGGGTTGCTGGGTGCTCTGAGTTTCTATGAGCCGAGTCTCAATGAAACCAAAGTGCGAAACTCTGTGACTACGCAGCCTTTCCTAGACTCTTTGGTGGAAACACGAAAGAAGTTGGAGAAAGTGCTTCGTTCCGATGGGGAGCTGAAGTTTGAGGAAGAGGTGACATGGGGTTCCGTGGCAGGCCATCCAGACATGTGGAACAAGACCCAGGTCTTTGAGGTCAAGTGTACTGGTGAACTCAACAACCCTCTCAAGAAATCGGCTCTCTGGACGTCTTTCCTCTTCCAGCTCTTTGCCTATGGCTCGCTCATGAGTGAGGTCACGGATCTCTATCTGGTGCTTCCTCTTCAAAAGGAAGTGATCCACTATGATATCCGCAAGTGGGAGACGCGCACCGCTTTCCGCACTCTTCTCACCGATCTATCTACGCATACGCAAACGGATGGGGCTATCAATGCGGTGAATGCAATGTCCCTCTGTGCGGAATATTGGATCGGATCCCACATTCACAAGGAGAAGAGTATCCTCGCAACGGCAAAGGCGATTCAGGATCGTTCCAAGCCCTATCAGATCTTCCTCTCAGGACCCCAGAACTCTCGCATGAGTCTGGATGAGAAAGATCTCAAAGAGGCCAAGACCTATGTAGACGCATCGGGTCTTCAGCTGTTCGTCCATTCCCAATACATCATCAATCTGTGTTCCACAGATAAGGATAATTGGGCGACGAAGCTGCTCTTTAAGAATCTAGATGGATGCCGAGCCTTTGGAGGGAAGGGTGTCGTGGTCCATGTGGGAAAGTCTACATCTCAGCCAATTCCTGAGGCCCTACAAAAGATGCGGCTCAATCTCCAGGAGGCTCTTCCTTATGCAACCAAGGAATGTCCTCTTCTTCTGGAGACTCCTGCAGGTCAGGGCACAGAGTTGCTAACGGGCCGTGAAGAATTCCTGGACTTTGTGGAGAGTTTCAAGGACGAGCGCATCCGAGTCTGCATTGATACGTGTCACGTCTTTGCAGCAGGACATGATCCTCTAGCCTACATCCAAGAAGCTCTGAAGCGTCCTGGCCTAGTGAAGCTGATTCATTTCAATGATTCACTAGAGCCGTGTGGTGCCTGTAAAGATCGCCATGCCTTCATCGGAACCGGTCACATTGGATTTGAGACGATGAGCCAGATTGCAGATCTCTGCTGTAGCCACAACTTACCGATGGTAATTGAGTAGGGCGAAAAAAGATTCACTCGCGCATCCTTTCCAAAACAAGAATCTTTTTTCCAGGGAGAGATGTCTGGAGGTCCATATCAACTAGGATCCTACTCACCCGGTCTGTCAGGCTATGCGCCTGCTGACTTTTTAGATGCAAATGATACGATGCCTCCTGAAATTGCATTGGACCCAACCTCTTCAGGTACTTTTGTTCCTTACAGTCAGCTTGTTGCAAATGTGGCAAACCGTCATATACAGGAAGTCAAAGAAAAAACTGTCAGTGGTGCTACCAATGGGGCTGCATGGAGGAAACGGATGAAAGAGTTTATGGGTTCTAAAAATGAGGATTTGCTGTCGTTTTTGCGAAAACCCCTGTCATCCCACCCAACCCTGTCACAGGCTGACAGTTTTATGCGAAAATTTGGAATGCAGACGTTTACACCCACACATCATTCTCTTCGTGAGATTTTCTTGGATGCCTCAGGTACCTCGCTCGTTCCTAAGCTTGAGGAAGAGCTGTTACAGGTAGGTCCTGCTTCTTCGGTCAAATTGACGGAAGAAGTACGATGGCTCTACGATGCATACAGGCAGGCAGGAGAACAAGTTATGAAGAATGAATCCATGCTTCGGGTAAAGTTAGACTTGTTGGATAAAATGCATCAAAAAGCCTTGGGATTGGCAGATCTTCCTGTTAATTCCCAAACAGCTGTCTTCCGAGAGGCAGCAATGGAATATTTGACAGTTTTTTTCAAAGAGCAGTCAATTGAGGAGGATTACAAGAATTACATTGAATCCTATCGGAGATTTGCTGCCCTGAAAGAAATGATAACTACATTCCGCTTTACAGATTTACAGGACAAGGAGCCACTGTGTAGCATTTGTTTGAATGAGCCAGTGAGTCACTGTGTCAGTCCTTGCGGCCATACGTTCTGTTTTTCGTGTGTGAAGCGACAGATGTCAAACTGTTACATGTGCCGTGCAGGAATCAAGGATCGTATACGGATCTTCTTTGGATAATCTAGAATGGAGGAGCTTCCTTTTTACTCCTTTTGGCAGGAGTTTGTTGATGATAATGTAGGTAGAGATAAAGAGTTAAATATATTGATTGGAATTGGCACTTCAGGTGTAACAAATCCCAAACAAGTGTATAACTATTTGCAGGATAAGCTAACAAAAACTTACAAAAATAAAGCATTTTTTATTCTTTTGATTGATGGAGAGTATAAAAAAGTTGATGAGCGAGACATAACTATGGGGCCTTTTTTGAAAAAAATAGAAATACCAGATGGTCCTACCTTTGGATTTTCTACAATTCAGGATGCTCCAGAAAATGAACGATATGTAAAAGCAAAAGACCTTCTTGGTAATTATTTATATATTTGGGGTGAAAACCTCCCTACAGCTTACAATCACTTGGAAAAATTTGGGCTTTTGCGAAATAGCTCAAAAGGACCTTATGCATATGGTAAAGACTGTGAACCAATTGAAAGGCCAAGAGAATTTTATAATGCTTTACTGGCTTTTTTTAGTAAGGATAACATAAGTAATATTTATGTCTTTAATCAGGCTCATCAGAATTCAAGTGGATATATACGATCTAGAACACAAAAATACACAGGTGATCTATTTAGAAATGAATTACGGATATTGAGGGCATTTGACGGTAATCCGTTAGGTGCAAATGAAATCCGTTCTTCTATGATTGGTGATGGAATGTATTTTGATCGCTTTTGCGAATTCTTACATATTTTGTGGAAATCTCAAAAACCCATTTATATTTTAACTGATATGGGAAGCCGCGGTGCTATCCAAGAAGAGCGTATTTATCAACGTGCTCCGAATCAAGGGGGCCGTAGAAAAACCAAAAAGTCTAAGAGATCAAAACGTTCTCAATCTAGGCGCAGACGTACAATATATGCATTGGGCTTCAAATAGAGTTCTTTGAGTGCCTTGCCCTGTTCTGGATTCAAATTGTAAACACGAATTGCAGTTGTTACAATTTGAATGGCAACACCGTACCAAATTGACTGACACATAGTGAGTCCATCTTGAATGCGTGGGTCTTCCATGCAATTCAAAGACCTGTCTCCCAATTCAAATTTCTTTCCTCGCCTAAACCTTTTCCACCTAGGTCTACTAGTAGATGTCAGTGACCGATTCATCCATTCAAATTGCCAAGCAAGTTGCTGTTGCAGCTAACGGTGGAGACAGCACAGGAATTGCGCCCCCTACAGATCCAAATGAAATCCAGCAATTGGGTCTTGTGATTCGTACCTGGCGTGAGCTACAGAAGGAAACCGAGGAGCTCAATGCTGCACTCAAGGAAAAGAAGAAGAAGAAAATTGCACTGGAAGAGATGATTCTCCGGATTATGAAGAAGAACAACATTGGTGCTCTGGATCTGCAATCAAGCGGTGGTCGTCTTCTCTATCGCCGTCAGACTACCAAGGGATCTCTGGGAAAGAAGGATATGGTGCGTCTTCTTGGCGAACATATGAAGTCCGAACAAAAGGCTGCGGAAGCACTGCAGTATATTTCAGAACACCGTGGATCCAAAGTGAAGGAGTCTATTTTGTATGAAAAAGATTAATTTATGCACTCTAAGTATAGAAATGGGAGCTACTGTAAGTGCGCCGTTCAAGGCAATGAGTATGACAAATGGGAATGTCAATCGTGCATTTGGTGTGGGACCCTCTTCTTACACAAATTCCTCTACACCTGCGGCAACTCGTCGTCGCCGCAACAATATGACGGGTGGTAAGCGCAAAAGACGCTCATCCAGAAAAGGAACTTATCGCAAACGTAGATGATTCCGGAACAAAAAAACCTGTCTAAGTAGAAATGCCTCTTCTTGGTTCTGCGTGCAAAGCTGCAGTAGAAGGATTTGCGGGTTCGAATGAAGATCCTGTCAAGCGCAAGGCGATCTTTACTGAGCTCCTTGCGACTTTGCTAGCCTTTATTATTGCCTTAGTCATTCTAGGCTTTGTTGGAAAGCTCTTGTGGAACAATGTTGTGATTGAGTTGTTTACTTTCGCCAAGCCTGCTCGCAGCTTCTGGCAGATCTTGGGTCTGATGATCTTTGTTTCTTTAGTGAATCCTTAAACACGGTCGTTTTGTTGATCTACAGACATTCTATGTCTTATCATCAACAATTCCAGAATTTACGAAAAACAGATTGTGCTTTTTGTTGTCCTTTATATTTTTTTTGTTTCCATGCATCCCAGCATATTGCTGCATACACTGATTTTTTGACTGAGCGAGGTACGTAATCTCCATCTTCGTCAATTCCAAGAGTATACACCATACTATTGGAATTGTGAAACTATTCTTATTGATTTTCCCTATGTCCTTAATAATATCCATGGTAATCCCGTCCTCCAAGTTCACCTGCATCAAAAGGCTTTGCATCGCGAGGAGCGGGTTCTGCAGCAATTGTGGGAGTTCCCGTCAAGCACTTGTCCTTTGCAATATCATACAAATCCGCAATAAGTGTCTTGTAGGTTGATTCGGCCTTCTGGACTTCAGCTTCACTGAGATTTGCAGAGGTACAGAGACGCACAATAAGGAAATGACCTCTCTTCGACCACTTCTCAAACGCAAGTTCCAAATCCCGAGGAGGAATTGTCTTGGCAAAGCAGCGTGCCGTAGTCTCCGCA
>JACCDM010293417.1_pt1 | contig 16731 bp, 18 predicted proteins | sample 7445851 | NCBI WGS metagenome assembly JACCDM01 (sample SAMN15323438, study PRJNA562643) | freshwater metagenome | isolation source: river surface water | place: USA:Blue River Watershed | collected 2017-08-16
CGTTCTTCAACTTAGCTGCCTTGAATGCCTGGCCAGCTCCGATTGAAACGCCTTCGTTAGTTCCGTAGATACCCTTGAGGTCCTTGTTAGCAACAAGTGCTGCGCTAACGATTTCCTGTGCCTTAAGAGCGTCTCCACCTTCAGCGTACTGAGTTGTGAGGAGCTTGATGCCCTTGTGCTTCTTCTTGATCTGGTTGATAAAGCCGTTTGCACGGTCGATACCGGTCTGGTTTGTCTGTGAGTGACCAACAACCAAAACCTTGCCCTTACCCTTGAGGAGAGCTGCCATCTTGTCAGCTGCTAGTGCACCAGCTGCAACGCTGTTTGTGTATGCAACGCCAAGTGCACAGTCAGAGTCTGTACCTAGCTTGCCTGGGCAGCTTGCTGCTGTGTCGAACATGTAAACAGGAATTCCTGCATCATGTGCAGCCTTAAGCTTTGGGACAGCCTGTGTTGTTCCGAGTGCTGCGTAACCGATTGCATCTGGCTTAACTGCAATTGCTGCATCAAGCATTTCAAGTTGCTTATCGATCATTGTTTCTGCAGCTGGACCCTGGAATACGATCTCGGCGTTCATCTTCTTAGCCTGATCTTCAGCGCCCTTCTTTACTGCTTGCCAGAACTGATGTGTTTCGCCCTTAGAGATCAAATAGATCTTGAGGGTCTTGTCTGCTGCTGTTACTGGAGCCGCAGTTCCAGTTACTAGCGCCAGTGCTGCAACTGCAGCTACTGCCATTAGACCTTTCTTCATGTGTTTCCCTTCAAAAGCAGCGGAATTGCTGTGCGGGAATCTTATGTCTGGGGTAGGTCAGATTCAAGGAAAAGTAAGTATTTACAGCGCTTTGCAATAGATTGTTACAGGTTTGTTATCTTGTAAGCGCGCATTGCATTTAACTTCCAGAATGCCTCATTCTCGCTATTCGAGAACCCAGCCGTGACATTTTCCGCTAGCTGGACTACCTCTGAGTAACTTTCGGCGCCCAATAGCGCCACCGGCCAATCAGAACCAAACATGATTCGAGACGTAGAAAAACTTTCGATGATGTGATTTGCATATGGAGTGAAATCTGAAACTTGCCAATTTTTCCAGTGAGCTTCGGTGACCATTCCAGAAATTTTGCATGAAACATTTTCAAATGAAGCTAATTCAGTAATGAGTGATTTCCATGGTTCTAACTCGCGTTTGGAGATGTAAGGCTTGGATATATGGTCTAGTACAAATTGAGTATCAGGGCAAGAACGAACCAATTGAATTGCTGCTTTGAGTTCAGGGGTCTTGGTAAGAATGTCATATGTGATACCTAATCGTCCCAACTCTTTTACCGTAGCAATGGCTTGTGGCCGCGCAAGGTAGTTTGAATCTGGATGGTCTTGTGCGATATCACGAATTCCTTTGAGATAACTGCCACCCTTTGCTGCCAAATACTTTTCACATTCGGCAATTGATTGTGGCGAATCAATATCCAACCAACCTACAACTGCAACAATCGTTGGAACTTTTTCCGCTAACTCAAGGGCTTCGTAGGTTTCTTCGTGGGTCATGCTGGCCTGAACATAGACAGTGCGTTCTACACCTGTTCCAGCAATAGCCTCATGGAGGTCATCGATTGCAAAGTTGCGGCGAATAGGCGCCATAGCATCGCCTGCCATCCAGTCGTACTCGCGTGCAGACAAATCCCACAAGTGATGGTGGGCATCAATTCTCATCTTCGAAATTTAACCTTTGGCAACCACGTGTTCAAGAGGTTTACCGGCAGCAAGTAACTTCAGTTGAGATTCAATGAGCGCTCTTCCGCGGGGTTCAAAAGCTGCTGAATTGCCGCCGACATGTGGCACAACAATGAGGTTTGGCGCTTTCCATAATTGATGCCCCTCGGGCAGCGGTTCTGGATCAGTGACGTCGAGAGCTGCAAAGATTCTTTTGGCGTTTAGTTCTTTAATAAGTGCTTCAGTGTCAATGATTGGTCCGCGAGCCACGTTGACGATGAGCGCACCATCTTTCATCGCCGCTAGTCGTTGCGCATTAAACATATGGCGGGATGAATCTGAGAGCGGAAGAATCAAAATCACAATATCAAGATGGGGAAGATGGGTATCTAATTCATCAATCTTGACGGTTCCATCTCGCCCAGATTGAGTAAATGCGGTGATGGAGACATCGAAGCCAGCAAGTTTGCGCGCAACTTCTTTTCCAATAGAACCAAATCCAATGATTCCAACCTTGCTATCTGATAAAGATGGAAAACGTCGATGGTTCCAGGTTCCGGCAACTTGTTCACGGATAAATTCAGCAAATCCCCGACGTGATGCAATTGCTAACCCGACAGCTAATTCCGCGGTTGATGCATCATGAACACCACGCGCATTGCAGAGAGTCAGGCCTGGACGAAGATAGGCCAGGGCATCGTCGTAACCAGCGTTGAGCATCTGCAAGATAGAGAGATTTGTCATTTTTGCTGCATAAGAAAGCGCCTTTGCGCCCCCCATATAGGAAGGCACATACATATCTATCTGCGATAAATCAGCTGAATCAAGTGGAAAGTTTTCCGGCGATAAAAGCGTGATTCCTTCAGGCGCTGTGAGATCAGTCCACTGGGTCCATACGCGCATGAGCTATTTTGTCCGTTCTGGAATTACTTCAACGTTATTTCTTAATACGCCGACACCGGCAACATCGATCTCAACGATGTCACCTGCTGCGAGTGCAACATCCATAGGCGGAACGATTCCGGTTCCGGTAGAGAGGATGACGCCATGAGGAAAGTCTTGGCATCTAAAGACATAGTTAACTAAATCTTCCAAGGTGCGGTTGAGCTTTCCAAGAGACGTTTCTGCCTCCCACGGAATAGTGGAACCACGAAGAATCTTGGCTTTGATAGTCATCGCATCTTTTGATGGAGCAAGCCAAGATGGAGTGATATCTGGCCCGAGCGAAGTTGAGCCGATATAAATCTTCGCCTGCGAGAGATAAAGTGGATTTTCACCTTCAATAGAACGGGCTGTGACATCGTTACAAATGGCGTAACCGATGATTTCACGATGCTTATTTATATAAATTGCAACTTCTGGTTCAGGGACTGATGCTTCACTGTCGTAACGAATTCCGATGGGCGCATTGGTGCCGCGAGCACGTACCGCTGTGGATTTGAAGAATAACTCTGGGCGGTCAGCTTCGTAGACACGTTGGTAAACATCTGGAACACCACTTTCTTCTTTGCGAGCATCACGAGAGCGAAGGTAGGTAACACCTGCGCCCCATAATTCAATCTCAGGAGAAATTGGCGCTGCTAATTCACCAATTATCTCAGTTGATGCTTGGGTTACGGCAGTTTTGAGTTCGGCAAGCGTCAAGTGCATCGCTTCGGTGAGCGTTGGAAGGTTTGCAATTGTGCGATGGACACCATCAACAGTGACTACAAGACGGTACGGCTGGCTATTGGTGTGGAGTACTGAAAGTTTCATTTCAATCCAAACTAGTCGACGTGGAAGTTTTCAGGGATTACGTGCCACCACTCGCCGGGACGAGCTTCTGGGACTTGGGATTGCATAGGGTCAGTGATTTTCCACCAACTCTGAGTGTCAGGGTCGTCAGCGATTGTTGCCATATCTTTTTCGTAATCTGTCCCTGTGTATTCCATGTAGGCAAAGAGCAGATGCTCGTAACGAAAAATTGAGTAGTTTTGGATGTTTGCCTTCTTAATAGTTGCTAAAACAGTAGGCCAGACATCGGCATGAATTCGTTCATACTCTTCTATTTGATCTGGCTTGATACCAATTACTTGAGCGATTCGTTGCACGCTCATGCGGGAATTCTCTCGATGAGATTTGCATCCTCTAGTTCTGCCCAGATATCAGTTGGAAGTTCGAGGTTAAACGCATCTACATTTTCCAGCAATTCAGCTGCCGTGCGTGGACCAGTAAGAACAGATGTAACTGCTGGATGGCGAAGGGGGAACTGCAGAGCAGCTGCGAGAAGCGGAATATTTCGCGCCTTTAAGAATTCGCCAATCTTGGCAGCTCGCGCGATGATTTCATCGGATGCTGGAAGATAGTTATACGTTGCTCCCGCGACAGGGTTTGCAAGTACGCCGGAGTTGAGAACCCCACCCATTGAGATATCAATGTTATGAGCCAGTGCATACGGGAACAATTCACGATGCGAAATCTGATCAAGCAATGTGTAGCGCCCTGCAATCAGAGCGATATCTAAATCAGTACCCTTCATGATTTGCAGAGCTTGTTCGGCATGATTGATGCCAATTCCAACTGCTTTGATGAGTCCTTGCGAGCGATATTCAGCAAGAACCGGGAAGGCATTTTCTATAGCTTCCTTCACATGTTCTTCGGCATCATGCATCAAGACAATATCGAGATGATCAAGGCCCATTCTTTCGAGGCTCTCGTCGAAGGCGCGTCGGATTCCATCTGGTGAATAATCAAATACTGGAACTAAATCGCGAGGCGCATCTGGAAACCAAGGAAAGATTTCAGCATTGGGATCGTGGCGAAGAACTCGACCTACCTTGGTCTCAACAACAAAAGGAACTTTGGCTCCGCGGAGAGCTTTGCCTAAACGGATTTCAGCAACACCGTGGCCATACTGAGGTGCGGTGTCGAAGTAATTGATACCAACTTCGAGTGCGGTATTGAGCAGTTCATCTCCATCTTTATCGCTGACTGATTTAAAGAGTCCGCCGAGCGGAGCCGTACCCAGACTTAAGCGAGTAACCTCAAGATTGGAACGCTTTAATTTAACTTTTTCATTGTGTCGCGCCATTTATTCATCATATATGATTTTTCAGGTCCAGCGAAGAGTCAGAATCAAATTTATAAGCAAAGGGAAGTCATGCCTAAAGTAACTGGTTTTAAAACAATAGATGTTCGTTTCCCAACTTCGCGGGGACTCGATGGTTCTGATGCGATGAATAAAGAACCTGATTACTCAGCTGCTCTGGTTATCCTAGAAACAGATGACCCACAATTACAAGGCCACGGCTTTGTCTTTACCTGCGGTCGTGGAAATGATTTGCAGTGTGATGCGATTTCGCTACTCGCACCATATGCAGTTGGCCGCGATGTTGCGGATTTAGCAACCAGCATGGGAGATTTCGCGCGTAGTTTGGTGCGCGATTCGCAGATTCGCTGGCTTGGTCCTGAAAAGGGTGTAACCCAGATGGCTGCGGGCGCGGTTATTAACGCGGCATGGGATCTTGTTACCAAGCACGCCAAGAAACCGCTCTGGAAGTTCCTATCCGATTTATCTCCAGAAGAGATTGTTGATCTCGTTGATTTTAGATACATCACCGATGCACTCACTCCTGAGGAAGCACTGGAGATTCTTCGCAAGATGCAGCCACATCGCGCTGCAAACGAAGCCAAACTTGTTGCAGAAGGCTTACCTGCCTACACCACTACTCCGGGATGGCTCGGCTATAGCGATGAAAAGATGGTCCGTCTTGCAAAAGAAGCTGTTGCTGATGGTTACACACTTATTAAATTGAAGTGTGGTGGTTCGCTCGAAGATGACAAGCGCCGTTTACGTTTGGCTCGTGAGGCAGTCGGCCCAAATATCAAGATCTCCATCGATGCCAATCAAGTTTGGGATGTCAACCAAGCTATTGAGTGGATTAAGGGGATTGGTGATGTCAATCTGCATTGGGTTGAAGAGCCAACAAACCCTGATGATGTTTTAGGCCACGCCGCAATTGCCAAAGCGATTGCACCAGTAAGAGTTGCCACTGGCGAACATGGCATGAACCGAATCATCTTCAAACAGATGTTGCAGGCAAAGTCATTTTCATTTATGCAGATTGATGCCACTCGCGTTGCAGGTGTAAATGAAAATCTGGCAAATATTTTGATGGCGGCAAAATTCGGTATACCAGTCTGCCCACATGCTGGAGGAGTTGGGCTATGTGAGCTAGTCCAGCACCTTGCCATGTTTGACGCTGTTGCTGTTTCAGGACACCATCCAGATCGAGTAGTTGAGTTTGTTGATCACTTGCATGAACATTTTGTTGTGCCAACCAATATCCAAAATGCGCATTACATGCCACCAACAGAGCCAGGTACTGGCGGTGAGATGTATGCACAATCAATCGCAGACTTCACATTCCCTACAGGAAAAGAATGGGTGAACGCATGAGTAAAGAGTTTGCAGGTTTAACTGCAGCCGTTACAGGAGCAGGTTCAGGAATTGGACTTGCAGCAGCAAAGATTCTTGCCGATGGTGGGGCCAAGGTTTATGGCTTAGATATCGCAGAAGGCGGGCTAGCTGGCGTTGGTGAGTGGATTCAATGTGATGTCGGCGATGATGCCTCTGTCGCTGCGGCTTTTGCCAAAATTTCATCACTAGACATACTTATTAACAGCGCAGCAATTAGCGCAGTGGGTAACGTCGAGGCTAATCCATCTGATGAGTGGTTACGAGTCATGAATATCAACGTAGTGGGAATTGCCCGTACATCTCGTGGCGCACTTCCGCTGCTTCGCAAGAGTAAATCTCCATCGATCACAAATGTCTGCTCTGTTGCAGCAACTGCTGGTATTCCAAAGCGCGCTTTGTACAGCGCAACTAAAGGCGCCGTTCTATCGCTGACCTTAGCGATGGCTAACGATCACATCTCAGAAGGCATTCGCGTTAACTGTGTTAATCCAGGAACTGCAGATACTCCTTGGGTACAACGTTTACTTGCGCAAGCGGCAGATCCTGCTGCAGAACGTAAGGCGCTAGAAGCGCGTCAACCTATGGGTCGTTTGGTAAGCGCAGAAGAAGTTGCGCGCGCTCTCTGCTTCTTAGCAAGCCCGCTCCAAGGTTCAACCACAGGAACATCGCTGGCAGTTGACGGCGGAATGCAAGGTCTGCGAATTCCTAAATGAATTCGATTAACGAGGAAGAACTTCGCGCCAAGTTAGATCCTCTTTCCTATGCAGTTTTACGCGAGGGTGCGACGGAACGACCATTTACAGGTGAATACACTGATACGGAAACTGTAGGAAGTTATCGCTGCAAAGCTTGTGGCAATGAACTCTTCCGCTCAGAAACAAAATTTCATTCTGGTTGTGGGTGGCCATCTTTTTACGCACCAACATCTGATGATGCTGTCGTGCTGATTGAAGATCGCTCACTAGCTCCACGAATTAGAACCGAGGTACGTTGTGCACAATGTGACTCACACCTGGGCCATGTTTTTGAGGGGGAAGGCTTTGACGTTCCTACTGATCAGCGCTGGTGTATTAACTCTGTCGCCCTGGTTCTTGAGGAAAAGGGCTAAGCCCCGTTCATTTGTGACCTTTTCGTTATAGAAATTCACTGGGTTTAACTTCAACCCAAGGGTAGGTTTCAGGCTACATGTAGGAATTGGCACCCTCCAAAACCTCATGACTTCGAAGTCATACCCTCAAAGAAAAGGACACATATGTCAGAAGATACGAATTCGGTCTCACGCCGTTCGTTGCTCAAGGGCGCTGCAGTTGGTGGACTAGGTCTAGTCGCTGGTAGCACACTTGCAGCTGAATCAGCAGATGCTGCAACACGTTTAAAGGGAAGTACAGTCCGCTGGACAACGCGTGGTGGTGGAGCAACAGGCGACAAGATCGCAAAGGCTGTTAACGATGCCTTCACAAAGAAGACTGGCGCGAAAGTTATTGCGCAGCAAGTTAACTCAGATGACTTCCAGAATAACTTTGCACAGATCATGCAGGGTTCACCAGATGATGCATTTGGCTGGATGGCTGGATACCGTTCAAATCACTTCGGTGAAATGGGCCTTCTTGCAGATCTCACCCGTGAGATCAACCGTTTGAAGTCAACACTTCCAACAGCTGCCATCAAGGGTGCAACAAGCCCAGTTTCTAAGAAGCCTTACATCATCCCAACAACCTACTACCCATGGGCTCTGCACTATCGCAAGTCAATGGTAAAAGAAATTGGAATGAACCCAGAGAAGATTGACACTTGGGATGACTTCATTAAGTTGATGACTCTTACTCAGAAGAAGGGTCTCGTCGGATACTCACTCGGCGCAAAGGGCGGCTGGGAAGCAATGGGTACATTCGACATTCTTAATGCTCGCATTAACGGTTACAAGTACCACATCGACCTCCTTAACGGTCGCGCAAAGTGGACTGATGCAAAGACAAAGGAAACTTTCAAGTACTTTGCACAGCTCATTCCATTCATGAACGAAAACGTCTTAGATATTTCTTGGGACGGCATGCGCGATCTTCTTCTCCAGAAGAAGACCGGTGCGATGATGATGGGTTCATGGTTTGCTAACGACTTCAAGGCGAAGTCACAGGCAGATTATGACGATCTATGGGTCGTTCCATTCCCAGAAATCAACCCTAAGTGGGGAATCGACACAATCGATGCACCGCTTGATGGTATTTCTGTAGCAGCTAACGGCAAGAACGTTGCCGGTGGAAAGGCGCTAGCAGAGTTCTGGGGATCTCCAGAAGGAATCAAGGAAGCAATCAAGGCAGGCGATACAAATATCTACGTATCGAAGTCATTTGATACTTCTTCATACGATTCATTTAACAAGCAGAAGTTGGCTGTTCTTGCATCTGCAAAGAACATCATGTTCTTCTTGGATCGTGATGCTCGCGGTGATTTCGCTGGTCCAGTTGTAGGTCCAGCAATCCAGAGCTTCATCAAGAAGCCTTCTGACATCAACAAGATCCTGGAAAACGTCCAAGCACAATGGGATGCACTTCCAAAGAACTAATTGATGACAATTAACTTTGTTAATTAATTAGAAACATAGTAAGTTAAAGGTATGACTACGGCGGCTACGGGTAAAAAAACTCGTAGCCGCCGTAGACTTTCCAAAACAGATCGCTTTACTCTCTCCGCCTTTGTCGGCATCCCAACACTTCTCCAGATAATTCTGCTCTGGATTCCAGCGGTAGTTACCATCGTTCTCTCCTTTACTTACTGGAATGGAATTCGACTAAAAGACATTAGATGGGCAGGATTTCAAAATTACAACACCATCTTTTTCAATGAGCCTCTCTTCTACCAGGCGCTCAAGAACAATGGAATCTGGCTCCTCTTCTTCATACTTATAGCAACACCTCTAGGAATTTTGTTGGCCTATCAAATTGATCGCGGCATTAAAGGCCACGCTTTCTACGAATCTATTTATTACCTACCTGTTGTTCTCTCTCTTGCAGTTATTGGAATCATCTGGAACTTTATGTTGCAGCCAGGCGGATTCGTACAGGGCCTAATGGGACTCGATATCGGAAATGCCATCTCGATTTATGGAAATCCAGATATCAATACTTGGGTAATTCTGGGAATCGCTTCGTGGCGCCATATTGGCTACATCATGCTTCTTTACTTATCAGGTTTGAAGTCGGTAGATCCTGCGCTCAAGGAAGCTGCTGCGATTGATGGAGCTACCGAATGGCAGATTTTCCGCAAGATCATCTTGCCAACAATGCAACCAGTCAACATCATCATCGTTGTAATAACATTGATTGAATCGTTGCGTGCCTTTGACTTGGTCTACATTATTTATGGCAATCCTACGATTTTCCCGCTACTCAATCTTCTGGTCTTCCAGAACTTTGCTGGCCAAGGAATATCGATGAAGGGCGCTGCTTATGCGGTAATTCTGCTCATACTCTGCATCGTGCCGATTATTACCTACCTCCGCATCGTCTTTAAGGAGGATCTCAAGTGAGTACAGGATTAGTTCAAAATAAGAAGTATCGTGATGGTCAGAAGAGAAAAGACTTCTTCATATCACTCTTCATTGGCATCTTCGCCTTTGTCTGGATCTTCCCAATTCTCTGGACGGTCTGGACTTCACTGCGCCCATATAACGACATCATTTCCTACGGAATCTTCTCTTGGCCACGGCGTCTAACCTTTGATAACTATCTCAACGCAGTCAGCGAGATGCAGATTGGTGGCTACCTCCTCAACTCTGCGATTGTCACAATCCCATCGGTAATTTTGACCCTCTTCTTCGGCTCACTCATCGCCTTTGTTGTTACTCGTTATAAATTCAGATTTAACTTGTCACTCTTGCTGCTCTTTACCGCAGGCAATATGTTGCCAATCGTTCTTACCTACATCCCAGTCTTCTGGATGTTCATCTGGGTAGGCGAGTTATTTGGCAATCGAAATATGTTCTACAACAACTACGCGGGACTGATTTTGGTGCACGTTGGTTTCCAGGTTGGCTTTGCAGCTTTCGTGCTCTCTTCCTATATGAAGACTATTCCAAAAGAAATCTCTGAATCTGCAACAATCGACGGAGCCAATGTTTTCCGCCACTATTGGAATGTCATCCTTCCGCTCTTGCGTCCGGCTCTGGCAGCGCTCAGCGTTCTGATGACCACATGGATTTATAACGAATTCTTCTGGGCGCTTGTTCTCATGTCGGATGACTCAAAGCGTCCAATTACTTCTGCGCTGCGTCGCCTTCAGGGGCAGTATGTGACCGACTTCAATCTTTTGGCAGCTGGCGCAATCATTGCTGCGCTACCAACTGTAATTCTATTCTTTGTACTACGTAAGCAATTTATTGCAGGTCTTACTCTCGGTTCAACAAAGGGCTAGACCAACCTAAGAGCGTAGACTCTCTTCTTGATGCTAAAACGTGCCATAAAACTAGTCACAGATCGCAAACTATGGGTTCGCCAGATTCTCATCGCAGGGCTCTCAGGTGGTGTTGCGTGGTTTTTAGGCGACCTTCTTGTTGATGGTGGAGGCGTAGTTGCGGCGATTGTTTCAACGCTCAGCATTCGTATCTCACTCCATAAATCAATCCGAGAAGGATTTGGGCAAATTGTTGGAACTGCGATTGGAGCAGGAACGGCGCTATTAGCAGTATCAATCTTTGACTTTGGATTTATTGCAATTGCTATAACAATTATTCTCTGCGCTGTAGTTGCCCGTGCATTGCACTTAGGTGAAGTTGCCTCTGTCAACGTTCCGGTTACTGCACTTATTGTTATTGGGCCAGGAATCTCTCAGACAACAGCCGAGCATCGTTTGGGGTCTACCTTGATCGGCGCAGCAGTTGCCATTCTCTTTTCATACTTTTCCCATCCCAAAACGCCTGCTGATCGAGCGCGTGAGCAGATTGTGCGCGTTAATGAGAAAGCTGCAGCGTTGCTTGCAGCAATGTCGGAAGGTGTGGCAGCTGGATACACACAAAAGGATGCAGGACACTGGCTAGCTAGCGCTCGACTTTTAGTAGAAGAAGTTCCCGCTATTAGAGCGCAATCTGTAGAAGCGCGTAGTCATGCTCGTTGGTTCCCAACCGCTGAAAAAGATGTCGCAGAAGAGCTTTATATCCAAGGAATTGCCGCAGAGCACACCTTAGTTCAAGTACGTTCTATTGCTCGTACACTTTTTGACTCTGCAGTTGAAGGTGGAATTGCTGATTCAACAAAGAAACAAATCGCGGTGGCGCTTTCTGCGGCGAGTTATGCGATTTCTGCTCACATTGACTTACCAGATGACATTTCAGATTTCGACTCTTCGCCAACTGACGACGTCAGAGAAGCTGGATCTGCGCTAGCCGAGACCCTTATCGAAGATGGCAAAGATGTGGATCAAGAGCAGATTGTCAGAGGGCTTTCTATCGTTGCCAATATTGATGTGATTGCTGATTCGTTAGATCAGAATTCCCCAGCCTTGAAAGATGTAATAACGCCCGATGAACCAGCAAAAGATAAGGTAATTCAGGTATCGCCTATTGAGACCACCTCTTCGCTCTGGAAGCGTATTAAGCAGTCACTCCGCAAGTACTTCTAGCTGAACCCTCCCTGCATGGCTCTTGCCCATACCCCTAGGGGTATGCTAGATTCTGCAACAGTTTCTAGTCACAAGGAGTTAGCAATGTGCTCACGGGTTATTTGTAATGAATGTAAGAAGTACACCTGGTCAGGATGCGGCCAACATATAGATGAAGCCCTTGAAGGTGTTCCACAAGATCAGATTTGCAAGTGTGCCTAATCATGGCGACTAAAAAAATTACACATGTTCTTTCTGATGAGGAACAAGTGGCAGCCATAGCCAAACGAATCAAAAGAGCGCAGGGACAGTTGGGTGCAGTCGCACGTATGCTGGAAGAAGGAAGAAACTGCGACGAAATCATTATGCAGATGTCGGCAGTATCAAAAGCCGTCAATACGGCAGCATTTACATTAATTTCGTCTAGCTTGAAGGAATGCATTGTCGAAGGTAAGAACAACTCTGATCAAGTAAGCGAACAACTCCAGAAACTCTTTTTGAGTCTGGCCTAGGAGAAATATGAAAAAAGTATTTGCGGTACTCGCCGTGTCAACCTTCCTACTCACTGGTTGTGGAAGCGAAGCTGGAACAAGCACAAACCTAGGGCCACAGGATTTTCAAGCGAAGACCCAAGAAGCTAATGTAATTACTTTGGATGTTCGCACTCCGGGTGAGTTTATGAGCGGACATTTGGTTAATGCTCTGAACATTGATGTCGAAGGCGGGCAGTTTGAAGCCGAAATCGCCAAACTTGATAAATCAGCTACCTACGCTGTCTACTGCCGAAGCGGTCGTCGATCACAGGTTGCTATTGACCGCATGAAAGATGCTGGCTTTACCAGCCTCTTCAATCTCAATGCAGGAATTCAAGAATGGGCAGCAGCTGGACTTCCCTTGGTGATGAACTAATGAAAGTAATCATTATCGGTGGGGTTGCAGGAGGGATGTCTGCTGCAACACGTATGCGTCGCTTAGATGCCGATGCCGAAATCACTGTCATTGAGAAGAGCGGCCATGTCTCATATGCAAACTGTGGTTTGCCATATTACGTTGGTGGCGTAATTGAAGAGGAAGAAGCTCTACTTCTCCAAACTCCGGCTAGCTTGCATGCACGTTTTCGATTGGATGTGCGTATCGCTTCTGAAGTCACAGCTATAGATCCAGCCAAAAAAACTGTTCATGTTCTCAATGAATTAACTGGTGAGGAATATGAACTTAATTATGACAAACTAGTTTTAAGTCCAGGTGCATCTCCAGTAGTTCCTCCAATTCCGGGCATAGAGCGTGCGTTAACACTGCGTACAGTTGAAGATGTAGAGAAAATTTTTGCTCGAGTTGAGCAGAAACCTGCTACAGCAGTTGTTATTGGCGGCGGTTTTATCGGAGTTGAGATTGCAGAGAATCTAATTCACAAGGGTATCCACACAACGATAGTTGAAGCCTCATCCCAGCTTCTGGCGCCATTAGATCCAGAGATGGCAACACTTGTCGCAAAAGAAATGAAACGCAACGGCGTAGATTTGCATCTAGGAGCAGCAGCCTCAAACATCACTGAGATCTCGGTTACATTGAATAATGGAGTCGAAATTCCAGCCGAATTAATCATTTTGGCTATAGGTGTGCGGCCTGATACAAAGTTAGCTAGAGATGCAGGTTTGGTGATTGGTAATCGTGGGGGAATAAGTGTCGATGAATTTAATAGGACAAGTAATCTCGACATATATGCAGTTGGAGATGTAGCTGAAAAAACAGATGCAATTGATGGTAGTTCCACCCTTGTTCCATTGGCTAACCTTGCAAATCGACACGGCCGAGTGGTTGCAGACCATATAGCTGGTCGAGCAACTCGCCCAGTTAAAACGATTGGTACTGCAATCGTAAAAGTTTTTGATCTCATGATTGCCGCAACGGGCTGGAATGAAAAGCGCCTTGCGAGCTCGGATCGCAAATATCAAGTTATACATACTCATCCAAATTCACACGCTGGCTACTACCCAGGTGCTCATCAAATGTCGCTAAAGTTGATTTTTGACAGTGATACAGGAGAAATTTTGGGTGCGCAGGGAATAGGAAGTGAAGGCGTAGACAAACGCATCGATGTAATTGCAACGGCAATTCGCGGGGGCATTACTGCGCCCGAATTGGCTGATCTTGAACTTGCTTACGCGCCCCCTTTTGGCTCTGCAAAAGATGCCATCAACATGTTGGGGTATGTGTCAGAAAATATTCTAAGTGGATTGCTGGAAACTGCTCAGTGGAATCAGATAGATAGTTACTTAGATAAGGGCTTTCAGCTCATTGATGTCAGATCTCCTTCTGAGTTTGCAGCGGGGGCAATACCTGGAGCGAAATCGATACCTGTAGATGAAATACGTAGCCGAGTTTCAGAGCTCAATCAGAAGAATGTTTTAGTAAATTGCCAAGTCGGACAACGGGGACATACAGCAACAATGCTCCTAAAAGAGCTTGGCTATAACGCAGTAAATCTTGATGGTGGTTATCTCACATGGAGTAATTCACCTGCTTCACTCAATAAGAAAGAGAAGGAATATGTGTCATAAAACCACTTGCCGTAAATGTGGAAAAGCGACTTGGGCAGGTTGCGGAAACCATATTGAGTTAGCACTTAAGGGTGTCAGTAAAGCTGATCGCTGCCAAGGGCATCAAAACGATCCAAAGCAGCCCGGGTTTTTTTCACGATTGCTCGGAAAGAAATAGAGATGCCTAGTGTTAACGTAAAGAGCAGCGAATTTGAAGCACTCATTACAAAAAATGGCACTGTTCTCGTAGATTTTTGGGCTGAATGGTGTGGTCCATGTCGTGCTTTTGGGCCAGTGTATGAAAAATTATCAGAGCAATATCCAGACATCACATTCGCAAAGGTGGATACGGAAGCTGAGAGTGAACTCGCTGGAGCAGCAGGAATAACTTCGATTCCAACGCTGATGGCTTTTAGAGATGGAATTCTGCTTTATCGTGAAGCGGGTGCGTTGCCAGAAGGTCCTCTTCAACAACTGATTGAGCAGGTGCAAAATCTTGATATGGATGCGATTCGTGCAGAGATTGCTAAAGAGAATTCTGATGTAAAAAGTGAGTAACTCAGCAATCGAAAAGTGGCGCACCGACCTAGCCTCATGGGCAATTCCAGAAGAAATCTTGGCTCAGGCGGAGGTTCCACCATGGTTTCACCCGGCTGCTCTCTTTGCTTTACCTGAGAAAATCTGGGATTCGCCCTCTCATCAACGTGCACGTGAGGCTATGCCCCTAGGTGGAACAGTTTTAGATATTGGTTGTGGAGGTGGAATCGCAGCCTTTGCCATTTCACCGCCTGCTGAGAAGGTGATTGGTGTTGATCATCAACGGGAAATGTTGGATATGTTTGTGGCAAACGCACTTGAGAGAAATCTCCATGTTGAAACTTTTGAGGGGTTCTGGCCAGCGATTGCAGATCAAGTACCCCAAGCTGACGTAGTTACCGTGCATCATGTCGTATATAACGTAGGTGAAATTGAGCCTTTTATCGAAAGCTTGATATCCCATGCAAGAAAGCGGGTCGTCCTGGAACTGCCTTTAGTTCACCCAATGACGCCGCGCTCGATTGGGTGGAAACATTTTTGGAATTTGGATAGACCGACCTCACCAACTTCAGATGACTTTCTCAATGTGCTTGAAGAGATGGGAATTAAGGCTAATTTTGAGAATTTTACCGGTCGGATACTTTTAGATGAGGGGGAAGACGATCGAGTGGAATACACCAGAATGAGACTTTGCTTGCCAAAATCTCGTAGAGGCGAGATTGAAGAATTTCTCAAGAATAATCCGAGCCCAACTTCACGTGAACTAGCTGTCGTGTGGTGGGATATCGTTTAAGGATGAAAGCTATTCAAATAACTGCCTTCGGCGGACCCGAGGTAATGAAATACACCGAATTACCAGATCCCATCGCCGGTGAATCGGAAGTAGTTCTGGATATCACTTCAGTTGGTATCAATTATGCAGATACGCACCAGACCGAAAATAGTTATTTGTCACCGCAAACTCTTCCGATGGTTCCTGGAATTGAAGTTACTGGCACTTATCAAGGCAAGCGTTACCTAGCGAGCGTCTCGTCCGGAGGATATGCGCAGAAAGCTGTAGCGCATCAAGGCGCCCTAATTCCCATCCCGGATTCCGTTACAGATCAGCAGGCGCTCTGTATGTTGGTGCAAGGTTCGACTGCATGGCACCTCTTAAGAACTATGGCACATGTGCAACCAGGACAGACAGTTGTAATTCATGCTGCTGCCGGTGGAGTAGGAACTATTGCAATTCAACTTGCCAAGATGTGGGGTGCAAAGGTTATTGCAGTCACCTCTTCTACCGAAAAATCCGAACTCGCAAAGTCACTCGGAGCAGATGTAGTTGTTGACGCAGCCAGTTCGGATTTAGGAAAAACGCTCCGAGATGCAAATGGTGGCCGAGGAGTCGATGTAGTACTTGAAATGGTCGGTGGAAAGACTTTTGATGAAAGTTTGTTAGCGCTTGGAACATTTGGAAAGCTAATTACCTTTGGAATGGCATCACGGACTGCACCTACACCTATCCATCCAGGTTCTCTGATGCATGGTTCAAAAACTGTTGCAGGTTTTTGGTTGGCTAATTGCTTTGGCAAAAAAGAGTTGATGCATGATGTGATTGCAGAACTCTTTGAACTTGTCGCTGCTGGAAAATTGCGCCCAATTATTGGTTCTACTTATCCATTAAGTAAGGCAGCCGATGCCCATCGCGCCATGCTTGCGCGCGAGACGACAGGAAAGATTGCCCTCGATCCTGCGCTGTAATTCTGGGCTAATTTTTAACTTTCGCGGGTAAGCCCTAGACTCCTCTCTCTACCACTGCCCCCCTAGCTCAGTCGGTAGAGCGTTTCCATGGTAAGGAAAAGGTCACCGGTTCGATTCCGGTGGGGGGCTCGCAGTAAAAAACTTAATATGCAC
>JACCDM011415532.1_pt1 | contig 16722 bp, 8 predicted proteins | sample 7445851 | NCBI WGS metagenome assembly JACCDM01 (sample SAMN15323438, study PRJNA562643) | freshwater metagenome | isolation source: river surface water | place: USA:Blue River Watershed | collected 2017-08-16
AGAAATAAGATAAACCCGCGAAAATAATCAACAGCAGGGAAGCGGTTTGTGATCATTGGTTTAGATTGGTTGGCTCAAAGGTAAACTATTTTTTTAAAATCAATTTTGTACTTTTGTTTATTGTCAAAGCATATGATTGTATCTACTCCGGGGAGGATTTGTTTGTTTGGTGAACATCAAGACTATTTAGGTCTTCCGGTCATCGCGGCTGCCATTTCAAAACGTATTCAAATCAAAGGTGCTTTTCGCCCAGATCGTGTGGTTCATTTTGAACTTCCTGATGTGAATAAAAGCGACGAATTCATATTAGAATATCCCTTAGCATATACCCAGGAGCGTGATTATTTTAAAAGTGTTTGCAACGTTTTGCAGCGCCGCGGACACGTCATTGATAAAGGACTAGAACTAGAAGTACGCGGTAATATTCCCATCAATTCAGGCACGTCGAGTTCGTCGGCCTTACTTGTTTCCTGGGTGCAATTGCTCAATGAAATGTATAAGCTTGGCTATTCCCAAAAGGAAGTGGGCGAAATCACTTACGAAGCGGAAGTATTGGAATTTACGGAACCCGGTGGGATGATGGATCAATACGCTACGGCGGTGGGCAATGTTATTTACTTAGCTAGCAAGCCTGAAATTTCCATTAAAACGTATGCTAGGGATCTCGGCACATTCGTTTTAGGCGATTCATTTGAACCTAAAGATACCTTAGGGATTTTAGCCCATGTCAAATTTGGCACTTTGGGTGGCATTGAAAAAATCAAGCAGGTGGATCCATCGTTTGATTTGTCAACGACCAATTTAGCATCTTGTGCAGCCTATAAATCTTTGTTGACCGAGGACGAATGGATTTTGTTATCCGCAAATATTTCGGATCGTGATATATTATTAGCTGCCAAAGCCATGTTTGAAGGGGAGGAGCCTTGGGAAGATGCGCGTTTGGGGGATTTATTAAACCAACATCAAGTGAATTTGCGTGAACACAAGCGCATTTCGACGCCGAAAATCGATCGGATGATTGAGGCTGCTTTGGGGGCTGGAGCATTAGGGGCAAAGATTAATGGTTCGGGTGGAGGTGGTTGTATGTTTGCCTATGCGCCGGAAAATCCGGAGGCGGTGGTGCAGGCGATTAATGAGGCAGGAGGAAAAGGTTACATCATTCGCGTGGATGTAGGTACACAAGAAGAAAAAGCAAGTTTATTTTATTAAGATATGAAAAAGAGATTATTGATTTTGGCGGGCGGAATGGCTTCGCGTATGAAGAAGGCGATGGCTGAAGGAGCGAGTGATTTGGATCCTAGTTTGGTTGCTCAGGCGAATTCGGTGACGAAGGGGATGATCCAGGTGGGTAAGAATGGGAAGACCTTAATTGATTATCAATTATACAATGCGCATTTGGCGGGGATTGAGGAAGTGATGTTGTTATTGCACCCTACTGATACTGTTTCACAGGAATATTGTGAAAGTTTAATGGCCAAAGATGCGTGTTGGGGCATGAAAATCGTGTTTGCTCGCCAACAAATCGCTGCGGATCGCGAGAAACCAGCCGGAACGGCGGATGCTGTGTATCAAGCTTTGATGCAACATGCGGATTGGCAAACGGGTCGCGTGATTGTTTGTAATTCAGACAATTTATATAGTGTGAATGCATTGAAAACGCTTTGGGCTTCTTCGGAACCGAATGCGTTGATCTCGTATCACCGCGATAGTTTGTTATACCCAGCGGAGCGTATTTCTGCGTTTGCGTTGATTCGCACGGATGCAGATGGGTATTTATTGGAGATTATTGAAAAGCCTACGGCCGAGCAGGCTGAGGAGTTGATGGCGAAGATAGGTCGCTTAGGTGTGAGCATGAACGTGTTTGTCTTCGAGGCATCTACGTTCCTTCCTTATTTAGCGAAGACTCCGTTCCATGCGGTGCGTAATGAAAAGGAATTACCTACGTCGGTGGTTATGTTTGGCGAAGGTGAAGGTCGTGGTTTTTATACGATTCCATTAGCTGAAAATGTGCCGGATTTAACTTCAAAGGAAGATATTTTGGTCATGAAGCAGTATCTGGAGGATACGTATGGGGATTTTTAATTAGACGCTAGACTTTAGACGTTAGTCCGTTTTTTCTTTGGCAAACCTTTCAGGATTGCCAAAGTTTGAGTCGCAATGCGCGCCGATTTATGTAGAGACGCGAGGTATCGCGTCTCTACATTTTATTCTGACGTCCAACGTCCGGCGTCCAACGTCTAACCGTGACTTTTCTTTGAAAGGATTATTTTGTACTTTGGTGCAAAACCTATTATAAACCTATGTCGATTGCCATTGTCATCCTTTGTATTGGACTTTTGGTCTTCTTGATCACGTATTTAAAAGTCAATTCCTTCATCGCATTTTTGTTGGTCAGTTTATGTGCTGGTGTGCTTTTAGGCCTCCCTTTGCCTGATTTGGCGAAATCGATCCAGAAGGGCTTGGGAGATACCTTGGGTTCTTTGGTGACCATTATTGTCTTGGGGGCGATGTTGGGAAAATTGGTAGCGAGTAGTGGGGCGGCCCAGCAAATTGCGTCTACGCTCATAAAGTTGTTTGGAGAAAAGAATATTTCGTGGGGATTGATGTTTACGGGCTTTATCATTGGGATTCCCTTGTTTTACAATGTCGGTTTTGTGTTAATGATTCCGTTGATTTTTGCGCTGGTGCAGCGGTTCAACCTAAATCCGCTGATGGCCGGCGTGCCTATGATGGCTTCGTTGTCAGTTGCGCATGGTTATTTACCACCCCATCCATCCCCGGCGGCATTGGTGGCGCAGTTTCATGCTAATATGGGCTTGACATTGACCTATGGAATTATTGTTTCGATTCCTGCGATTATTTTGGCAGGTCCCATTTTTGCCAAAACCCTAGGTCATATCAAACCAAAACCACTCAAGACGTTTGCCGTGCAAGATGTGCCTGCTCATGAGTTGCCGAGCAAGACATCTAGTTTTTTAACAGCTTTATTACCTGTATTTTTATTGGTTATCACGACCGCGCTAGATGTTCAGTTGGGCAAGGATTCTCCGTTCAGCCCTGTTTTACACTTAATTTCAGATCCAGCGATGGTGATGTTGGTGGCCATCTGTTTTGCCACGTGGACCTTGGGTTTGCGCCTAGGAAAATCGATGGAGCATGTCATGGGAATCTATGGGGAGGCAGTGAAGGATGTGGGCATGATTTTATTGATCATTGCAGGAGCGGGTACGTTCAAGGAAGTCTTATTGGTTTCCGGGGTGAGCAAAGAAATTGCAGGCTATTTGGGGAGTTTACCTATTCCTCCTTTGGTATTAGGGTGGTTGATGGCCGCGATTATTCGTGTGTGTATTGGTTCAGCCACGATTGCTGGCTTAACGGCGGCAGGTATGATTTTACCTTTGGTAGCTGGTGGCAGTGTAGACCCCAATTTGATGGTTTTGAGTATTGGTGCGGGAAGTTTAATGTTTTCGCATGTGAATGATACCGGATTTTGGATGTTTAAGGAGTATTTCAATTTATCCGTGAAAGAAACGATTCGTTCGTGGTCATTAATGGAAACCATTGTCTCCGTGGCGGGACTTTTGGGGGTACTTGTTTTGAATCAACTTATTTAATTTCTCGGAATAGTTTAAATTCATCTAATTTAAGCGCTATTGCTCGCTTCGGAAAAGGAATTTCCCCTTTTGTGATTTCAATAAAATCTAGTTCAGTTAAGCGATTTTACCATCCTATATTTTGCAAAGTGTCAAATTTACCATGGATAATTTGGTAAAAATTTGTCAGTTCTTTAACATTTTACTAATTTTCCCGTTACAATTAATCAATTAACTAATTTTTCACCCCTAACAAAAAAGTACATGAAAAAACTTTTACTAGTTTGGGCTTTAATACTTGCTGTTGTAAGTGTTTCGCAAGCTCAGAATTCAAGTAATGTCAGACAAGTTACCGGAAAGGTGACTTCGGCCGACGATGGTTCCGGTCTTCCCGGTGTTTCCATTGCCATCAAGGGAACGGGAAAAGGAACTCAGACGGATGCAAATGGTAATTATACCTTATCTGCTACGTCTAATCAAACATTGGTTTTCTCCTTTGTAGGATTACTTCCTAAATCAGTTACCGTGGGTAACCAATCCGTTATCAATGTGGCATTAGCAACCGATGCACGTCAGTTATCTGAAGTGGTCGTTACAGGTTATAGCTCCATTCAAAAGCGAACTTTCTCAGGTGCAACAGCAAATATTTCTTCTAAAGAAGTGGCGAAACAACCTTTCGGTTCGTTTGACCAAGCTTTACAAGGAGCTGCAACTGGTGTTTCTGTTATGGCGAATGGTGGACAGCCGGGCCAACAAGCCGTTGTCAGAATTCGTGGTAACGGTTCGATCAACGGTGTGAATACACCTTTGTTTATCTTAGATGGTGTTGAAATTTCAGCTGCTGATTTCCAAACTATGAACCAAGGAGACTTTGAGAGTATCGAAGTTTTGAAAGATGCTGTGTCAACAGGTATTTATGGTTCTAGAGGAGCGAATGGTGTATTTGTTATCACAACAAAACGTGGTAAAGCTGGCCAAGTTCAATTCAATTATGATTATCAATTAGGTCAAAGTACAATGCCTGAAGATCGCTTAATTGTTATGAATAGCGAGCAAAAGATCAAATATGAGCTTCAACGTGGTAATCCTTACGGATGGACAAAAGCGGAAAGTGATTCATTAAGTAAAGTGAATTTTAGCTGGAAAGATGAGTTATTCCGTACCGCTAAAACGCAACAGCACCAGATCTCTGCAAACGGAGGTACTGAGGCTAGCAAGTTTTACGCTTCGTTGGCTTATTTGGATCAAGAAGGTATTGTAAAAACTACAGGTCTTAAGCGTTATACTGTACGAGCTAACGTAGATAATACTGTTAAGAATTTCAAATTTGGTTTAGGTATTCAAGGAGGTTTTTCAGACAGAAGAAATACATCTGAGGCAAACACGTTCTTAAGTTCTCCTTTGAATGCGGTTCGTTGGAGTAACCCATACGAAGTTGCACAGCTTCCTGACGGAAGTTACAACCAATCAGGTGGTGCAGGTACTGGCCAGTTAGGTTCAGGTCAGCCAAATGGTGCGATGGAGTTGTTTTTAAACTACAACTTCAACAAGCAAATTAAAGGTGTGGCAACTTCTTATTTAGAATACCATATCCCTGCTGTAAAAGGTTTGTTCTTACGTACAAACTGGGGGGTAGACTACACGCAAAATGAGAATGCAGCGTTTACTGATCCACGTGTTTCAGGTGGTATTGCTCGTCAAGGTATCTTGACTCGTTCAATGAATCGTAACTTCCGTTACACAGGAACTACATCGATTAATTATTCAGCAACTTTTGGTAAGCATGAGGTTAGTGCAGGTGTGTTTGGTGAGGTAATCAAGAATGACTTCAGAGCTTTCGGATTTACAGGTTACGGATTCACGAATGGATTTACGAACGAAGCTGGTATTACACCAGGAACAGCAACTACACCAAACTACATTCCAGCAGTTTCAGGTAGCGGTGAGCAATATGGTTTAATGTCACTTTTCGCGACAGCCAACTATGGTTATGATGGAAAGTATTTCTTGAACGTTGTTGCAAGACGTGACGGTTCGTCTCGTTTTGGTTTGAACAACAAATGGGCAAACTTTGGATCAGTAGGTGCGGTATGGTTAGCGAGTGAGGAAGCATTTATCCGTGATATTGCATTTATCTCTAGCCTTAAATTCAGAGCTAGTTATGGTACAACCGGTAATAACGGTGCTGACTTGTATCCAATTCCACAATTTGGAAGAACTTCCTATGCGGGTGTTGGAGCTTGGTCGCCAACTGTTGCTGGTAACCCACGTTTGACTTGGGAGATTAACTCGACTGCAAACTTAGGTGTTGATTTCTCTGTGATGAAAAACAGAATCAACGGTACAATTGAAGTATACAACAGAAATACAACGGATCAATTCTACAACCTACCGGTAGATCCTTCTTCAGGTGGTTTTACAACGATTCAGAGTAATTTTGGTCAAGTTAGAAACCAAGGTATCGAGGTTTCATTCAATGGGGATGTAATTAAGACTTCTTCTTTCACTTGGAACGTAGGAGGTAATATCTCATACAATAAGAATGAGATTATGGAATTGCCTCAGGATAATGTTATTTCAGGTGTTACTGTATTATCGAAGGGTAGCCCAATCAATACATTATTCCTTGTTCCGTTTGCTGGTGTAGATCCTGAAACAGGAAACGCTTTGTACACGAAGTTAGATGGTACTAAAACGCAGACGTTCAACGTAGCTGATAAAATCAAGTATGGTACGTCAGATGCGCCATTGTTCGGTGGTTTAACGACTAGAATTACATATGCTGGTTTTGATTTGAGCGCGCAGGCGAACTTCTTCTTAGGAAGAGAGATGTATAATAATGATTTGAACAACATCATTAACCCGACATACTATTGGGATAATATGCATATCTCTGTGCTTAATGAGTGGACACCTACGAATAAAATCACGGATGTTCCAAGACCAGGAAACCCTTACAGAGCGCAAACATCTCGCTTAATCGATGATGCTAGTTTCTGGAGATTACGTAATGTAACATTAGGGTATACGGTTAATCCGAATACGTTGAAGAAGTTGAAGCTTAAGTCAGCTCGTGTTTTTGTTCAAGGACAAAACTTATGGACGAAAACTAATTTCAGAGGTTTTGATCCAGAAGCAACGGGAACTTCATTAACAGGTGCTCAGTATCCTTCATTGGTACAGACGACATTTGGATTAAGCATTGGGTTTTAATTATAAACACGAAGATATTATGATCAATAAAATATTCAAACGTACCTCAGCATTACTATTAATTGCTGCATTTACGTTACAAAGTTGTCAAGACGAATTTGTCAACCTTGCTCCAGAGTTTACACTGGATGCTGTAAATAATCCATCAAGTATGCCGCAATTAGAGCAGGTATTAGATGGCGCATATGCAAACTTCAGAGCCAATGATTACTATGGTTCAGGAAGTGGTACGGGTGCTGGTTTAGCCATTATGCCCGATGTATTAAGTGATAACTTGTATGAAACAATTCAAACGTTGGCAAATTCACGCGATATGTCAAATTTCCAGTTTCAGCAAAATACCGCTCAGATTACGAACATTTACAACTCAGTATACAAGGTGATATCTGTTGCCAATATTGTATTAAGAGACGTGGATAAGTTTACTACGCCTGCGAATAAAAAGACAGCAAATCGTATCAAAGGTCAAGCACACGCCATTCGTGCGCTCGCACACTTTGACCTTTTCAGATATTTTGCTGAAAATTATGATCGCAATAGTACGACTACATTAGCATTGAATTATAGCAAAACTTTTGAAATTTCTTCTGACGCTAAGCCAGTAAGATTATCAAATAAAGTTTACTACGATGAATTGTTTGCGGACATCAATGCGGCACAAACGCTGCTTGCGGATGTAGACAAAAACGTAAATCAAGGTTTTGCAGTTATTCGTCCTAAAATGGGTCTAGCAGCTGTTCACTTGTTGAAAGCACGGGTTTCTCTTTATGCTGGTTTGTATGCAGATGCCATTGCAGCGGCAAGTGCAGGTATCGCGATTGCTCCTGCATTAGTGAATAATCAAACAACCTTCAATGGGATGTACTCTGAAGCAGCTGCTGGGGAGATTATCTGGAATGTGCAGTTTGATGCAGGTCAAAGTGGTCCTTCTTTTGTTGCCTTCTTTGCAACAAATAACAGAAGTTATTTTAGACCAGCATTAGAAATCGCGACGATTGCTGGTACAACTGGTTTGATTCGTAGCAATGATATTCGTTATGGTGCTTATTTTGCTAATGTTAACCGTACGACTGAAGTTCCTCAGGCCTTAGCGTTAACTAAGTACAGAGGTAAAGGTGGTGTTTCGAATGGTAATGCTAATTTTATTGCCATGAAAACGGCTGAACTTTATTTGATCAGAGCAGAAGCTTATGCAAGATCAAGTACTCCACAAGATGCCTTGGCGATGCGTGATTTAAATGCATTACGTGCTGCTAGAATCAGTGGCTATGAAAATGAGAATCTAACTGGTGCAACGTTAGTGAATGCTATTGCTGACGAAAGAAGAAGAGAATTCGTAGGTGAAGGCCATCGTTTCTTTGACTTAAAGCGTACGTCTAGAACATTAACAAGAGGAAGCACATGCGGTATTCCTTCGCAATCGCCAGTAGATAGATGTTCATTAACTCCTACTGCGAGAGAGTGGACATTCCCTATTACGGAGACCTTGTTAAATGCAAATCCTAATTTGGTGCAAAATCCAAGTTGGAAGTAATTAAGTGCATTAACACATTGATTAAAAAGGGGGTAGCGAAAGCTACCCCCTTTTTTTTTGACCTGTTTTTTCGATTTAGTTTTTCCTGATTAGGTTTTCTTGCATCTTATGATTTCCTCATAAATGGTCTTCGTTGAGTCTCCATAGGTAGAATGCCTTGGAAGAATCCAACACATGATTCTGAGGTTTACCCTATAAGTCATGTTATACCATTGGAATTGTCGCTTTTTTTTATTTTTTCTTTGGTGTTTATTGGAAAATTCCTAATTTGCCCGACAATATAAAATAATATTATATTTTTCATTAATTAAATTAATCAACATGAAAAAACTCTTACTCATTTGGGTATTAGTAATGACTGCGTGCGGTTCATTATTTGCTCAAACAAGACAGGTAACTGGAAAAGTTACTTCATCTGAAGATGGTGCTGCTCTCCCGGGAGTTAGTGTCAGCTTGAAAGGTACCGCTCGTGGTACAACGACTGGAGCTGATGGATCTTATAAGATCTCAGTAGGCGAAGGTTCGGTTTTAGTATTCGGTTTTGTCGGATACAAGCAACAAACAATTTCGGTAGGAAGTCAGACAGCCATCAATGTGGTATTAGCGTCAGATGCTTCTGAACTAAACGAAGTTGTCGTAACTGCCTTGGGTTTAACGCGTACAAAAAACTCATTGCCTTATGCTGCACAGCAAATTAAGGGAGATGAATTAACACGTGTTCGCTCGGGTAACGCATTTTCACAATTATCTGGTAAAGTTTCGGGTGTTCAAATTACACAAGGTAACTCGATCGGTGGTTCTACGAACGTTGTCATTCGTGGTTCGAAGTCATTGACAGGAAATAACCAAGCCATGTTTGTTGTGGATGGTGTGCCTATTGATAACTCGGTAACGAATTCGACTAACCAGCGTACGGGTCGTGGAGGTTACGATTACGGTAATGCTGCGGCAGATATTAACCCAGATGACATTGAGTCGATGACCGTATTGAAAGGTGCTGCGGCAACCGCGCTTTACGGTTCTCGTGCGTCAAATGGTGTAATCATGATTACAACGAAGAAAGCGAAGAAAGGATTAGGATTGACAATTAACTCAGGATTATCTGTAGGTACTATTGACAAGACAACATTCCCTAAATACCAGAATCAGTATGGTGCAGGTTATTCAGATCCATATCAAAAAGATGGTTTCTTCTATTTCGATGCGAATGGTGATGGTCAAGATGATTTAGTTGTGCCTACGTCTGAAGATGCTTCGTACGGTACTAAATTTGATGGTCGTATGGTGTACCACTGGGATGCTTTCGATCCTGCAGGTCCTAATTACCAAAAAGCGAAGCCATGGTCAGCTGCGGCAAATACGCCTGAAAAGTTCTATGAAACTGCGATTTCAAATAATACAAACATTGCATTAGATGGCGCAACAGATAAAGGATCTTTCAAGTTAGGTTATACACGTAACGAAGATCGTGGTACATTGCCGAATTCATCGGTAATTAAAAATATTATGAACATTTCTGGTTCATATCAGATTTCGCCAAAGTTAATTGCTTCAGCTACATCTAACTTCTCGGTTGTTTCTGGCTTAGGTCGCTACGGTACGGGATATGATGGATTGAACGTAAATCAAAACTTCCGTCAGTGGTATCAAACGAACGTGGATATCTTAGAGCAAAAAGAAGCGTACTTCCATAACAACAAGAACGTAACTTGGAACTGGTCTGATCCATCTTCTGCTGCTGGATTGAAGCCTATCTATACGGATAACTACTATTGGACACGTTACCAAAATTATGAGAATGATACACGTACGCGTGTGTTTGGTAATGCGATGTTGAACTACAAGCCTACAGATTATTTAAATATCTTAGGACGTATCACCATGGATTCATATGATGAATTTCAAGAGGAGCGTATTGCAGTAGGTTCTACTGACATTCCAGAGTATTCACGTTACGATCGTCATTTTGAGGAAATCAACTATGATTTGATCTCAAACTTCGATAAGAATTTAACGAAAGATATTAATTTGAAGGCCCTAGCAGGTTTAAACTTGCGTAAGTCTTTAAATCGTTCGATCTATGCGATTACGAATGGTGGTTTGATCGTTCCAGGTTTGTATTCGATTGCAAACTCTAAGGGTACTGTTTCGGCACCATCCGAAAATTACAATCCACGTGAGGTGTTTGGCCTTTTCGGAGGAGCGACATTGACTTACAAAGACTTCTTAACATTAGATGGAACTGTTCGTCAAGATAAATCATCTACATTGCCTGTAGAGAACAATGCGTATTTATACTATGCAGGATCAGCTAGCTGGTTATTCTCACATCACTTAGAAGATTTGCCTTGGTTAACTTCAGGTAAGCTTCGTGCGAACTATGCAACGGTGGGTAATGATGCACCTTGGGGATCTATCAAAAACGTATATGATCAACCGGCTCCGTTTGGTTCTACGATTTTATTCTCGGTTCCAGGAACGCAAAACAATCCAGGTTTGAAGCCAGAGCAAACGATTTCTAAGGAGATTGGTTTGGAAATGGCATTTATGCAAAATCGTTTTGGTTTTGATTTAACATATTACCACACGAACACATTGGATCAAATTTTACCAGCGGCTGTTTCAACAGCAACAGGTTATAATTCAACGTTCGTCAATGCAGGTAACATTGAAAACAAAGGTTTTGAGGTTAGCCTTTATGCGAATCCAATCAAATTGCCAGATTTCTCATGGAATGTAAACATCAACTTTACCCGTAACCGGAACAAGGTGTTGAGTTTATATAATGAAAGCCAGAATTTACAATTGGCTTCATTCCAAGGTGGTGTTACATTGAACGCAACGGTGGGTGAGCCATATGGTATCTTGAAAGGTAGAACATGGAAGTTTGTGAATGGTGAGAAATTAGTGAAGGCTAATGGATACTATGACATGACGACTACAACCACAAATAACATTGGTAATGTTAATCCAGATTGGATTGGTGGTGTGAACAACTCATTCCGTTACAAGAATGTGACATTCAGTTTCTTAATTGATATCAAAGCAGGAGGTTCTATCTTCTCGTTAGATCAATATTATGGAGCGGCTACCGGTGTTTTAGCTGAGTCAGCGTTATTGAATGATTTAGGAAATCCTTCACGTAATGATTTATCAGAAGGTGGTGGAGTTATTGTACCAGGTGTATTAGCGGATGGGTCTAAAAATACAAAGCGTGTCGGCAATGACTACGGTATTTTTGGATATTACCGGAATCCACAGCATGCATTCATCTATGATGCATCATTTGTAAAGTTGCGTGAGGCGAACTTGACTTACTCATTGCCACGTGCAATTGTAGCTAAGTTAGGTGGTGTGAAAGGAGTAGATTTATCTGTTTTCGGTCGCAATTTGTGGATCATTCACAAAAACATTCCTTATTCAGATCCTGAGGAAAACTTATCTGCGGGTAACTTACAAGGGTATCAATCAGGTGCGTATCCAACCACACGTTCTGTTGGATTTAACGTAAAATTATTGTTTTAATCATCCTAAATTTTAACATACAGATGAAAAGAATATTTTTAGTATTTGTACCGCTTTTGTTTCTTGCATCAGCTTGTACAGAGGATTTAGCCTCACTAAATGTGGAAACAAAAAAGCCGGCTGCTATTCCAGCACCTACTTTGTTTTCAAATGCAGTTAAGTCGCTTGCGGGCAACTTAGCTACTGCCAGTGTGAACACGAATGTGTTCCGTTTTACGACTAGCCAATGGGCGATGGCCGTTTATCAAGATGAAGCACAATATGATTTTGCAACGCGTGCCATTCCAAATTCATGGTGGAATGCTATGTACCGCGATGTATTAGCTGATTTACGCGAATCTGCGCGTTTGATCAATGCAGATCCTACGTTATTGCCGAAAGAAAAGGCAAATAAATTAGCCATCTTGGATATCATGGAGGTTTATACGTTCGGAATTCTTGTGAATTCGTTTGGTAACATTCCATATACACAAGCATTAGATGCAGCACAATTATTTCCTGCATATGATGATGCTAAAACTGTTTCAGCAAGTTTGTTGACACGTTTGAATGCTTCTATCGCAAAACTTGATCCTTCAGCGAGTGGATTTACTGCCTCGGAAGATGTGGTTTACAAAGGATCTGTTGCGAAATGGGCTAAGTTTGCCAACACGCTTCGTTTTAAATTAGGTATGGTATTAGCAGATGTAGATGCATCGGCAGCCAAATCTGCTGCAGAGGCGTCAGATGCTGGTGCTATTTCAACGGCAGCTGACAATGGTTTATTTACCTACTTGACAGCTTCTCCAAATCAGAATCCAATTCACGTAGACATCATCTTAGGTGGTCGTCAAGATTACATCGCAGCAAAGGATTTGATGGATAAGTTATTGGGCTGGAATGATCCACGTGTAGGTGCTTATTTTTCTACGAACAACAGCGGTAAATATGCAGGTGGTATCGTAGGAAAGGTAAATACCTATGTTGATTTTTCTCGTGCAGGTTCAAGAGTGACTGCTGCAGATGCACCATACGTGTTAGCTGATTATGTAGAGACTGAATTCTTACGTGCTGAAGCTAAAGAAAGAGGATTTACCGTAGCGGGTTCGGCTGAATCTCATTACAATAACGCGATTACAGCGTCTATTTTGTATTGGGGTGGTACTGCTGCACAAGCGGCTGCTTATTTAGCTCAACCTGAAGTAGCTTATACTACGGCTGAAGGAGATTGGAAGCAAAAAATTGGAACTCAAAAGTGGATCGCGTTATACAATCGTCCCTATGAGACATGGACTGAGGTTCGTCGTTTTGACCAACCAAAGATCACGGCACCAGTCAATGCAAAATCTGGTTTTCCAACACGCTTAACGTATCCGAATACGGAACAAACATTGAATGGCAAGAATTACACAGCTGCAGCTTCGGCAATCGGCGGTGATGTGGTTACCACAAAGCTATTCTGGGATAAAAATTAGTTAATTGTAAAGTGAGTTCGAAAAGGGCAATCCAATGGATTGCCCTTTTTTTTGCCAAATAATCTATGGTTTCAGGGCAGAAACAAAGAATATTTATAAACAATTAGTTGGATTGTCAAGTTTCGGTTGTAATTTTCGGATTCAAATTCATTCATTAAACTAAACAACATGAAAAAACTAGTACTATCCTGGGTGTTGATGATGGCTGTTGTTAGCACATTATTCGCTCAAACAAGGCAAGTTACCGGTAAAGTTACTTCATCTGAGGATGGAAGTGGACTCCCGGGCGTAAGCGTTAGTGCCAAGGGTTCCGCTAAAGGAACAACGACGGCTGCTGACGGTACGTACAAATTATCAGTTGGCGACGGAGCTTCTTTAGTATTCTCGTTCGTTGGCTTTAACACACAAACTGTTGCCGTGGGAACACGCGGAGTTATAGATGTGCAACTTCAAGTAGATAATACACAACTATCAGAGGTAGTTGTTGTTGGTTACGGTACGAAAAAGCGTCAAGAATTTACGGGTGCTGCTTCGACTGTAAAGGCTGCAAGTATTGCTGAGCGTCCTGTACAATCTTTCTCACAAGGTTTGACGGGTCAAGCTGCGGGTGTTAACATTACACAACCAAACGGTTTGTTAAATAACCCTCCAGTAATTCGTGTGCGTGGTTTGAGTTCATTATCATTGAGCTCGTTTCCGTTAGTTGTTATCGATGGTATACCTATTTCTACAGATAACGTTTCGGCTAACTCGACTACCAACAACCCACTAGCAGATATTAACCCATCTGATATTGAGTCAATTGATATCTTGAAAGATGCGGCTTCAGCGGCGATCTACGGATCTCGTGCAGGTGCGGGTGTTTTGTTAATTACAACAAAACGCGGTAAGTCAGGAAGAGCTAAAGTTTCGATTGATTCTTGGGCTGGTGTTTCAGAGGCAGTACGTCTTCCAGATGTATTAAATGCTGAGCAATATATGTCTCACAAGAATGGTGCGATTGCAAATGCATTAGCATTGAATCCAAATGCGGTAGCAGCTTCACAACGTAATTCATTAAATCAATCATTCTTGCCTTCTTACAATGCAGATGGTTCATTAATTGATACAGACTGGTACAAAGAAGTTTATCAAACGTCAATTTCTCAAAACCACAATTTGTCAATAACAGGTGGTACAGAAAAGACTAACTACTATTTCTCTGCAGGATATTCGGATCAAGATGGTTTCTTGAAGAGCAATACGTTCCAACGTCGTTCTGGTCGTTTCAATATGGATCACCAAGCTACGAAGTGGTTGAAATTGTCTGCTAACTTGAACTACTCAAATACATTTAACCGCGCTCCTATGTCAGGTTCAAATGCGGGTGGTGCATTTAATACATCAGGTTTAGGCCGTATCGCAGTTGCACAAGTTCCTAACTTGCCTGCACGTTTACCAGATGGTTCATACAACTTGGAAAACAATACAATTGGTCGTTTGAACAACTTATTGCCTGCGCAGTTCCCGAACCCGGCAGTAGTACGTGATTTAGATAAGATTACATCTGAAAATACACGTGTTATCGCAAACTTGGCAGCTGAATTCCAAATTGCAAAAGGTTTAACTGCGAAAACAAGTTATTCTTGGGATCGTCGTAATACAGAGAACATTCGTTTCTTCAACCCATTCAATGGTGATGGTTGGTCAGTAAGTGGTGATGCATATAACAACACAGCTCGTTCAGATAACTGGAACTGGATTAATACAGTACAGTATAATACGACTCTAGCTGAGAAGCATAATTTCTCTCTTGTAGCAGGTTCTGACGTTCAGAAAACACGTGTGTTGAACTGGGGAGCTCAGCGTCAAGGATTGGCTGATTTCTTCTTTACTGATTTCCAAGGAAATTTTGGTACCAACTTAGCTGCAGGAAATGGTATTTTCCAAGTTTCTTATGAGGCGTATTTTTCTAGCTTCTCATATAACTATGCGAACAAGTATTTCTTGAGTGCAAACTACCGTGTTGATGGTAACTCGGCTTTATCTTCAGAGAATCGTTGGGGTGATTTTGGTGGAGCATCATTAGGATGGACTGTTTCGGAGGAGAAATTCTTTAAGAACTTGAACTTAGGAAATAAGGTATCAAACGTTCGTTTGAAAGCAAGTTATGGTAAAGTAGGTAACGGTAACGTACCGAATGCCTATGGTTCATATTCGACATTTGCTTCTGGTTTATACGGCGCAGCACCTACATTGGCGTTTAACCAAGCTGGAAATAAGAACTTGAAATGGGAGACTTCTACACAAACAAACGTTGGTTTGGACGTGAGTTTCTTGAATGATCGTATTCAAGTAGAAGCGAACTACTACTACAAGGATATCGACAACTTGATTTTGAATGTTCCTCAAGCACCTTCGAAAGGTATTCCAGGAAACTCAATCTTGGCTAACGTAGGTTCGATGTACAACAAAGGATACGAGTTAGCGATCACAGCAACGCCAATTGATAACAATGGGTTTGTTTGGACGACTAATGTAAACTTTGCGACAAACGAGAACATGGTTACTTCATTGGTTGACGCAAACACGCCAATCTTAACAGCAACTTCAGGTCTTGAAACTACTAACATTACACGTGTAGGTTATTCTGCTGCACAAATTTACGGTGTGAAGACCGGTGGTGTTAATCCGGAGAATGGTCGTCGTATTTACATCACGCGTGATGGTACAAAAGTTCAATACTTACACCTTGGTGGTGTGAATGCGTGGACAACCTTAGATGGCAAGCCTACAACTTCACCTTCTAACCAGCAACAAGTGTTAGGTAATACATTGCCTACATTCTACGGTGGTTTCAATAACACATTCCGTTACAAAGGTTTTGATTTAGGCTTGAACTTTACGTTCTCAGGTGGTAATTACATTTACAATGGTTCACAAGCAGGTCTTCGTGACCAACGTGTTTGGAACAACTCAGTGGATGTGTTGAACTCATGGAAAACGCCAGGTCAAATTACTGAGATTCCACGTGCCATTTATGGAGACAACATTTCGAATGGTTCTGCATTCTTGATTGATGCCAATGTTCAAAAGGGTGATTTCTTACGTTTGCAGACTGCCACGTTAGGATACAAAATCCCAACAAACTTGACTTCAATTGGTATTACATCTATTCGTGTATACGCACAAGGAAACAACTTGTTGTTGTTCACTCCTTACTTAGGTGTTGACCCTGAAATTTCATCAAATGGAGATTCTAACTTGGCTTCAGGTATTGAGCGTAACTCAATCCCACAAGGACGTGCATTTACTTTTGGTATCAACATTGGTCTATAATTTTAACGCAGATATAAAATGAAATTATTCACAACAAAAATAGGAATCTTGTCTATCGCGTTAGCGATGACCGTTTCTTCATGCA
>JACCDM010270651.1_pt1 | contig 16717 bp, 11 predicted proteins | sample 7445851 | NCBI WGS metagenome assembly JACCDM01 (sample SAMN15323438, study PRJNA562643) | freshwater metagenome | isolation source: river surface water | place: USA:Blue River Watershed | collected 2017-08-16
CCGCCTCCTAACGCTAATGTATGCGGAGCCACCACCACCGGGATGGATGAGTAACGCACGCGCATCATGGTTTTTTGGAAGATGGCAATCATCTGATTGACTTCATCAAATTCTTGTTGGGCTGCATACATAAACAACATGCCCAAATTCGCTCCCGCCGAGAATGCCTCAACGCCTTCGTTTCCAATGACCAAACCTCGGTAATCTTTTTCGGCCAAATCTATCGCTTTCTGGATTCCTTCCAGAACACCTTGGCCCATCGTATTCATCTTCGAATGGAATTCCAAGTTGATGATACCATCGCCAATATCGATGATGCTCGCATCGTCGTTTTTGTAAATGGTTTTCGTTGGTTTTAAAATTTGCAGATTGATCTGCTTTTCAGCACCCGGAATGGTTAGGTATTTTTTTGTATGAATGTCATAGTATTGACGTTCGCCGTTTTCCACACGATAGAATGTTGCATGGCCAGCGTTTAACATCTCTGTTACCCAAGCCGCTGGTTGGATTCCCTCCGCTGCCATGAGATCAATTCCTGCCTGGACGCCGATGGCATCCCAGGTTTCGAAAATGCCCATTTCCCAACCGAAGCCCGCGCAGATTGCTTGGTCAATTTTGACAAAATCATCTGCAATTTCTGGGACACGCAGGGAAGCATAGCGGAAACCATCTAAGAACGTCTTGCGATAGAATTCACCTGCCAAGTCTTTTCCAGCCAACAATACTGCGAAGCGATCGGCTAATTTGTCAATGGCCTTGGTGCGCTCTAAGGTTTCGAAGGAAACCTTTTGTGACGGACGATATTCAAATGTTTGAAGATCTAAACTTAAAATGACGGTCTTGCCACCTTCTTTGGTCTTCTTATAAAATCCTTGGCCAGTCTTATCGCCTAGCCATTTATTTTCCATTAGCTTATGAAGCATGGTAGGCAATTCGAAAATCGAAAGGCTCTCATCAGTTGTTAATGCTTGCTTCAAATTGTTTGCCACATGAACTGTGGTATCTAAACCTACGACGTCCGATAAACGGAAAGTTCCAGATTTCGGTCGGCCTACCACTTTCGATGTCAACTTATCCACTTGCTCTACTGTCAAGCCTAGTTCCTCCACCACTTTCATGGTTTGCATCATCGAATAAACGCCGATGCGGTTCGCGATAAATGCCGGGGTATCTTTACACAATACGGTTGTTTTGCCCAATTGGGTTTCACCGAAATGCATGAGGAATTCGATGATTTTGGGATCCGTTTTTGGGGTTGGGATAATTTCCAACAAGCGTAAGTAGCGCGGCGGGTTGAAAAAGTGTGTCCCGCAGAAGTGGTTTTGGAAATCATCTGAACGACCATCGGCCATCAAGTGAATCGGGATGCCAGAGGTGTTCGAGGTGATTAGAGTACCTGGTTTGCGGAATTGCTCGACGCGATCATAAAGCGATTTTTTGATCGCTAAATTTTCCACGACGACTTCCATAATCCAGTCTACTTGAGCAATTTCCGACAGGTTATCGTCGAAGTTGCCCAGTTTGATGTTTTTGGCAAAGCCGCTGCTATAAAGCGATGCGGGCTTTGCCTGTATAGTTTGTTGAAATGCCGTATTGACGATCCGGTTTTTCACGGATGGGTGCTCCAGGCTAAGGCCTTTTGCTTGTTCCTCTGGGTTCAGTTCTTTGGGAGCGATGTCCAAAAGCAATACCTGAACGCCAATGTTTGCGAAATGACAGGCAATGCGAGAGCCCATAATTCCTGAGCCAAGGATGGCTACGCGTTTAATGGAACGATTCATGTTAACGTGGTTGAGAATGTATTTAATCTAACACGGTAAATATACCGAAAAAACAAAATGTTATGCAAGCATACTATATAAATTATCAACAAAAATCCCCCTGAATTACTCCAGAGGGATTTAAAATCTATTTCGTCCAATTCTTAAGCGTAACTCGAAACAGGTTCGCATGCGCAAACCAAATTACGGTCACCATAAGCTGAATCAATTCGTGAAACCGTTGGCCAGAATTTATTCGCTTTCACATATGGAAGTGGGAAAACCGCTTCTTCCCGTGTATATGCCTTATCCCAATCAGCTGCCATCACACGTGTTTGTGTATGTGGCGCATTTTTCAATAAGTTATTTGTCTTTTCAACACGGCCTTCCTCAATCGCGCGGATTTCTGAGCGGATTGCTAAAAGCGCATCGCAGAAGCGATCTAATTCTTCTTTGCTTTCCGATTCCGTAGGCTCAATCATCAACGTACCTGCTACCGGGAAGGATAGGGTAGGTGCATGGAATCCGTAGTCCATCAAGCGCTTCGCGATGTCCTCTGCTTCGACAGCAGCGGAGATTTTAAATGGCCGACAGTCCACAATCATCTCATGTGCACAACGTCCTTGGGAACCTGTGTACAAGATTGGGAATTCTTTCTCTAAACGCGCTTTGATGTAGTTGGCATTTAAAATAGCCGTTTTCGTTGCCATGGTTAATCCTTCTCCACCCATCATGGCAATGTATGCGTATGAAATAGCGAGGATAGAAGCTGAGCCAACAGGCGCAGCCGAAACAGCTCCATGTGCGGGTGCTTCAACTGAATCTGTAATCACGTGACCTGGAAGGAATGGTACCAATTGTGGTGCCACGCCGATAGGTCCCATGCCTGGGCCACCACCTCCGTGAGGGATACAGAAAGTTTTATGTAAGTTCAAGTGACATACGTCGGCACCAATACGTGCAGGAGATGTTAATCCCACCTGCGCATTCATATTGGCTCCATCCATGTAAACTTGTCCACCAAATTCGTGGATCATGGCACATATATCAATGATGCTTTCCTCAAAAACTCCGTGGGTACTTGGATAAGTAACCATTAAACATGCCAAATCATCTTTATGCTCTTCAGCTTTGGCACGTAATGCCGCCACATCAATATTTCCATTTTCATCACAAGGAGTAACAATCACCTTCATCCCTGCCATGACAGCTGAGGCAGGATTCGTACCATGTGCTGATGATGGGATAAGCGCGATGTTCCGATGTGAATTTCCACGTGAAGCATGGTATGCACGAATCACCATTAAACCGGCATATTCGCCTTGTGCACCTGAGTTAGGTTGCATAGACATCGCCGCAAAGCCGGTGATTTCACATAGCCATGCGCTTAATTCCGTAATCATTTGTTGGTACCCACGTGTCTGAAATGCCGGTGCAAATGGATGCATTTTGCCCATTTCTGGCCAAGTCACCGGAATCATTTCTGTGGTAGCATTTAATTTCATCGTACATGAGCCCAATGAAATCATCGAGTGGACCATCGATAAATCTTTGGATTCCAATGATTTCAAATAACGCAACATGCCATGTTCGGAATGGTAGCGATTGAAGACTTCATGTGTCATGAAATCGGAAGTGCGTGTTAATGAGGTTGGGATTGTCCAAGCGACTGTCAACTCATCTCCTAAGATTCGTTGGCCCTGAGCCCGTTGGAAAAATGCCAAAATCTCAATCACATCATCTTCTGACGTTGTCTCATCCAAAGCGATGCTTAATTTACCAACATCGTTTTTGTAGTATCTAAAATTACGCTCTGATTCCTCGGCATACTCACGAATTTCTTCTGTTTGGGAACCTGTGATTACCGTTAAGGTGTCGAAGTGTTGTGTGTTTTCTAAACTGTAGCCTAGTTTTTTCAAACCAGCTGCTAATAATTCAGTTAATCCATAGGTGCGCGAAGCGATTTTTTTCAAACCTTCTGGACCGTGATAGATGGCGTAAGCTGCCGCCATGATGGACAATAATACTTGAGCTGTACAAATATTAGAAGTCGCTTTTTCACGACGAATGTGCTGCTCACGTGTTTGCAATGCCATGCGAAGTGCACGATTTCCTTCCGCGTCCACGGATACTCCGATGATACGACCAGGAATGCTACGCTTGTATTTTTCTTTGGTTGCAAAGAAGGCAGCATGAGGTCCACCGAATCCCATCGGTACACCAAATCGTTGCGAACTTCCTACTACAACATCCGCACCCCATTCACCAGGAGGCGTCAATAATGTTAAGGCTAATAGATCTGCGGCAACAACGATTTGGATGTGTTGTTCTTTGGCAGCGCTGACAAAGGATGCGTAATCAAATACTTCACCGTTTGCAGCTGGATATTGTAAGACGATCCCGTAATATTTTGGATCTGTTAAGTCAATTTTGGTATGGTCTCCTACTTCGATTTCGATGCCGATTGGTTCTGCACGGGTCATCAATAAATCAATGGTTTGAGGTAGGCAAAGCGATGAAACAAAAAGTGTTTCTGCATTTCCGCGTTCCGATGGGCGCTGACCATATAACATCGTCATGGCTTCCGCGGCGGCTGTTCCTTCGTCTAATAAGGATGCATTCGCTAATTCCATGCCGGTTAGATCGATGATCATGGTTTGGTAGTTCAATAACATTTCCAAACGACCTTGTGCGATTTCAGCTTGATAAGGCGTGTAAGCCGTATACCAAGATGGATTTTCCAAGATATTACGCAAAATCACCGTAGGGGTAAATGTGTCAAAATACCCTAAGCCGATGTGGCTTTTGAATATTTTGTTTTGCCCCATTACCTGTTTGAAATCACGTAGAAATTCAAATTCAGTTTTGGGTGCTGGCAGGCGTAAGCCTTGTGCCAAACGAATTTTTTCGGGTACTGTTTGATTGATGAGTGTATTTAAATCAGCTACGCCGATCTCTTTTAACATAGCTGCTACATCGGTGGGCTCCACATTGTTGTGACGCAATGAAAAATCTTCCCGATACTTGAAATTTGGGGTCATAAAATTCGTCTGAATTTGGGTTGAAAAGCGCCACAAAAGTAATGTTTTTTTAGCGATTTATTTTTGAATCCTTAACTTCGCTTTCCTAAAATTTGTTTTGCTTCATGAAAAAATCAACAAACTATGTTTTAGCGGCCTTATTGTTCGCTAATTTAATTTCACTGGGGGCTTTTGCTCAATCAAATCCAGTGCCGTATGCCTTAACAATTAAGGCGGAGGACTTAAAAAAACACTTAACTTTTATTGCATCGGACAGTCTGAAAGGGCGGAATACGGGTTCCGCTGAACAAAAGGTCGCGGCGAATTACATCGCTGATCATTTCAAGAAATCGGGCTTAGCGCCGGTGAATGGTTCTTATTTCCAAAAAGTGGATTTAGTTAATCGTTCTTGGTCGAAAGTGGCACTTTCCATTAAGGGAAAATCATATGATTATTTAGGTCAATTTATGGCGAGTGCTTTAGTTCCTGTTGCTGCGAATACGAAAGCACCGGTTGTTTTCGCCGGGTTTGGAATTCAACAGGCTGGATTTACAGATTATACTAAGTTAAATGCCAAAGGTAAATATGTATTGGCATTTGAGGGCGAGGCGAAGGATGAACAAGGAAACTATGTGTTGTCCGGAACGAAAGACCCATCTGTTTTCGGAAAAGGGGATGGTTGGAAAGAGAAATTGAAGCGTTCGCAGGCTGTGGGGGCGACGGGTTTGATCTTAATTTCTGATAAATCGGAGAAGGATTTTGGCAATCAATTACGTCAGCGTCAGGTGATGATGAAACGTTTTGGTAATGAGCGTATGGTTTTTGCGGATGAGGCTGCATCGCCTACTGAAGCGCCTGTTTTATTGATTTCATCAGCGATGGCTGCTGAGATGTTGGGTATTAGCGAAGATCAATTATTAGCATTTAAGTCATCTATCGCGGCTGCCAAAAAATCGGTCCCATCTTCGTTTAAATCTGCACCTGTCAATTTAACGATTGAGCGTACGGAAAAACCAGTGGACACTTATAATGTGGTTGGCTACTTAGAAGGCACGGATAAGAAAGATGAATTAGTGATTTTGACGGCGCATTATGATCACATTGGTATTTCGGCTGATGGCCAAATCAATAACGGTGCAAATGATGATGGTTCGGGAACGGTGACGGTGATGGAATTAGCGGAGGCTTTTGGTAAGGCGGCTGCGGAGGGAAAACGTCCTCGTCGAAGCATTTTATTTATGACAGTAACGGGTGAGGAAAAGGGATTGTTGGGTTCTGAATATTATTCTAAGCATCCATTGTTTCCTTTGGCCAATACGGTTGTTGACCTGAACACGGATATGACCGGACGTTACGATGATGAGCACGTGGGTAAGCCGGATTACATTTATGAGATTGGATCTGATAAATTGTCTTCGTCGCTGCGTGAGATTTTAATTGATCAGAACAAGAAGCATGTTGGCTTAGAGTTAGATTTCCGTTTCAATGATCCTAATGATCCGAACCGTTTTTATTACCGTTCTGACCATTATAATTTTGCTAAGCATGGTATTCCGGTTGCCTTCTTCTTCAATGGCGTTCATGCTGATTATCACCAGCCGGGTGATGATGTGGAGAAGATTGAATTTGATCAGATTCAGAAAGTAGGCCGATTGGTATTTTACATGGCTTGGGAGATTTCAAATCGCGAGGAGCGTTTGAAAGTGGATTCGAATAAGCCATAATTATCTAGACGCTAGACGTCAGACGTTAGACTTTAGAGGGCCCCAGGCGATGCTTGGGGCTTTTTGCTTATTAGAGACGCGGTGCTTGTTTTTTTCTTTGGCAAACCTCCAAGGATTGCCAAAGTTTGAGGCGTTTTTCATGCCGATTACTAGCGTCTACTAATTTTTTAAGACGGAAGGTGTCGCGTCTCTACAGTAAGTTTTTGTTTTTTCTTGGCGCGAAACTGTGGGCTTTTTTCTTTGGCAAACCTCCAAGGATTGCCAAAGTTTGAGGCGTTTTTTACGCCGATTCCTTACGTCTATAATCTTTTAAGACGCGAGGTGTCGCGTCTCTCTACAGTAAGTTTTTTATTTTTTCTTCGAATACTTGTTGGGCCACCTTCGACTGCTGAATAAATTCATTGTCATTCAGATCGCCGATGACCGCTTCAAGTTCTTGTGCATTGCCAAACATCACTAATCGGAATGGATCTTGGTAATCTTTAGCACGCGATTTTTCGATGCCTGTTGTCAGGAATCGTGCAGTTTCTACTGCTTTATTTAGCCAGGCAGGAATGTTGCCCATGGCGTTTGATTGAACTTTTAACAAGCCATTTAATGCATTTTCAAATTTTTGATCTGGGTAAAGGCTGGCTTGTTTTTCGTAAAAATCATGTACTTGAGACCAACGGCTTATTTGATTGTTTTTGATGCTGTTTTTGAGTTCGAGTACCGCTCCGGAAGGAATGAGTTGTCCGCCTAGGTTGTCCCAAGTTTGAATAGCTGTCGCTTTTTCAAGTGTTTTATGTAGTAGGTCAAGCGGTTTTTGGTTTGGATTGCGATCACACGTGGCGATCCATTCTTTGGCTGCATGGTAGTGCAATAAATCGCCAAAAATATGATAAGCACGGTATACTTTTGCTACTCGAGTTTTGCGTTTCGTATTTTCGATTCCGGTAGCCCAAACATCTAAATTTTCATGCTCGTTGGCCGGATTCTCCAACCAAGCTTTTCCGGCTGTGGCATCTTTTTCAAGTGCATTGCCGACCCATAGGCAAAATAATTCGCGTGCTTGTAGGATTTCACTAACGGTATCGGGTGCCATATAATCGAATTCAAGCAACATGTTTTTTTCAACACGCTTATCACGTGCCGCAAATTTCCAGGCATTTCGCGCGATGGCATACATGTTATATTGAAACCAATAGCCTGCGATGATCAACAAACCACCTGTTTGATCGTCATTCCCTAGAAGAGAAAATGGTATTGGGTTGTGAATTTCGGCTGGATAATTGCCTTTGGAGATCAGGTTAAAGGACGCAAACTTGGAATTGTGTTTCAGGGCTACTGAAAGACCTGGCCAAAACCCACGTCCAGTTTGTAATTCGCCATCGGCACCACGTGAATTATGGTTTGAGCCAAGTGTTGCCCCGGCGGCCATATTGCTTTGCCCTTTGATAATGGATGCGCAAAGAAATGAATTATTGTGGTGTTGCTCGTGTGCCGGGAAAATTAATGAATTAAGTACTTCACAACATGAAATGGTCGAATTACTCCCTAAAAAAGAGTTGATTAATCGGGCGCCATATTTTAATTGGGAATGTGCTTCTAAGATGAAACGCACCGCTTTGACGCCGTAAAAAATCCGACAACCTTCATGGATCACGCCATTCACAATTTCGCAGCCTTCGCCGATTTGCGTGGAGGCGTTTGGAAAGGATATGATGGTCAAATTTTTGAGCTTGTTTGCGCCTTTGATGTACGCATCCGAACCCATATTGACATCTTTGATAATCCCTGTATTTTTAATGACTGTTCGGTCGCCAATTTGTCCGTAAAATCCTCTTTCAGAAGAAAATTCCTCTTTTGTGAGTTTTAAATAACCGGCTTGAAGTTCTTTATCTTCTCGATCTTGTGTCCATAAAAATGCGTCAGCAGGTCGCATACCAATGAAAGGGACTACTTTTCGTCCGCCATTTTCATTTCCCAATTCGAGCCAAATACGAATGCGTTCCTCTTCACCATCTTTGACAATACCATTTCCGAATTTAGCTGTTGGGGTTGTTGCCAATTCATTCACTTGCAAAATCATGACCTCGTTGCCAATTTGATAATGGGACAAAAGGTTCACTCGGTCGATGGCTACATTATCGCCAAAGTCAGTGGAAATGATGGTGGAATTATAAAGGCCTACCGGCATGCGGAGGTTTTTGAATTCGAGGTAACATGACTCTAGAACGCCAATCCGCACAATGCCAAAAAAGCGGCAATTTTTTACCAAATAAGGGTTAAAGCCGTCTTTTACCCAAAGATCTTTCCAGTTATCTGCTTCATTTAAATTCGCCTCTAGAATACTGATTTCACGCGCTTGGAGCTGGCGATAAAGGCTTTGATTTATTTGTGTATTTCGATGTTTAAATTCAGTTTCATTCGCTTTTAGGTAGTTTTCAGTTACAAAATCAAAGCCTAATTGCGATAGTGGTTTTTTATCTATTCGATTCATTGCTCGTAAAATTCAATGGGGAGATCGTCGGGATCAGCTATAAAAGTAAAGCGTTTTCCTGTAAATTCATCGATTCGGATAGGTTCGGACGTAATATTTTGCCGATTTAGTGATTCAACGGTCGCGTCTAAATCATCAACAGAAAAGGCTAGATGTCTTAGACCTGCGGCTTCTGGGCGGGAGGTTCTGGCAGGTGGATGAGGGAAAGAAAAGAGCTCGATTTGATATAAGCCATTGACTTCCAGGTCTAATTTGTATGAATCCCGTGCTTCGCGGTACACTTCATGAACGATGGTGAATCCCAATTTTTCGGTATAAAATGACTTCGATTTCTGGTAATCGGTGCAGATGATGGCGATGTGATGTATTCCTGTAATCATAACTTTTTCTCTTTACTTAGCTTTGCCAATCCTCCAAGGTTTGGCAAAGCTAGGGGGGAAATGGGAGATTTTTACGTGTTTTAGAAAATTATCAGTTAGTTGTTGCCACGGCGATTTTTGAATCTGCCGTCCCATAATACAAAAACCATTTACCTTTAAAATGAACAAGTCCCTCGACGAAACAAACCTCATTGACTTCGCCGACGCGCTCATAATCTTTGTCGGGCCATATAAATGCTTGATTTGTACGGTTGATTAATTTGTATGGTTTTTGGGGGTCAAAAAGTGCTTGACCGGCTGCATAGGTGAATTTTGGAAATTTGGGATCGTTAAAATTTGCTGCATTACTCGCATTGTAAATCAGTAAAATCCCTTCAGGTTTCAATAATGCATAGGGTCCCGGTTCAACGAGGCGGGAGTCAAAATACCCCATTCGAGGTTGTAAAACCGATATTTTTTGTTGGCTTTCTGCATTTTCACAAACCTCCCAATTTCGTAGATCGGAGGATTTAGCCATGAATAAATCGGTATCGCCGAAATACATCCAATAGAAACCATCGATTTTTTGGGCGATGATTCGACTGTTGATTTCTTTACCAACGATTGCACCCGATTTGGACCAAAGATTCAAGTATTTTGGACTATTCAACATAGGTCCCAGTTTTTCCCAGGTGGCTAAATCACTTGAGATGGCGGAGCAAAGTCGGGCCGTTTTTCCATCATAGGACGTATAAGTCATTAGGTATTTTCCGTCTTGTGTCTCGATTACGCGAGGATCTTCGATCCCACCTGGCCACTCATATTTCTGAAACGCGTCGTTTGTTGGAAAGAGAATGGGTGTAGGATTTTTGACAAAATGTATGCCATCTGAAGAAATAGCCATACCAATGCGCGAAGTTCCGAGTGAATCCTGTGCGCGATATAGCAAATGAATTTTTCCATTACGGACTAAGGCCGTGGGGTTTAGTACATTTTTGTTTTCCCAACCAACGGATTTTTTCTGAATAGGGCATGCAAATCGGGCGTTAATATCCGGTTTCATGATTGGGTTTACATCATCCTGTTTTTTGAAACCGGATAATTCCCAGGTAGATTTTTGGGATGCGTCTACCGAAGAATGCATGTTGGCAATTTTCCAATCATTTCCCGACTTGACTAATTGAGCTGTTTCAAGCCATTGAATTGATCTGTTTCGGCCGGCGGCTTGAATCAATGCTTTGTTTTTATAAAATACAAAGGCTGTTTTTTGATCGATTTGTGAATTGATTTCGGTCAATTCATTTATACGTAGGTAGTCGGCCGGGCGTGATTTCGAGATCCGATTAACTAGGGTATCTAGATTCCAAATTTCGCCGTTTTCAATGAGTGTAAATTGAGGTGTAATTTCTTTTTGCATTCCTGCTCGATCACTTTTTGCGAGTGCGTCGAAAAATCGAATGACGGGATCAATGGGTTTTTGTGCGAGGCTTAGGAATGGGAAAAGTAGAAATAGCGCGAATGTTTTTTTCATGGTCTTTACTTAGCTTTGGCAATCCTCCCAGGTTTGCCAAAGCTACAGGGGTGGAATTAATTTTCAATCACTTATTCAAAATCGGACTGCAAAAATCAGTTTATCGATGAACTAGCGTATACGAATGTAAGATAAAGTCTTCTAATTGTTGGCGCGACAGCTCAGGTCCCACCACAATTGTATTCCAATGTTTTTTATTCATGTGATAGCCAGGAAGAACGGCATCCGGAAAATCTTCTCTCAGTTGTATGGCACGAGCTGGGTCGCATTTAACATTAAATCGGATGGGGGAGTCCTCTAAGCCCACAAGTAAAAACATTTTGCCTTTTGTTTTATAGACAACATGTTCAGGGCCAAATGGTTGAGTCTCCTCGACATCGGGAAGGCTTAGGCAGAATTCGACTAGTTCATCCAGGTACATCCGTGTTATTTATTTGAAATATTTATGTAAGTTAGGCAGGAAAAATAAATAGATCACATGATGAATCGCCGTAATTTTTTGTCTTCAGCCGCGTTAACGTCCGCAGCACCTTTAGTTAAAAATTTAGAGCCTGCACCGGATAAATCAAATTCCAAAATCAAATTAAGTGTCTCTTCCTACTCTTATTGGCATTTTAAAGGGGATCGATTTCCGATCACAGGTGTTATTGATGAGGCAGCTAAACTGGGTTTAGATGGGATTGATGTGCTGCACCGACAAATGGAAAGTGAGGATAATGCCTATCTACAAAACATCAAAAAACATGCATTTTTGAACGGCATTGCACTGACTTGCTTGTCGATTCATCAGGGATTTGTAACGCCTGACAAAGAGGAGTTGAAAAAGCATGTGGATCACACGAATCATTGCATCGAATTGGCATATAAAATGGGAATTCCTTGCTTGCGATTAAATACTGGCCGATGGAATACGATAAAAAGCTTTGATGAGCTGATGGCTAATCGTGGGATAGAACCCATTTTACCTGGCTACACTGAAAATGACGGTTATAAATGGTGTGTGGATGGGATTCAACAGTGCTTGCAAAAGGCTGAGGAATGTGGCGTTTTACTAGCGCTTGAAAACCACTGGGGCTTGGGATCAACACCTGAGGGGATGCTTCGCATTCATGATACGGTTAATTCACCCTGGTTAGGACTCTTGATGGACACGGGAAATTTCCTTGAAAATCCGTACGAAAAACTTGAAAAAATTGTTTCTAAAACGAGCTTTGTTCAAGCCAAAACCTATTACGGTGGCGGCGAGTGGTATAGCCTCGATTTAGATTACCAGCGAATTATCGCCATGCTCAAAAAAGCGAATTATCAAGGCTACATTTCCATTGAATTTGAAGGGAAGGAACCGGGAACTGTTGGGGTGAAAAAGAGTGTTGATTTACTTCGCAAGTATCTTTAAGAATTCACCCGATACTTACTGAAAATAACCTCGATTGTGCCCTTTTTGGTACTGTTTCCGTCGTCCACCTGTCGGCTTGTGCGATTAATATCCGTTGCCACGCCCTTTGGAATTTTAAATTTTTTGACGTCGATGGTAAATTTCATGCGTGCAGGCAATCCCCACGATTTCTCGCTCGCATATTCAAATTCGCTCAAAATAGTACCGTTTGAACGACTCGTTATGAGCGATTTCAAGATGACCATGGATTGGGTGTCTACCCAAATTTTGGCTAGCACTAAATCTCCTTCATTTGCTCGAGGCAATAAAGTAATGATTTCCGCGCGAACGCCTTGAATAACTTCGTTCCCAGAAGCGATTGCCGTAAATTGATTAGGTTGACTGAAAAGCAAAGGCAGTTCGGAGAAGCCATTTTTAGGTAGGATGGAAATGCCTGCCGATTTAATTTTATAGGTATTCGGGTAGGTGAATTGGACATTTGCTTTAACCGGTAGAATTTTGATCAACGGAATGTTGGGCTTTATTTGAGCAACAACTTCATAGTGATGAACTTGCTTGAATTTTTGAGTCAAACGAGCAAAAAGATCCTCAGCTTGTTGGGCCGATGCGAAAAATGGAAAACAAATTAATAGCCAATATTTCATTATACAGTGATGTCTTTGCGGTGAAAGGTAAATACGGAAACTCCGATAAATAATACGTTATGCGCGACGAGGATGCCAATTGATTCTTTGATTTGTTGCCAAGGAATTGGATCCTCAAAAAACGAACGCCAAGCGGCCATGTGGGTTGTAAATAGTAAAGGGCGAATCGTGTCGAATACGGGCACGTCTAAGGTTCCAATAATTGTAAATAATAAAATAATCGCCATCGTACTTACGATGGGCCCTATGGAGTTGTCCGAGAAGCAAGACAGACAAATTGATAGCGAACTGATCGTTAAAAGGGCTAAAAATGCCACACAAAAAGCACCTAAGTAGCGCCACATGATGTCGCCTTCCTGTAAAATCACGAGGCCATCCGAATTCAAAACCATGAGATCTCCAGGGCCAAATAAATAACGACCAATAGCCACGGCCATAAATCCCAACCAGAGGACAATTAAAAATGTATAGATACCACCGGCTAAAAATTTAGATAGGAGCAGTTGGGTGCGCGTAATCGGTTTGGTCATTAACATGCGTAATGTTCCCATGGCAGCTTCTCCTGAAATTAGGTCACCGGTGACTAAGGCAACTAACAGGGGAATGTGCACAATTAGCATTTGTAGGATGATAAATGCCACTAAATTGCCGTTGAGTACCTTGCCTTCGAAGCGAAGCGTTTGTTCGAAGGATGAGGTGACAAAAGAAATCATCGACATCCCATCGGCCATGAGGGCGAATAAAATGATGCCTACTAATCCGGTGATGGCAGCAAGTCCCAAATAACTTCGAGGCTTCAATGCGATTTTGATCAACTCGTTTCGAGTGCTATGGAAAAATATCATGAGGCAAGTAAGTTGATGAAGTAGTCTTCTAATTTCCGTTTCGATTCTATCGAATATATCGGCATTCCCGCTTCGATAAGCTGTTTATTTAATCCTGGAATTTGATCTTTTTCAATCGTAATTTCGAGGGTGTCGCTACCAATCGTTTTGACCTGTGCCTTTGGATATTTTTCCAAAATGGCCAGGCCTTTGGAGAGGTCCTCAGCTTGCGTTTGAATGCGGATAATCTGATCTTCTTCGTTCAATAAATCTTTGACACTCCCTTCTACCACACTTTTCCCTTGATGAATAATGACCATCCGATTGCAAATAATTTCTACTTCACTCAGGTTGTGCGATGAAAATACAATCGTTTTTTGTTGTTCGTTTTTCAAACGTAAAATCAAATTACGCATGTCGATGATTCCTTGCGGATCGAGTCCGGTGGTTGGTTCATCAAGCACGATCAAATCAGGATTATGCAATAGGGTTTGGGCGATGCCAAGTCGCTGACGCATTCCATGTGAAAATCCACCCACTTGATCTTTTTCTCGACCTTCGAGTCCTACAAATTCCAGCATTTGGTAAATCTCTTTGCTCGTGGATGGCGCACCCGAAATTCTTGAAAATAAATCTAGATTTCGATAGGCGCTCAAGTATTTATAAAAATCGGGTTTCTCAATTAGGCTTCCGACCCGACGTAAAATCGCGGTTCGATGGGAGGCTAGCGCTAAGCCAAAAAGTGAAATATCACCCGCATCCGGTTGGATGAGGGATAACATGCATCGCATGGTGGTGCTTTTCCCTGCGCCATTGGGTCCCAGAAATCCATAAACATCACCCCGATTGACTTGGATATTGACGTCACGTACGGCTTGAAAGGAACCAAAATTTTTAGCTAAATGCTGGATGGAAATAATCGAATCAGACATGTTAGCGTAACACACTTGAGTGAAAAATTGTTTCCTAGATTATAAATATGCCCAAGGAAATCTGGTATGAAATGTTAGTCCGGTGACATTTATATTTTTTTGACCTTTTGAGGTGTAAAAGGTCAATAACTCCTGTTGAGTTAAAACTCTTTTGTTGGCCAAAACGCCAGCCTTTAGAATTTTGTCAACTACCCTAAAATCTTTTTGGGAACCATCCGCATAGTAGACCGTACAATACATATAAGGCGGTTGAAATAACAAACGACATAGTTTACCCCAAAGGCTATACTCTATATGGGCGATCATTTTATATGGTTCGCTTTTTTGTGGTAGCGGAATAAATTCGTTTTGTTTTATGTGATCAAGACGTAAAACAAATGGCTGAAAATGGTTGGCTGCTTGGGTTTTGTTAAGCAATAAGAGGGTGTCTGTGCCAACGGTAAATTGTTGGTCTACTGAATATCTGTTGAGTAATTCCAAATTTACATCTGTATCCGCCCAAAATGGATTTTGTTCTCTAAACTGTTCTAATTTAAAGAGAACAAATGCAGGTGCCGTCTGACTAGCAAATTTTTGACCATTTAATTTCATTAATACATCAGCATAGGCCGAATACGTCTGAATAATGGGTCTCGGATTATAATTTAGCTCATTAAAGAAAATGTATGCAATATCATTATGTAAAATGTCTACCGTTTTTTGGCCAATCTTCTTCTTAATTTCTGATGTTAATTGGAGCGGTTTATGATTAAAATTTTCCGCATATGAATAACTAAAAAGCCGGTCAAAATAACGAATAGGGTTGACATTTACAGCTCTAAAAGTTGACATATATCCTTTCAAAGAGTGATTACCATCTGAATACCTAATGTATTGCGTCGCAATCAGATTCAGACATAATACGACAACGAACCCCCAACCGATTTTTGTTTGAAAATCTTTGTCTGAAAACAAAAACAATAGACCATTGACCATGGGCAGCAACAAGAAAAATCCAAATAAATTAGGATTTGAGATGGCCGTATGCGCTTGCTTGAAACCTAAAAAGCTAAGGATCAGCAGTAAAAAGTATAGGTAAAAATGGTGTTTGAAGGATGCTTTTTGAACAAAGATTTGCCAACAAAATACCGCGAAAATCATCGCTTCTAGGACTAAAAAGATGGCTAGATCCTTATTGGATATGATAATCGTGGCCATGCTATCTTGATAACTATCAATTAATGGCAAGGAGTATAAGATGTAATTGATTAAATCGACATTCAGCAGTTTAGATCCTACAACGATTCCTGCTACGAGTAGCAGATTCTGAAGAACAGCTAATTTCCAGTTTATTTTATTGGACGCTACTAAAATGATGGAACTTAGCAGGAACAGAAAGCATACAATTAAGCTGATGTTTACTTTGACAAAAAACAGTAAAATCGCAATGCATAGTGCCGCCCAAGTCCCAATCGATTTGTTCCAATAATAGGCATACAATATCCAGAAAATAAAGAAGTAGAGGAATGTGAAACTTAAATCAGCAAATAAGCCCCAAGGAAAAATGATGATTAAGCCTATGATGGCTGGATATATCCATTTCTTTCCTTCAAACCGGTCAAATGTAAGTTTAAGAAGAAATATCAAATGCGCAATCGAGAGAATATCCACTAAAAGTAGAGGGATGACGGAAGCTTTTTCTGGTGGAATTTTAAAGCTTAAGTAACCCAGTGGACCATAGGTGAACATCAAATCCTTTCCAAAAATTTTACCTTTTTGGATCATCATCAGAATGGCTTCAGTCCATCCGGCGTCAACTCCAACCGTTGCATAATTGACCGGTGTTACCAGCGAAATGGCAAGGAATGCAAAAAACAATAAGAATATGCGCTGATAGGTCTTTTCTGACATATTTGTTAATAACTATCCTTTTTTGATCGGTTAAATCATCATTCAGGAAGTGCAGACCAGCCTATTCAACGGTCACACTTTTTGCCAAATTTCGTGGTTTATCCACATCTAATCCTCTTTCAACTCCTATGTAATACGAAAGTAATTGAGTCGGC
>JACCDM010953295.1_pt1 | contig 16717 bp, 18 predicted proteins | sample 7445851 | NCBI WGS metagenome assembly JACCDM01 (sample SAMN15323438, study PRJNA562643) | freshwater metagenome | isolation source: river surface water | place: USA:Blue River Watershed | collected 2017-08-16
CTGAACCACCTGCCCAAACTTCAATTTTTACCCATTGATAATCCCCAACTGTCGGCTTATTCCATGTGCCAGAACCAGATGAAATTGTTTGAGTTTGGATTATTGGCACAACATTAATTGCTGTTGATTGCCATGTTGTTCCATTACTTGTTAAAACATTTCCAGATGTACCGGGCGCAACAAGTTGAACCTGCGAAGTTCCATTGCCTAGCAAAACATTATTTGCGGTTAATGTAGTTCGACCAGTGCCACCATTAGAAGCAGGAGTCGCATTAACAAGACCAGTTGATGCATCAAGTTGCCCTGATGTGTTTACCCTGTTTCCAAGTTGCGAAAGATTAAATGCCTGTGTCATGCTGCACCTGTTCGTGAGAATGTTTGTTGTGAAAGAACTGTCGTATTATTGTTTGGCGTTGGATTCAAAGCATAAGTGCCGGTTGCTGTAATGTAATCATTGCCAGCACCGGGCACATATAGACAACCGTTTCCATATAATTCAAACGCATTTACATCATAAGAGAATGTATACACAGATTGACCGTTGACTGTGTAAGTAGAAATTAATGATGGCGAACCATTAGGCACACCAAAATTATTATGAGCAAACTGAATGATTGTAAAATTGCCGGTTGCTGTTGACGGAAAATTATTAACTGTGTTGCTTACCAAATCATAATCTTGATCGTTTACTACTGTGCCATTTAAAAATAAAACTTCAGCACCCGATACAATTTGAAATTCTGTTGGCGAATAACTTGCAGCAGCAGACAATGAAACATCCCATCGACTAAACGATCTGTAAGTTGCACCTAATGCGCGATAACGATAAACAGAATTGCCAGCGGTTGCCGTGAATGTTGTAGTAAATACGATTTGTTTAGTTGCGTAATTAATTGATGAAACTGTGTATTGCGTTGGTGTACCTGTATTTGCAAACGTCAAAACATCGCCAGCATAAATTAATTGACTTGGTAAATTAGAATACGTTAGTGTATTTGTGCCTGATCCAGATGAATACGCAATGTCCATGTTTGCATAATATGCGGCAGTGCTTGTTGATCTAAACGAAATAATGGTAACAACATCGCCAACCGCGCAAGCATTTAGCATGGTGACTGCGCTTGTCGTTTCTGTGTAATCACTTGTCGGCACAAGCAAAGCACCATTTCTAAAAACCAAGTCCTGACCATTAATATATCCAGCGCCCCTAGCTGTTGGCGTAAATACAGTTTGACCTGCCGTTGCAACAAACTCATCGCTTGTATAGTAAAAACCATCGGGCGCAACAAGCCCAACAACCCGACCATAAATATCAATCGTTAAATTTGCACCGCTTCCTGTGTATGTAGGCGAACCACCAAAATCAAGAAACTGTGCAAGCGATCCGACCAATGTGCCATTTGGATTATTAGTAATTGATATTTCGCCGCCGCCGACTGTTGTCGTTCCTGTTGTCAGCAATTGCCCTGTGCGAATATCCAGATCAATATAATTTGTGCCATCAGGCAATGCCGACCACAATGAAGGATCAAACGTAGATGCTGGAACATAAGCCGCTGTTGCTGCTGCATATGATGCTGGCGCAGTTCCAAAACTAAATGTGCGACCTGTGCGATTTATATAGCAAAGTTTATTTGCCGTGCCAAATGTTGGTTGCGCCAAATACCATGTGTAATCAGCCGGGTTTGTACTAAATGATGATGATGATGAATTGTATAAGCCGTAATAATTTTTGCCGATAGGCGAAGCATTTAATCCAGAGCCAGATAAATTATCACCATAAGCGACAATAAGATATTGATTGTCATATGTGAATGTTGTCGGCCTCCATTGCAGCAATGCTGATGCGCTAGAAAAATCACTGCTACCTAATTGATTAACCATCCTGCTAAAGAAATACCAATTGCCAGCGGGTATCCCTGCCAAAGTAACAGGAGGCATTGCAGTAGATGGATTATATGGATTGCCGTTTGATTGAACCTCTGTCGTACCAGCAAATATTCTTTGTGCGCTTGTCGGATTGCTGAATGCCGAATACCAAACTTCAGCATATTGCACAATGCCAGCAGATGATGTTGTAACATTTACCTGAAATGATGGGTTTGCAGCATTAGGATACAAGCCACCTATTGTCGGCGTTGGTATTGTTCCAAAAGTTAATGGATCACCTAAACCAGTGTTAGGTGCTGGCGTAAATTCTGTGACATTAGCATCATCAAAAACGGCAGGATTAAATTCCATCAATGATAGCGTTGCGGTAATGCTGCCATCATTGCCAAAATCTTCAATTACTTTTGAAATTCTGAATAGCTTTGCTACCCATCCATAATTTGCATTAGTGAGCGTGACAATATCACCAGCCTCTAATTGCAAACCAACATAATTAATTTTTAGTTGTACTTGCAAATCTTCGCGGCATGATTCTAGAAATCTATTGGCAAGCAATTGTGCGCGAATATTATTATTTACAAAATTTAAATTAATTTCTTGTTTGTTTACTGGTTCGTTCGGGTACATCAACGATGGATTAATAACAGATAAATCAAATGTCGCAGATGCAAAAGAATCTTGTTGCGTACCATCTGGAAATTTAACTTCTGCAATGTTAAATGAATTGCTTATATCAAGGGGCGAAACAGTTAAACCAGAAATAATATTTGAATCATCAAGAGCCATTGCAACCGTATATGTAGGTTGCTGAACAATGACACCCCATTGACCAGTAATTTCATTGTATTTCACCAAACAATCACAACTATTCGCCATTAACTGAATGTTGCTCATGATTGAGTTTTGCGTATCTACTACGCCATCAAACCTAAATCTTTTTATAAGATCAGAACCGCCACTATAATTTGTGTAAATAACATTTTGATCTGAGTAAACATTTAATGCAGTCAAACTAGCCGTGTTTATGTTTGACAATGGAATTGCTGCGCCATATCTTGATGATGAAAAATAATCTAATAAACAATCGCCCGGCAAATATCGAGAATTTGTAATTTGGAATCGCATTGAATCCAAACCACGAATATTTGCCGTTACACTGTATTGAAGTTTGACAATCGCAAAAACGCAATTTGTCATTTGCTTTGCTGGCGACCATGTATAGACAAGACCAGCAGCACTCATTACTTGATTTGCAGTTAATGTTGTATTTGCAGGATTTGCAGAGCCATTTCTGTATAAATAAAAATTTATTTTGCCGTTTACTGTTGTGTCATAAAGGCTAGTAGATTCATCAAGCAAAGAAACCACTTTGGTTAAATCTGTGCCATCAAAAATAACTCTTTTGCCAGCGTAATAAATTTTTCCAAAAGTAAATGTATCCGGTGTACCACTTGTTTCTGTATTTGTTACTTCAGATAATGCGACAACATAATAAATATTTTGATTATCTGAAGTAATGCTCATATCAACTAGCGCACCGCCAACATAAGCAGAACCATAAACAACAGGTAATTTATTATCACCAGCAGGAGGAACCGTTACTCTGCTTCCCGGATTCTCAGTAGCAGTTGAATTTATTGTCGGTTCATCTGGTGTAAATACGCGAGAAATTACTGCGCTTGCAACCATATTAATTGCAAATGCAGCGATAGTTTGCCCAATAGTAAAACTGGCAATTGCTGTGTTAGTCAAATACGAAACAATTATTGAACCGGGCATTATCTATACCATGTTTCTTCAAGTTTATTAAAACCAAACTTGTTATATTTTAAGTCTGGTGAATTAACCATTTTGGTCATCGTATAAAATTGTATTTTGCCTTGCTCTATCATTGCATTGCATTCTGACACATAGGCAGTAATCAATCTATAAGCCGCTGTGCCGCCTCGATATTCTGGATCAACCCAATATGCCACTTCACTACATTGCCGCGCTTTAGGGTTCCATATATTCGGTATGATGGCAGCAATCAACATACCAATAATCACATCATCTTTTTCAGCCAAAAATATAACGCCTGATCCTGCCAATAATTCAGACAATAATTGAATTATATATTCCTCATCATCGGCATATTTCAAAACATCTAATGGAGCAGCATCTCTATATTGTTTTAAAAGTTTAATTATTTCTGGAACATCAAACTTATTTGCTTGTCTTATCATATCTTTTCCTTATGAATTAGCTGATGCGCCTTTGCCAAAATAATAGTTTATTGTGCTGATGTAATTCACGCGATTCATTGATGTATCGCCTGAATTATAAAATTGCCATGAGTTGTCATTGGTATATCTCCCAGCCATTCGATTTTGCAAAATTAATTGAATGGATGATGCGGACACAGTAATCACACCGACATATCCTCGCGCTTCTTCCATCCATTGTTCATTGATTGTGAATGAATTAATGTAGCCATTAAAGAATTGATACAAACCACCTGTGCCGCCGGTTGTAATCAATTGATTATTGGTATCAAAAAACCCATGCCACATTTCAATTTGTGAGCCTTTAATATCTGCGCCTAATACCATTGCCAGCATTGACGTATCAATGCCGACAAGCGTCACTGTTGTTTCGTTAGCTGTGGATTTAATATCGCGCTGCGCTGATCCTACGCTAACCAATTGACCAAGACCAGTAAAAGGCGAAGCGTCAACAGCCGAAACCGTTATTGCTGTTGGCGTTGTAGCAAATCTATATGTCGCAGATGAAGTTGTTATCCGAACAAAGTTTGCATATCGGATATTGTTTGTATTTTGAACTGGCGCAATTACATTCACAGCACCACCTCAATTGCTCTAAATCCACCTGTCCATTGAATGAATGAATCATTGGTCATCGGCACAAGCGAATATGTCGGGTAATCGCGCATGATTACCGGAAACGTAATGCCTGTATAAGTGCTGCCGCCTAATGCAGTTGTTGTGCCGTATTGCCCAATGACCGCGCCAATAGGCGAGGATACCGTTGTCATTACCGTTCTATGCACTGGAATATTAACGGTTGCGCTTGCGCCTCTTTGAACGTCTGCGGTTGCGATATATGCGTACCTGTCAATCTGGATAAAATCGCCTGTCTTTACGATATAGGCACTTATAGATATTGATGGCAGCGATCCCAATACAATTGTTTTTCCGGTAGTGCCCGTTTCAATTGTGCAAGCATTAATCTGAACGCTTGTCATATCGCCGCGATAAGCGATGTAATTAAGCCAGCCTGTACTGCCAAAGTTTAGGTATTGCTCACCTTGCCGATCCACTTCACGCAGCACAGACAATACCGCCCGGTTCTGTGAATACAGCAAATAATTCATCGGCTTTAATTCAAATTCAAACGGCTGCACAGTCAAAATTTCAGATGTGCTTATTCGCATATTGCGCGACAACATTTGCCCAACAAACTTATGGTCATTAATGCCGACTGATTCAGCCACCGAAAGAATGGTTTGCAATGACATGATTACCTCGATATTGGCACACTACGATTTGCCGACTGATAAGCCGCCCAAATTGTATTTTTATTTGATGCAAGAAACTGCGTTGCCGACTGCGTATCAATGGCACTCATATTGGCAATGTATGTGCCGTTGTTTGTAAAGCCACTGTTGCCCATGTTTGCGGCAGCTTGTTGCCATGACCCATTTGGAATGATTGTGCCGGGAGTGTTAGGCACAAACAATTCTGCGCCATTCTCGCCAACGATTGTCGGCGCATCAATATAACCGCCAGATGCTTTTTTTCCAAAACCAATTCCAACATTTGTATAACCACCAAACGGCGCAGGAGCAGGACTAAAAAAACTAACCATTGATTGAAACAACATGGATGCTTGCGCTTGCATTTCCATGCGTAATAAATCTCTAATAATGCCTAATGCAAAATCTTCAAATTTAAATTTTCCGGTTTCAACAAAATTGCTAATAGCCGCATCCATGCTACTCATTACAGATTGAAATGCCGAAGCCCCACGATTAAATGCGTTTTCAGCATCCTCTTGGAATCTTCGCGCAGCATACTCCCATCCTTCAGTAAAACTTTTTTGCCGCTGTATTTCCTCTACAAGATTATTTTGCCGCGCATCATTTATTTGTCTAATAGCTTCAAGTTCAATATCTCTTATTTCTTCAATATTTTTTATTCTTTTTTCATATTTTTCACGCGCCTCTTGACCACCACCTTGACGTTGCATTTCATATTCTGCCTCTTTCATTTGATCGTTATATTTTTTTTCTGCCTCAGTCAATCGATGTATATTTTCCAACATAAGATTGGATAAATTATAATGATTGGTAGACATTAAATAACGATTGTTTTCTAACTCAAGTCTTTCCTTTTCAACTTTTAATGTTGATTGAATGTTTGCAATATCTCGACCTTTTTGTTGGGCAAGATCAAGCATAAACAATTTATTCTCTAATTCAAATTGCTCTTTTAAATTTATTCCTATTAATTCTTGAACTTGAATAATTGATTCTAATGTAGCTTTTTCTTCTTTTAATAAAGTATCAATACGAAGTTTTCTTAACTCTTGATCTTTTAATGATTTTCCTGTGAGTTCATATTCATCATTTATTTCTTTTAATTTTATTTGTGTTTCATTTAAAACTTGCTCTATTTGTTGACCTGTTTCTAAATCAATTTTTTTCAAACTATATGCTTGATAACCAAGTTCATATTTTTGTCTTTCAAATTCTAAAGATTCTTTAGTATTTGATGCCTCTGTATTAATTGCAAATAATCTTGCTTCACTTTGATTTTTTATATTTTTGACTGCAATATCATGATCTCGTTGTTGTTTTATAGATAATATTTCTTGAGCAATTTCTGCTTGTTTTTCAATCCTTTCTTTTGCTTGTAAATACGCAAGATTTTCAGCATTTGTTTTCTTTTGCTTAATAGCCAAATCTTCTGCACTTTTTGCAGACCGATCAAATTCTGTATTTATTGCTTCTAAATTTTGTTTATAACTTAGACTTAGTTTTTCTAATTTATCTTGTTCATCAAGAATTAATTTTATTTTTTCATATCCGTTTTCACCAATTTCAAATCTTTGTTTTTCCAACTCTAACAAATTCATTTGCGAATTAAAATCTAGTTCCGCAATTTCTTTTGTTTTTTGTTCTTCAATATCTAGTGTCTGCATCGTAAGTTCAAACTCACGTTGCACCCCTTTAATTCTCAAAGAATTTGCTTGTTCATATTGCTTTACTCTTGCGGCAATACTTGCTTCTTCTTTTTTATTAATTAGATCAACTTGTGCGTTTTCTTTTATTCTTTCTTTTGCCGCATTAGTACGAATTTCCGCTATATCGTTTGCTAAATCTAATTGCAATTTTTCTTGCGCCACAGCCTTATCGCTTAGCGCAATTGCTTTAGAATCTACATTAAACATTAATGCCGCAAGGTCTGCTTTGCGATTAATAAGTTTAATTTCTTCTTCTAATTGTGCTCTTGCTTCGGCTCTTCGTTTTGCTTCTTCTGCTTTTTTATTTGCAGCCGATGTATCTTTTGATGATGGTTTAGAATATTTACCTTGCTGTGCATTTGGCGCAATAATTGGCACAGGTTTGTCAGAATCTTTTTCTTCAACATCAGGCAAATTGTAATTAGTCACACCAAATTCTGTGACACTAGCCAAGCCAAGACTAAATTCAGAAATTTGCTTGATTTTTTTTATGATCTGGTCATAAGAATTAATAATTTTTGCTAATGGCGCAACCGCTATCTGAGCAGCATACGCAATATTTTTCATTGCTACTTCGATGGCTTCCCATGCTTTTGCGTTTTCTTTTATTGCAGCAGCCAATTCAGGATTGCCAACTTCTTTGTATTTATCTACAAATTGCCTAACATCAACACCCTTCATTGCCTTGCCAAGAACTTCCTGTTGCAATGCAGCTCTTTTGCCAGCATCTTCTACTTGTGCAAGTTCTTGCGCTACTCTTTTAAATAAATCTTCAAGGTTAAGACTTTCAACATCCTTTCCGCTAATTTTTAATTCAGAAAATGCTTTTCGCATTTCATCACTGCCATCAATTGCGGATTGCTGTGAAGTTGCCAACTTTTGTAATGCTGTGCCAATATTATTTGCTTCGCCGCCAGCACCTTGCATTGCAGCTTGCAATGAAATTAATGCTTCTGTTGTTACATCATAAGCAGCGGCAGTATCTTCAATTTCATCGGCATATTTAAAGGCATTGCCAACCGCTAATGCAGCAGCGGCAGCGGCAGCCATTCCAGTTGCCGCCGTTGCCATAAGCGACTTCATTGCTTGTTCTGCTTCTTTTAAAGCCTTTTTATTATTTCTTTCAAACTCGCGAGTTTTCTTTGTGGCTTCATCCAAGCCTTTTACAAATTCGGTTGTATTAAGACCCAACCAAACGCCAAGCCGCGCAATGATACTCATATTATTTGCCCTTCATCTTTCTCGATCTATAAGCATTTAATGTATATGCCAATGCAGATGATAACCGTCTTAAAACAACTTCCTGATTATTTTCTAAGGCCGGGCGTAAAAATGGATGCCATGCTTTATCCGCCGTTCCAAATTCTTCGCTTAATGAAACAGAACTTTGTTTTGCAGATAAAACTGCAACTACTGCATCGCCTTGCCTATAATATGCGCTTTTCTTATCCCCTTCGTTTGGGATTCTTGCATCAACCCTAATGCTTTCTCGCATCTTTCCAGTGTTTGATCTTGCCATTGATTTGGCTGGCAACAAGGTTGCTTCCATTGCAGTTTTTGCCGATTTGGTTAATACGTTTCTAGTTGTTTCTCGATACCCAAAATCTTCGCCCATTTGAACAAGCAATTTTTCAAAATCTTGAAATCCTTCTGTTTTTATTTCAGACATTAAATTTACCTTCCGCGCCGGGAGCCATCTGCATAAATGTTAATAACCGTTGATTTGCTTCATGTGCTTTTTGCTCATCTGTCATTGGCCTATAAATGTAATCATAAGATAAACCAAGAATTTCACTTAACGTATATGCTTTGGCATTGCCGCTGCGAATGTAATTAAACACCCCAGTTGTAAGCAAACCCAATGTGTTTAAAATAACTTTGTTGCCTATAAACCCATCATTTAATGCAATCATTACAGCACTAAAATCATCTTCGCTCATTGCATCTGGATCACCACCATGTGCTAGGACATATGTCCTAGTTTGTAGACGCAATGAGCCGGTTAGTTTTTTCGCGTTTCCTCATAGCCGGGCGAAATAACTTCCGAAATTTTTTTCATTAATTCCAATTGCACAGCAAAAGGAAATTCACTATTAATTTCTTCATAAGTTAATTCTTCCATGTTTGCGCCTTCCATTTCAGGCACAAGCAATTTCACCATTTCAAGAATTCGTTGCTCAGTTTGAGCAGTCATTTTTGCCAAATCTTTTACGGATTTTCCATCCACCAAAACATCATCATCCAAATAAATAATTGAATCACTTTCTAGTGTATCTTTTTTTTCTAGCAATGGATTCATTAATTCTTCGGTTTTTTTTGTCACATCAGTTTCAGAAATGCGCTTATTTATAACTTCCATTTCTGATGCCAGCGGAACACGCACTTTAAAATTTTGACCGCCCAAAACAAATGCGCGAGTTCTCAATACTTGCTGATTAACTTTTAGAATTTCAGAGAGTTTCATATATTATCCTTTTTTATTAATAATGCCGTTGTATATTTCGTTGTTCAAATCATTGACATATTGAACAATTTCTTGTGGAGTCATTTTGTCAGCGTGATTTGCAGCAATAGCATGGACAAGCGAAATGCCTGTCAGCTTTTGTTGTGAAAAGCCAAACCAGCTTTTAGGGGCGATCAGCGATTGCTCAAGCAAATACCCAAGCAAATCGCTGTTGTTGTTGATTTGTGTTGTCATGTTTTCTCATGTAAAAAAGCCCCCGAAGGGGCGATTGTTTTAGTTGTTTGACCAACCGTACTGACCACCACGCGGATGCACAGTAAATACGCACTTAGCCTCTGCGCCGGGTTGGGCATCAATTTGGAATTGAGATACCCGACCATTAAAAGCATAAGCAACAGTATTCGTACCTTCAACCGCAGCGATTACAAATGTGCGATCGACTACGCCGCTATATGCATCTGCGCGAATCTGAAGCAATGCCGCATCGGATGGGTTCCATGCCGCCGTAATTGACAAGGAAGTCGGCGCAGATTGCACCGGAATTTTGTCGGATTGACGCGCACCGGCAACCGAAAAGTTTGCCACAGCGTCATCTTGACCAAATGCTGGAACCGCTTCCACAGGTACGGCAACACCAGCCGAGCCAGTGCCGTTTGCAGATGTGCCAACAATGGTTGCAACTTGTGCAGACCATACCGACAGGTTAGCTGTTGTCAGTGGCGTTGGCGTTGCAGCCGATTGCATCCACAGTGACGCGCTAAAGCCGGGTAGAACTTTGTTTGGAATAGCCATGATGTTTTCCTAATTAGACGTTGTTAGACCAGCCGTATTGACCGCCGCGAGGATGAATCGTAAACATACATTTAGCTTCAGCACCGGGCGCAGCATCAATATCAAATTGACTTACGCGACCGTTAAAAGCGTAATAAACAATGTTTGATCCTTCAACTGCAGCGATTACAAACGTGCGATCAATAACCCCACTGTATGCATCATCGCGCATTAACAGCAGGTTAGTATCCGCTGGATTCCATGCGGCAGTAATTGATAGCGAAGTCGGAGCAGACTGCACTGGAATTTTGTCCGATTGCCTTGCGCCAGCAACCGAAAAGTTTGCAACTGCATCATCTTGCCCAAAAGCAGGAATTGCTTCAACAGGCAGCAGGTTGCCAGAAACAGCAATAGCTGCCACGTTTGCAAGAGTAGACAATTGCGTGACAGTCAATGGTGTTGGCGTTGCCGTTGGTTGGCAATATAGTGAAGCCGAAAAACCCGGCAATACTTTATTTGGAAGTGCCATTTTTAATTCCTCAAAAAAAGTTAAAAGTTATTTTATGTCGGAATATCCATTGTGCAATCAAGATAAATGGAATGTAAGTTGATATCGTTTTCATATGTGTTGTATAAAAAATCAATATCAATCTTGCTTACATAAAATCCAGTCACCCCACCAAACTGCCCACTGTATCCATGCAATGCCTGTATTATCGTATTCGCTATGCTGAACGCATCTTGCAATGTGCCAGCATATATATTGGTCTGGAATATTGGTCTATCTATTCCTTTGACCGATTGCGTTGTGCCTGTATAAACTGGTTGATGCACATTCCGCAAATTCCATGTTACAAACTTTTGTTGTGTTGCAAAATTTCTGTTAAATGAACCATACACAGGAACCGGCGAAACTGTCGAAGTAAGTTGCGCTTGTATTGCTAGTGCGTAATTACTGACATTGTTTTGACCAGCCATTATTAAACCTGTGTTGATGGATCATTGCGATAACAAAGAAACGTCACTTTCATTCTGTCATTTGATTCTATCGCGCTATCAATACGCCAATCATTGCCGCGCCAAATAATAGAATACAAGTTTTGATTATCGTACATATCGCGGGTATATGGTGTGAAATTAAATACAAAATTAATTAGCCCAGTATAAACTCGATATTTGTCCGTAATCCTCAAATCGTTTTTTACTTCTTTAATTTCTGCCTTGCTTTGAAATTTTAAAGTCTTTGTTGTTACCGTATCGCCATAAGCAGATGTAGTAAACCCCAAAGTATAAACTTGCGCTTCCTCATATCTTGCAATGCCCATTTAATTGCTCACATTACAAGTGGTTTATATGGGCGCAACAATGTATCAACACCAAGCGGTATGCGCTTCATATCTGTTGAAGTAACTTCACTGCGATTGTTGTATAAGTGAGTAAACCAAAGCAATCCAGCTTGCTTCACAACCGGGTATGTTGCAAATGGCGAAGCCGCAAGCGTATACGTCACAATAACTGGCGATGTCATTTGCGGATTAATGTCACTAGGCAAATCTGTGCAGATAACTTTGCGCCCGGTTGGATCGTAATAATATGCACTTGCAGAAACCGTTGTCAGCACTGTTGGCGTTGCATCGTTGTAATACTGAACACTATTAATTGTCACGCCACCTTGTGATGTTTCAGGCAAATCTAGCGACAATGGCGAACCATACAAAGCCGAAACACCGTAATAGGATTTGTATTGCACCGACACAATTGGTGCGCCCAAGTAATCCTCAATTGCCATGCGGATCGCTAGTTCAAGCGAAGTTAAATAAGTATCCTGACTTGTGTCTGAATACAAATTCAACTGTTCCCGAATTTCGGAAAGCGTCAACCATCCCGTTGAAACATTACGATTCGTCTGTTCAAACCAATCGTAATTAAACGGGTTGCGCGTTGGCGCAAGTTGAACGAATCCTAGTCCTGTCTCTTGAACTGGCATGATTAAGTCGCAATCAAACGAACACCGGCAAAAGGATCACGCACAGTAGACACCATGCGCTTTTCAGCAAACATCGTTATGAAACCGGGCGCAGTCTGTTCCATCGCTTGCACCGTCATTTCTTCAACGTCAGCAATCGTCAGGAATTTAGCCCAATCAGCAAGGTAAATTGAAATGTCGCCTGTGGCAGTCCATGCATCTAAATATGGGTTAGGAATAACAGGCCAACCAAATACATTGACCACAGAGCCGCCGTTGTTTGTGCCGGTTTCCATGAAGTACGGAACATTGCCCGAAGATACTGCTTTAGTCAGAACGTCAATTGCAGTCGGATGCATCATCCATGCGGTTGTTGGCGAATTCCAATATTGACCGGGCAGCGCAAGCCGCATTTCCGACAAGGTAGATTTACTCAGACCGGCAACCGTTGCGCCGACTGTGGCAATAGTATGCAGACCGTTGGTAATTGCTGTGCCGCTAGAACCAAAAGCAGATGATGCGCCAGCCGCGCCGGGATAACTATTCAGACCGCGCAGACCGTAAATGCCGCCTGTGCTTGTGGTAAGACTGCCAACTTGATCATCATTAAGACCCATTGACGCGCCTTCCAACTGCGCGAATTCCATCATCAAATCTTCAATGAGTTCGTTATTCAGGCCATTAACATCCGACAGAACCGCTGTGCGGATTGGCATCTGTGCCGTAATTACTCGCGTTGGCAATTGCCAAATGCTTGTGTTTATATTTGGCGAACCGCTATTAGGAGTAAACACATAACCCCAAGGGTTTGTAGAATTAGCAGCGTTACCTGTTTTTGCAACAAATTGAACGTCAGACATATTAGCGGTTTTGATTTGACGCGCACCCAAACGAAATGGATTGGCATATCGGAACGCCGCAAATACATCATCAAAAAAAGTTTGACCGCCAACACCAGAACCGCTACCAGTAAGCGCAGACGCTTCGCGCAAATCAATAGTGACTTTATCGCCGGTTTCTAGCGTGTGTTTGATACTGGATAGAATTTTTTCGTTGGCTTTCATTTTTCCATTCCCAAATTTAGCAAAAAACCCCGGCAGCACACGCCACCGGGGAAGCCGCATCATTAGGTTGATGTGCCGGTAGAACGATAACGAACACCAGCAAACGGATTGACAACCGAAGTTGCAAGACGTTTTTCACCAAAGAAAGTGATGAAGCCCGGGAGAGTCTGATCATAACGGCGCAGAACCATCGACAGACGATCAGCAATGGTATGGAAGCGAGTCCAATCCGCAAAATACATTGGATACAGACTATTTGTACCAGCCGCGCCAGTGGTCAACTGTGATGGTGTATCAAGATACTTGTTGACGATAACATCAAAGCCCAACAGTGTACCGACGATGCCATCTTCACGCGCAAGACCGTCAATGTAAACCGGGCGTTTCTGATCATCAACCAAACCACGAATCTGCTGAAGCAGAACTGGGTTAATCATAAACTTGGCATCTGGTGTCCAGTATTCCTGTGGCAGCGAATAAACAAAGTTCACCACATCCTTGTATGTGATATTACCCGCACCGACCGTGTTGGCATTGGTGGTAAGTTGGTCATAAGTAGCAAGCGAATGCAGACCGGAAGTGCTGCCAGTGCCGCTAGTACCAAAAGCGGCAGTAGTAACAGAACCGCCAGCATAAGTCGCAGCAGCACCAGCGTATTGATCCAGACCGCGCAGACCATCTGTGCCGCCGTAAGTTCCCGAAGTTTGGTCATTGTTTTGCACCATTGACAGAGCTTCAGCTTGCGAGAATTCCAACAGCATATCCGAAACAACATTTGCTTCCAAACCGTCGATGTCATCCAGCGCAGCAGTACGAATTGGGAACTGCACATTCAAATCTTGCAGAACCAGTTGCCAAATGTTGGTGTTTTCGGTAGTGGCTGCGCCGTTGTTCTGAATGGTGTAACCCCATGCAGCACCAGCGTTGCCAACCTTCGCACGAAACTGATATGAAGAACCATCAGTAGCAACTTGACGCGAAATTTGACGCATTGGATTTGCCAAACGCAGTGGAGCAAATACTGGATCATAGGCAGTGCGACCACCCTGATTATTACCGCCGCCTGTCAGTGCCGATGCTTCCTTCATGTATGCATCATATTCACCAGCATCTTCAAACAGTTTGACTTCCTTTTCCAGACGCGAATTGGATTTGTAAAACTGTGACAGTGCTTCTTTGACGCGACGATTTACGTCAACTTGAATGCCCTTGTTGGGACGAACGATTTCTGGCGCACGAATTTGTGCGACCTTTGCTTCCAGTGCAGAAACCTTTTCGGCAAATTCTGCTTTGGCAGTTTCAACGGAAGTAGAAACTTCAGCCAGCTTTTCAGCGACCAAAGTTTCGGTTTTTTCTTTCAGATTCGATTCAATGGAATCAAGTTTTTCAATGATTTTGTCCATGACAATCCTTAGTTATTTAAGACGGGATTCCAGAGCCTTCAGCAACTCGCGTTGCTCAAGTGCCGCCAGAAGTTGATCAGCCGCACCCGATGTTGCCTCGCGCTTATCGGAGTTCGGTTCGGCAGTATCGGGCTTCGCATCGCGCTTGCCCATTGCCTTGCCAAATACGGATGCGGCTTTTGTCGCATCCTTTTTTGAAAAGCCCACTTCACGCAGTGCTTTTTCAAATACTTTCAAATCCGCAGAGCCATCTTCGCGGAAATATTCCAACTTGCTGATGTTTGCCATTGGATTGTTTGGCTGCATCACGATTGACACTTCAGCCAATCCACCTTTTGTGATGCTGAAATAACCTTCTTCATCCATTGAGTCAACTTGATTGCCTTCAGCATCTACCATGCAATATTCATCAGCATATGCGCCAACAGAAACGCCGCCAACCATCATGGGCGATTCCTTCATGATGGTGTACAGATCACGCCCGGTTGTGGTGTTGGTATAAATCATGCCGCGACCAATCATGCCTTCATCGGTGAATTCGAATTCATCCCATTGACCGACAGGCATTGATTGATCATTGTGTTGAAAATACATCGGCAATGGTCTGCCAGCGGCAGCAAATTCTTTTGCCCATGCTTGGAATGGTGCAGCTTGATAATTGAATCTGCGACCGTCTGCGCCTTCACGCGCACCCCACGTTGTAAGCATTGCCTCAATCTTGCCGCTGTTATCGTCGGAAGATTCATCGGCCATGCGACCTAATGCAACTTGCGATTCGAAAAAAAACGTCACGTTTTTAGTCATGGAATATCACCTTTTTTTGTTGCATCCCATTGGTTTGCAATGGTTTAATTTTGCGCTTATCGGCATCTTGTTTTATTTTATTTGCGACTTGCTGTTGCACTTGTCGCTTGCGATTTAGGTTAGGCTTTTCCATTTTGCCCTGTCTTTCCAACAGAGTTTGTGTTGCCGCCGCCGCCTGTGTCTTGTGGTGAAGAACCTGCAATCGGTTCTTGTTTGCCGCCTTTATTAACTAGCGTTTTGGCAATCGTATCATCAATTTCTGGCAAGCCCAAGTATTTTCTTGCTTCATTCGGTGTCAAAATTCCAGCGTTGACACCAGCAACAGAATAATTCATCTGGTCAAGTGGTGCGCCCTTCAGGAAATTATCTGTCTGGAATTGTATGTATAAGTTTGGATAACCTTGCAGCAAACTCACTTTTAGCTTTTGCTCTACGTTAGTCAATAGCGGAGCCATTGTGCTTTTGTAGAATTCATCCAACATTGTTTGTGTATTATTAAACTTTGATTCGCCCACGCTAATCATTTGTGGCGGTACGCCAAACACGCCGCAAATACGTTTCATGGTCTGCTCTTTCAGCGCAGCAAGATCGGCATCTTGAATTGTGAGCATATCAATCGGCATATATTTCATGCCATTGTCTAGTAGCATTCCCTGACCGGGTTTGCTTGGATCAGTTGGGCGCGATCCTGTCAGTTGCGACCAGCCTTCTTTTAAACGCGCAGCAATTTCTTTGTATTTTGAATCTGGGATAACCTGATCAGTGACAAACAATCCAGACGGTTTCGCGCCGTTCTGCATTACATAGTTTGCATATAGATCAATGTCCTGATCCAAACCAACCAATTCAGCAAGCAGCGTTCCCTTATTCCAGCCGCCCGAACCTTGCCAGCCCATTTCCATCATGTGCATGACTTGCCAATAATCTAATGGCGCATCTTTGGAAAACCCGTAACTGGGAGTTGCAAGCCGGTACATCGGGTAGCGAGTTTCGGTTAGCTGTGTGGTGATCAGCGTTGCATCCAGTATGTACATTTCCAATGGCGTTTGATCAGACTTGTTCTGATCCTTGCGCCAAAATACTGTGTAGCATTCGCCAGCCATATCCAGCC
>JACCDM010889550.1_pt1 | contig 16708 bp, 17 predicted proteins | sample 7445851 | NCBI WGS metagenome assembly JACCDM01 (sample SAMN15323438, study PRJNA562643) | freshwater metagenome | isolation source: river surface water | place: USA:Blue River Watershed | collected 2017-08-16
AATGGAAGGGCTATTGGAATAACTCTCGAATCTGGAGAGGAAGTACCAGCAGATATCGTTGTTGCCAATGCAGATGCAGAATTGGTCTATAACTCACTTCTTCCTGCTTCGCGAAAGACTGCGAGACCGCGACGAGCGCTACGCAAAGCCACGCCCTCGCTATCGGGATTTAGCTTACTTCTAGGTTTACGAGGAAAATCTGACTTGAGTCATCACACTGTCTTCTTTCCAGAAAATTATGATGATGAGTTTGATGCCATATTCCAGCGAAAAGAGCCAGTTCCTGATCCCGCTATTTACATCTGCAACCCTCAAGATCCACACATGGTTGCTTCATCCGACTCAGAGAGTTGGTTTGTCTTGATCAATGCGCCACGACATGAACCTGGATCTGGCTTTGACTGGCGTGCACCTGGTGTTGCACAGGACTATGCGGAACACATCATTGATCTGATGGAGTCGAAGGGTCTTGATGTGCGATCACGATTAGATCTCTGCGAGATTCGCACTCCGGCGGATTTGGAGACTAAGACAAATGCACCGGGTGGCTCAATCTACGGAACTTCGAGCAATGGCCCACGATCAGCATTCCTTCGCGCAAAGAATCGCTCACCGATTGCCAATCTGTATTGCGTTGGAGGTTCATCACATCCAGGCGGAGGATTGCCGCTAGTGGGAATTAGCGCTGAGATTGTTGCAGAAGCGGTCGAAGAGAAACTAACACAGTAACAACGGCGAAAACTTGAGCAGCCGCCCAGATAATTGCAACGATTCCGGCTACATCGAAATTAAAGACTCGTGCTACAAGAACGATGAAGACCACACTTGCTCGAATAGGTCGCTCGGCAATCGTTACCACAACAACTTCTTGAACCCCGAGTCCGCCTGCACGTGCGCGCATGTACTCTTGAGAATAGGCAGCCAGCCAAGCCACAAGGACTGCTTGCCACGGGGCGCCAAGAAGAAATAACCCGAGCGCCCAGATGCTTTCAACTACCCGATCAACAATCGCATCAAGTGCTGCTCCCCACTTACTTACCTTCTCGGTGATGATGGCCAGTGTTCCATCGAGCCCATCTGCGGCAAGTGAGAGCACAAGTAATGGAATTGCCCAATGTGTTTCAATGAGAGCCAGGAATACGATTGCTAGTAAAAGTGAGGAGTACGTCAATCCATTTGGAGTGATGCGGAGCTTTTTTAAGAATGAGCAGCATCCAAAACTCAAAGTCAACCACGCTCTGACAACTCCTTTAATTTCAGCACCACCATGTAACTGGCTCCATCTACCAAAGAAGTCATCACGCTTCATCGCAGGCCCGCGCGTTTGATTATCTCGAGAGTGGATGTCGCAGAGTTCATTGTGTAAAAGTGTAATCCGGGCACTCCACCATTTAAGAGTTGAGTAGATAGTTCAACAGCAATTTCAATACCAGTCGCTTTTACGCGAACTGGATCATCGCCAGCCTCCAGAATGCGTTGGTGGATTGTCGCCGGAATAGGTGTTCCCGAGAGCTCGGCCATACGCGTGAGCTGGGAGACGTTTGTGATGGGAAGAATGCCAGGATATACATCTAATTTTGAACCTAAATTTCGAAGCGCTTCGACAAGATTGAAGTAACGCTTTGCATCAAAGAAGAATTGTGTAGTTGCAAATGTCGCTCCACGTCTTTCTTTTTCGAGAAGTACTGCAAGGTCTTGAGCAAAATTGCCACCTGAAGCTGGATGGATATCTGGAAATGCTGCAACACCCACTTCAAAGTTCATTTCACAAGCAAGAGTTACCAGCTCGTCAGCGTGGTTAAAGCCACCAACGGTTGGAGTCCACGGCGCACTTGGTCCACCTTGAGGGTCTCCGCGAAGTGCCAAGATCGACGTGATTCCTGAGCGTGCATACTGTTGAAGAATGGAGATGAGTTCCTCGCGCGTAGAACCCACGCAGGTGAGATGCGCAATCGTCGGGATCCCGCTGCGACTTGTGATTTCAGAGGTGACTCGAATAGTCCGATCTCGGGTTGAACCACCTGCTCCATAAGTTACCGAGACAAAATCCGGTGATAATTCTTGCAACTCGCTGAGGGCGCCCCACAAACGTTCTTCCCCTGTTTGATCCTTGGGCGGGAAGAACTCAATTGAGAAGGTAGGAGCGCTAGACATATAGCGGGAGGGTACCGTTGCGCCGTGGCTTCACAAGAACTCTCCAAACTTCGCGTTGAGATTGATGGCGAATTGGCGGCCTTCACCAATCGTCGTAACGCTCATCTAACTGAAATCGGCTCTGAACTCACGCCTGTAGCAAGTGCGATGACAGAGTTCATCAATGACGGTGGGAAGCGCTTTAGACCCATCTTCGCTTATCTTGGGTATCTCGGAAGTGGAGCATCGCCCCGTGCTGAGATTGTTCGTGCCTGCACGGCGCTAGAGCTCGTCCATGTGTGCGCGCTCATTCATGATGATGTGATGGATGGTTCTGATACGCGCCGCAACAAACCTGCAATCCATAAACTCTTTGAGAACATGCATCACAAGAATTCTTATCGTGGAGATGCTGCGAGATTTGGAGTCGCATCTGCGATTTTGTTGGGTGATCTCGCATTAGTTTGGGCCGATCGCGCCTTGATGGAATCGGGAGTAACTCAAACTGAATTAATACAGTGTCAATCCATCTTCTGTGAAATGCGAGATGAATTGATGGCAGGTCAATATCTCGATGTCTTAGAAGGTGCACTTGGAACCAGTAGCGTTGAACGATCTCTCAAGGTTGCGCGCTACAAATCAGGAAAATATTCAATCGAACGCCCACTGCACTTTGGTGCGTCACTGGCAGGTGCAGAGAGTCTCAATCAGACTTATTCCAAATTTGGACTTCCTTTGGGAGAAGCTTTCCAACTCCGTGATGACGTACTCGGAATTTTTGGAGACCCGAAGATCACTGGTAAACCTGCCGGCGATGACCTTCGCGAAGGAAAGCGCACAGTAATCGCGGCGATGGCCATGGAGCGCACAGATGCAAAGGGCCAGGTGCTACTCCAAAAGTCGTTAGGAAATCCAGATTTGAGCGAGCAGGATGTTGCGGCGCTGCAAGAAATCATCACGAGTTCTGGTGCATTGAATCAAGTTGAGAAGCTCATCACAGAGCTCACCGACTCTGCTATTTCTGCGTTGCGAGATCCGCAGTTGGACGGAAAGATAGCCACAGTCCTAGAAGAGATGGCAATCATCGCAACGCAACGGAGTGTGTAGTGCGTACTATCAAAGGTAAGAGCGATCACGTAGTTGTTGTTGGCGCTGGTCTGGCTGGCTTGAGCACGGCATTAAGGCTTGCAGGAGCAGGACGAAAAGTTACTGTCATTGAACGTGAATCGGTTCCTGGTGGGCGTAATGGTCTGCTCAGTAAATCTGGCTACGCCTTCGATACTGGCCCATCGGTTCTCACAATGCCTGATCTCATCTCCGATGCTCTGGCCTGTGTAGGCGAAAAGATTGAAGATTGGCTCGAGCTCATGCCGCTTCAGCCTCTCTATCGTGCTTTTTATCACGATGGTTCACAACTAGATGTGCATGCAAATACCTCCCAGATGGAAGCTGAGATCGAAAAAGTTATCGGCAGCGAAGAGGCTGCGGGTTATCGCCGATATGTAGATTTCGTAACCAAGTTATACAAGTATGAGATGAATGATTTCATTGATCGCAATATTGATACGCCGCTCAATCTACTCACTCCAAATCTTGCTCGCCTGGTAGCTCTTGGAGGTTTTAGGCGTTTAGCTCCTAAAGTCTCACAATTCTTAAAAGATCCCCGCACTCAGAAGGTCTACTCATTCCAAGCGATGTACGCAGGTGTTTCACCACAACAAGCGCTGGCTATCTATGCCGTCATTGCTTACATGGATTCAGTTAATGGCGTTTTCTTCCCGAAGGGTGGAATGCACGCTGTTCCTCGCGCCTTGGCAGGAGCGGCTGAAAAACATGGCGTTACCTTTAAGTACAACACCACGGTTGAAAGAATTGAGAAGACCGGATCGCGTGCTAGTGCAGTCATTACTTCTACCGACGAGAGAATTGAATTTGATGCTGTTGTCCTCAACCCAGATCTTCCCGTCGCGTGGCGTGATCTTCTGGGCAAGACTCCGCTTTCCATCAAGCGTTTGAACTATTCTCCTTCATGCGTGACGATTCTTGCTGGTTCTTCCAAGAGTTACGATCATTTGGCCCATCACAACATTCACTTTGGCGAGTCATGGGATGGCGTCTTTGATGAACTGATTAAGAAAAAAACTCTGATGAGTGACCCGAGCTTGCTCGTGACAATTCCTTCGAAAGATGATCCATCGCTTGCTCCAGTCGGGAAACATAGTTATTACATCCTCTTCCCTACTCCTAATCTTGATGCTGACATCGATTGGAAGAAGATGAAGGGCCCGTATCGTGATCAGATGCTTGCCACTATGGAAGCTCGCGGATACACCGACTTTGCAGATTCGATTGAAGTAGAGCACATCACTACTCCTCTTGAGTGGGAAGAGATGGGGCTAGAACGTGGAGCACCTTTTGCCAGCGCTCACACGTTCTTCCAAACTGGGCCTTTTAGACCAAGCAACATGGCGAAAGGTTTCGATAACGTCGTCTTCGCAGGAAGTGGAACGCAACCAGGTGTTGGAGTTCCCATGGTTCTTATTTCCGGAAGACTCGCTGCAGAAAGAATTGTCGGGCCGGTTAAGTAGCCCATTTCTACCCAATGGATGAGTTAACTGCTGCTGGCATCACTGACCCAGCGCTACGTGAGTCCTATCTCGAATGTAAGCGGCTCAACTCGCTTCATGGCAAGACTTACTACTTAGCGACTCTCCTACTGCCTAAAGCAAAGAGGCCGCATGTTCACGCCTTATATGGCTTTGCTCGTTACGCCGATGAGATTGTCGATGACTTAGCTTCGACACTGACACACCAGCAGAAAGTTGATGCGCTACAACGCTGGAGCGAGCAACTCTTACAGGATATTTCGAACGGTCGAAGTACCGACCATGTCGGTCGAGCACTTGTCGATACAGTGCAGAGATTTCAGATTCCCATCGCATATTTCGAGGCTTTCCTTCACTCGATGGCCATGGATCTCACGGTTACTCAGTATGAGACATATGACGATTTGATGGAATACGTATATGGCTCTGCCGCTGTTATCGGTCTGCAGATGGTCCAAGTTCTTGGAACTCTTGAAGGTAAGAAAACAGAAGCGTTGATTCCAGCCGAGAAACTCGGTATTGCATTCCAGCTTGCTAATTTCATCCGCGATGTGGGTGAAGATCTCGAACGCGGCCGCGTCTATTTACCGATGGCCGAACTTCGCTCGTTTGGTGTAACTCGAGAGATGCTCGAAAAGCGTGTCCTTACGCCTCAGATCATTGAGGCCTTGAAGTTTCAAATCACTCGAGTGAGAGAGTTACAAAACGAGGCTGATTCAGGAATCAATTTGTTAAGCCCCGATTCCCGTCCATGTATTCGAGCTGCTAGTGAGCTCTACTGCGGGATTGTTGATGAGGTAGAGAAGATTGATTATCAGGTATTCACAGAGCGAGCTAAAACTTCAACCATGAGACGACTGCGGACTGCGCTTCCTGCATGGCTTCAAGCGCGCGCCGCTCGATAGATAACCTAACTCCTCCAGTCAATCGCTTAGGTAGTGGACTACCCTTAGAACTAATATGAAGCGAATTCTTGGAATGACACGTTATGCAGTCGTAGTCCCAGCGATGGCATCCATCATCGGCGCGCTATTACTCATGGCACAAGGTTCTATTTCAATGGTGATGGTGGTCATTGATGCGATTACCGAGGAATCTGGGCTGAAAGAAACCATTGTTGATGTCTTGACCGCCGTAGATGCGATTCTGCTTGGCACAGTACTTCTTGTGATTGGCTATGGACTCTATGAGTTGTTTATTGATGCCGATATTGAAGTTCCACTCTGGTTACGAGTTCAAGATTTGGATGATCTGAAATCAAAGCTCATCGGAGTAGTAGTTGCCATAATTGCTGTGGTTTTCGTCGGAGTATTTGTAGACTCAAACCGGGCCGCAGATGTGATTTCGTACGGCGTTGGAGCTGGAGCTCTCGTAGTGGGGCTGGCAATCTTTGCATACGCGACGCGGAAAGACTCTGCGTCATCAAAATCTGCTAACAGCAAATAGCTCTTTACTTGCTAGAGCTCTGAACGCCTTTTCTACCCCAATAAATCCAGAGCGAAATCGTCATCACGATCATTGAGAAGCCGAAGAGTAGATCTTCTGCGGGCGCAGCTGCGATTCTAATTCCAGTAATCACATCTTCGTCATACGTCAGAATTCCACGAGAAGTTAGCCACCAATTCGTAATCAATTGAAAGAAGAGCAGAATTGCATATGCGTTCCAGAAACTCTTTCTTGTAACGATGCGTGAGCGGGTGACGAAGAGATCAAAGAGAATTACGCTTGGGACTGCAATCATGACGAGTTGTGTGTATGTCATCGCTCGTCTCCAAAGCTCCAGTGTTTCTTCACAGCTCGCACCGCTTCGATTGTCATAAGTGCTGCGAGTGGAACGACTAAGAAGAAGAGAAATTCCTCTAATGGAATCCCTGAGGGGCCATAAACTCCAACAACTTGATCTTTATCGAAGAACCAATGTCCCGAAGTAACGGCGTAGTAATCCCAGATCAAAAATACAACTGCAGTTGGAGCAATGCTGAGGAAAGCACGTTTAGCTCTGCGTAGTACACCGACTTTGAAAATTACCTCAAGCCAGAATGAACCAATTACAGTGAAGCCCAACATGGCGAAGTAACTAAACTGAAGCACGCCTTATGCTAATCTCTATTCCAATCGGGAGCCAAAAGTTGGCTGAGAGGACCTCAGGGTCGACCGTCGTACCAGTTCGGTAATGCGAATTGGAAGGGAGTAATCAATGTCTACATTTTTCACAGCGTGGGGTTATGGTGTTTCCTACCTCGAATTCGTCGCAGTTGCTACATCATTGATTGCGGTCATTTTGGGAGCCCTAGGAGTCCGTATTGCCTGGCCTTGGTGGGTTCTCAGTAGCTCTCTATATGCCGTCTTTTTCTATCAAGTCGATCTCTTTGCAAGTGCGATACTTCAAATAGTTTTCATCGCTGCTGCAATATGGGGTTGGTTTGGTTGGAAAGCTACAGGTGCAGAACCTCGATTCATGAAAGCAAAAGAAAGATTGCTCTGGCTGGTGGCCTTACTTGGTCTCTGGCTTGTGAGTGCACCAGCTCTCGCAGATATCGGCGCTGCCGCGTCTAGACCAGATTCCTTTCTATTAGTGTCGAGCACAATCGCTCAGATTGTCATGGTCTTGCAACGTAATGAAACGTGGATTCTCTGGATTGTTATCGATGTCTTCGGAACGTATCACTATGCAAATCAGGAGTACTGGTTCACCGCATTCCTATACGGAGTATTCACCGTGATTGCAGTATTTGGATGGTATCGCTGGAAATCTCTGAGAAGAACTCAGGTCTGACATCCCGATGCAGAATTCCCTCTCCCTTCATGACATCATCTCAATAATCCAAAACGGAGAGCGCAGGAGTAAATTCTCTCAAATCATCGCAGTCGACGGTCCTGCAGGAGCTGGCAAGACCACATTAGCCAAGAAGATAGAGAGCGCTCTGGGCTACAAATCTGTTCACGTCATTCATATGGACAATCTTTATGATGGCTGGGAGAACGCCTTGACCCAGACTTTGACCAAAACTCTCGAATTAAATATTGCAAAGCCTGTTTTTGAGGGGAAGTCTTACGAGTATCGAAAGTTCAGTTGGATAACAATGCGATTTGAAGAATTACAACGCTACAACAAACCCGACCTACTAATCCTTGAAGGCGTGGGTTCTGGTCAGAAAGTTGTGAGAAAGTATCTTGATCAACTCATTTGGATTGATATCAATCCAGAAGTTGGTCTGACTAGAGTCCTACAGCGTGATGGTGATTACATAGAGAATCAGATGAGAATCTGGCAGATGCGCGAATCTGAACACTTTAGGCAAGACAACACTCGCGAATGCGCCACCATCCGCATTGATGGCAGCAACTTCATCTAAAATCTCTTTGTGTCTGATCTATCGGGTGAAGTGATTGATGGTCGCTATCAACTCACTCGTATAGTCGCATCCGGCGGAATGGCCACAATCTATGCTGCGCTAGATCTTCGTCTCGATCGTCAAGTCGCGGTCAAAGTCATGCATCCGCATCTTGCACAAGACGAACAGTTTGTCTCTCGTTTCATACGTGAAGCTAAGGCAGCTGCATCGCTCTCCCATCCCAATATCGTCTCTGTATTGGACCAGGGGTGGAATCAAGGCGGAGTTCCTTGTGTCTTTATTGTGATGGAACTTGTTGAAGGCGCAACGTTGCGAGATTACTTGCATGAGCAAGGTTCGCTTTCTGTCGAGCGAGCACTTCAGATTATTTCGCCGGTAGCAAGCGCTCTTGCTGCTGCGCACAAATTAGGAATTGTTCATCGCGATATCAAGCCTGAAAACATCTTAGTATCGAAAGAAGGTCGGATAAAGATTGCTGACTTTGGCCTCGCTCGAGGTGCTCTGCTCGGCAGCACGATGACCGCGGAATCCAGCGTCATTCTGGGAAGCGTTTCCTATTTATCTCCTGAACAGGTACAACGTGGCGTTGCGGATGCTCGGAGCGATGTGTATTCACTTGGCATCGTTCTCTTCGAAGTCCTCACAGGTCAGAAACCGTATCAAGGAGAAGATCCAGTTCAGATTGCGATTCGTCATGTTAATGACAGAGTTCCTGCGCCTTCCACGCTTAATCCAGCAATCACAGCAGATGTTGATGACTTAGTTCTACGTGCCACCAATATTGACCCAGATAAACGCCCGAAAGATGCTGGAGATTTTCTGGAGCAATTGCGAGTGCTCTCAGAGAAACTTGATCCAAGGAAGCGCCAACTCAGTCTTGAGTTGGACCTCCCTCCCCTGCCCATCAAAGAAGCTGTGCGCGAGCGAGCCAAACGAGAGAAGATCTCCAAGACCGCCAAGAAAGAGGACACTCCCGTGAAAAAGGAAAAGACAGTTCCTACAAAGAAGAAGGTTTCCTCTCGCGTCCAACGTAACCGTCGTATTGCTGCGCTTCTCGCAGTAGTTTTGGGAATAACTCTTTGGTACGTGTTCATCGGACCTGGCTCGCGAGTTGTAGTTCCTTCACTTGCGGGAATGACTACCAAAGAAGCCAAGGCAGAGTTAGAGGATCTTGGACTCAATCTTGATATTGCAGCAGAGGAATTCAGTGAAGATATTCCGGAAGGCAAAGTCATTTCTTCAAATCCTGCAGGTGGCGGGCGGGTAAGTCCTGCTGGCACAGTTGAAGTGACAATCTCCCGTGGCAAAGAACGTTATGCGGTTCCTAATCTCCAAGGATTAAAACTTGATGTTGCCGAAGGGTTAATCAAAGAGAACAAACTCGTAGTTGGTAAAGTCATTGAAGAATTCTCTAGTGAGATTCCAAAAGGGTTCATCATGCGCTCAGCACCTGCTGCGGGTGAAAGAATTAAGCGTGATAGCCAAGTGGAGATATTTGTATCGAAAGGAATCGAACAAATCGGTGTTGCAAATTACAAGGGTAAGAGCGGCGAACAAGCCCTCAACGAACTCACAGAGGCCGGTTTTGAAGTCGAGACAAAGTATGTCTTCAGTGAGGACTTGCCAATCGGAGCTGTGATCAGTCAGACACCTGGCGCAGGCGAGATGGATAAAGGAAGCAAAGTCATTTTGCTCGTTTCGAAGGGTTCCGAATACGTCTTCATCCCTAATATCTTTTCTCTCACTGAGGAGAAGGCAATTGCTGCCCTCAAAGACCTTGATCTCAAGGTTGTTGTAAAGAAAGTCGGAAATAAGAAGGTCAAGGTTGTCACCAATGTGGCGCCAAAAGTTGGAGCGAAGGTCAAACGTGGCTCTACGGTGACTATCACTGTAGGGTAACGCGGTGCCAAAGCAGAAAGTTTCACTTCCAGGTCGACCTCGTCTCGGCGCCCATGTTCCAACATCCGGCGGCATGGCGAAGCGATCAATTGAGTACGCCGAGGCCATCAAAGCCGAGGCAATTCAAGTCTTTGCCTCAAATCCGCGGGGCTGGGCTATGCCAGATGCAAACAAAGATGCAGATCTAGCCTTTGTTGAAAAAGCGCGAGCACTTGATATCGAAACCTATGTTCATGCTCCTTTTCTCATCAATCTTGGTTCGCCGACCGAGGGCACCTATAAAAATTCACTGGCATCAACGCAATATTCGCTTCGTCGCGGTCGCGAAATCGGCGCACTGGGCGTTGTGATTCACACCGGATCTGCAGTCGATGAAGGGCATGTAAAGCAAGCGTGGAAGCAGATCCATGATGGCATGATGCCGATTCTTGAAAAACTCACTGATGAAGATCCTTGGTTACTACTCGAACCGACTGCTGGACAAGGTCAATCACTAGTTAAGAAACTCGATGACCTTAAGAATTACTTCGATGCACTGGAGTGGCATCCCAAAGTGGGAGTCTGTCTTGATACCTGCCATGTCTTCGCCGCCGGCCATGACATCAAAACAAAAGGTGGCATGACAAAGACCATAGATTTACTGGTCGAAGTAGCGGGCGCAGAGCGAATTCAACTGATTCATGCCAATGATTCGATGGATGTCCTCGGTTCTCTCAAGGATAGACATCAAAACCTGGGTGACGGAGAAATTGGTGTAAAGCCTTTTGAGGAACTACTCGCACATCCCGCTATCGCAAACGCTCCCTTGATTTTGGAGACTCCGGGCGAAGAACCAGAACACGGACGTGAAGTTGCCTTGCTTCGCAAGATGCGGGATAAGTAATGCAGATGAAACTCGCCCCATGGGCGCTCCTTGCCGTCGCTGCAATGTGGGGAATCTCTTTCGTCTGGATGAAAGATATCCTCGATCAGCAAGATGTTTATAGCTTTTTAACTTCACGTTTTGTGGTCGCTGCTCTTGCCATGATTGCCCTTAATCCCAAAGTCCTACGCCATTTCACAAAAGAACTGGTCTTTAAAGGTCTGATCATCGGAATGACACTGGGTTCGGGATACATCTTCCAAACACTTGGCCTTGAGAGAACTACGCCTGCTATCACAGGATTTATCACTGGCCTGTACGTTGTTTTCACCCCGTTGATTGCCTCTGTCTTTCTCAAAGAGAAATTAACCCTATTAATGTGGGGATACATCGCTCTTGCAGTAATCGGGTTAGCTGTTCTTTCAGTTGATGGTTGGAGCATTGGCCTCGGAGAGGCTTTCGTTCTTATCTCCGCCGTACTCTTCGCAGTTCATATTATCTTGCTAGGGTCATGGAGTAAGAAATTTGATGCATATGCGCTCACCGTAATGCAGTTAATCGGATGCGCAATCCTCTCTGCTATTCCCGCTTCTATCAACGGCTTCGTTGCTCCTCCTGATATGCAGGTCTGGTCAGTCATCATCTTTACTGCAATCTTCGCAACCGCTTTTGCCTTTGTAATCCAAACCTGGTCACAGGCGAGAATTTCAACCACGAAAGTGGCGGTGATTTTGACAATGGAGGTCGTTTTTGCCGCGCTCTTCTCCTTTATGTACGGGATGGAGCCATTCACTCTCCGTTTGGCGATTGGTGGAACTTTGGTATTGATAGCAATGCTTGCAATCGTCCAACCAAGGGTTTCCTCTACGGTTAATTCCTGACACTATTACGTCATGACTGAAACTTCGACAGTGATTGATCTTCGCTCAGATACGGTGACCCAGCCGACTCGCGAGATGCGCAGCGCAATAGCTAATGCCGCCGTGGGTGATGATGTCTACAGCGATGATCCAACTGTTAATTCCCTAGAAGAACGTGTTGCTGAACTCTTTGGAAAAGAGGCAGCAGTCTTTACTCCAACAGGATCACTCGCGAATCAACTTGCAATTCGAATGTTGGTATCACCCGGTGAAGAGCTAATTTGTGAATCTAATTCTCATATCGCGCGTGCTGAACTTGGAGCAGCTGCCGTCTTTAGCGGCATAACAACTCGAACCTGGAGCGATGAACGTGGATTACTCAGCGCTCAAAACGCCATGAGCCTCGCTCGTCCGAACTCAGGTCCTTACTTAGTCTCCACAACTGCAATCGCCGTAGAAAACACCCATAACTTTGGTGGTGGCACAGTCCAGCCCATCTCCGAAATTGCTGCACTTCGCAGCGCTAGTCAGCCCCATGGAATCGCGATGCATCTCGATGGAGCTCGCTTATGGAATGCACATGTAACAAGCGGAATTTCATTACAAGAATATGGCTCACACTTTGACACCATCAGCGTCTGTCTTTCGAAGGGACTTGGCGCTCCCGTTGGTTCGTTGATGATCTCTACAAAAGAACGCGTCGCTCGTGCCCGAGTTTGGCGTAAGCGTTATGGCGCAGGTATGAGACAGATCGGATTATTGGCAGCTGCGGGTCATTACGCTCTTGATCACAACATTCCACTCTTGGCTCAAGATCACCTGCGTGCCAAGAAACTTGCATCCGCCTGCCATCAGAGCGCACCTTCATCCATTGATCCCTCAACAGTGGAGACCAATATTGTTGGACTAGATCTCACTGGCTCAAAGATTGACGCAGCACAATTCGCAGCTCTTGCTCGTGAAAATGGACTCTGGCTCAGCGCCCTTGGCCCGATGTATGTCAGGCTCGTTACACATATGGATATCACAGATTCCGATATTGAAAGAGCGTGTGAAATTCTCCAGAAATTATTGCAAAGCGCCTTCGTGGCGAAGTAGCCACTCCTTGTATTTCAAACCGTAAGCATAATTTCCCAAGGCTCCGCCGGTTTTTACAACTCTATGACACGGTACGACAAGTGCGATGAGATTTCTTGCGCAAGCGCTACCTGCTGCACGGACCGCATCTGGAGAACCCGATCGCTTTGCAAGATCTGCATAGCTCAGCGTTTTACCAGGGGCTATCTTGCGCATCGATTTCCAGGCAGCTTGTGAGAATTTCTCACCTGGTTGATCCACCTTAATGCCATCTATTGCCTGAAAATCGCCATCAAAATAATCATCAATCAGATCAGAGATAATGGGAATATTGTTTACTTTTTTTATTTCTAGGGATTGGTCAGTCGACGATAGTCCATCAACAAGTGCTTCAATTGATGTGAATCCTGCCGCCAAGAGAATGTGTTCGCGAGAGATGATGGATAAGGCTCCTATAGGAGTCTTCTGGGTGGTTCGCAAGAGCACCCTTGAAGACTATTACTCACGAAGCGCTTTGGAAATATTGTTGAGGGACTTACTTTCGATCGCGCAGCATCTCGGCAACCAAGAAAGCAAGCTCAAGAGACTGTGTGTGGTTGAGACGTGGGTCGCAGGCTGTCTCATAGCGGGTAGCTAGGTCCTCATGGGAGATCTCTTCTCCGCCTCCAACGCATTCGGTTACATCATCGCCGGTGAGTTCAATATGTATTCCGCCTGGATGTGTTCCCAATTTCTGGTGAACCTCGAAGAAGCCCTTAACCTCATCAAGCACGTCGTCAAACTTTCGGGTCTTAAATCCACTGGGCGCTTCATAGGTATTGCCATGCATCGGGTCACAGACCCAGAGAATCTTCGCACCTGACTTTGTGACAGCATCAACAATTCCTGGCAAGACAGTTCTGATATTTCCTGCACCCATGCGAGTGATGAAGGTCAAACGTCCCGGTTCGTTGTCAGGGTTGAGTTCCTTGATTAAAGCGAGCGCATCGTCAACCGTTGTCTTCGGACCAATCTTGACGCCAATCGGATTCTTGATTTTCTTGGCAAAATCCATATGCGCTCCATCAATCTGACGGGTGCGTTCCCCGATCCAAACAAAGTGTGCTGAGACGTCATATGGCAGCCCAGTGCGCGAATCAATTCTGGTAAGCGCCTTCTCGTACTCAAGAATCAATGCTTCATGACTAGAGTAGAAGTCGACTGTCTTGAACTCTTCAGGGTTAATTCCCGCAGAACGCATGAAATCAAGGGCTCGACCAATCTCATTGGCCATCGCTTCGTATCGCGCGCCAATACGTGAGTCTTTAATAAAACCTTTGTTCCATTCGTGGACCAGACGAAGATCAGCAAACCCACCTTGCGTGAATGCCCGAACAAGATTGAGTGTCGCAGATGAAGTGTTATAGACCTTCACTAGTCGCTCTGGATTTGGTTGGCGCGCCTCGGGAGTGAACTCAAGATCATTGACTGCATCTCCGCGATAGGCAGGAAGCGTGACATCTCCTCGCTTCTCAAAATCATTGCTACGTGGTTTTGCAAATTGTCCTGCCATACGACCAACTTTGATGACGGGAAGACTTGCACCGTATTGCAGAACTGCGGCCATTTGAAGGATTGTCTTGATGCGATTGCGAATCGAATCAGCTGTCGCCGCGGCAAAGGTTTCAGCACAATCTCCACCTTGCAACCAGAATGCTTTTCCATCAGCGGCTTCTGCGATGCGAGCCTTGAGGTTGTCACACTCTCCAGCGAAGACCAGCGGAGGAAGTGACTTAAGTTCAGCAACCGCTTTTTCAAGCGCGCTCTGATCAGGCCATGCCGGCTGTTGGGCAGCCTTGCGTGATGCATCAAATAACGCGTCGATTGACACGGGCTAAGGGTAGATAACTATTCGCGGTTGGCACAGACCGAATAGCCTAAGAAGACTTCTGCTTCAGCCAAGAGGGCTGGATCAACAGTCTTGAGCTTCTCGGTAGCCGATGCAAGAGGAACTCGTGCAATCGTGGTTCCGTGCAGTGCAACCATCTTGCCCCAATCCCCTTCGTGTGCGGCAGTTATGGCGTGAAGACCGAAGCGGGTAGCTAGTACGCGATCAAATGCAGTCGGAGTACCTCCGCGTTGAATATGTCCGAGGATGGAGGTTCGGGCCTCTGTTCCAGTGCGCTTCTCAATCTCCTTGGCGAGCCATTCGCCAATACCGGAGAGCTTCACGTGGCCAAAGGCATCCAAGGTCGAATCCTTGGTGATGAGGTCGCCATCTTTTGGTAGCGCGCCTTCTGCAACAACAATGATGGGAGCGTATGACTGCTCGAAGCGAGACTCGACATACTTGCAGACTTTCTCAATATCAAAAGGTACTTCTGGGATGAGAATGCATGAAGCGCCACCCGCAAGACCAGAGTGAAGCGCGATCCAACCTGCATGGCGACCCATGACTTCAACGATGAGAGCGCGGTGATGGGACTCAGCGGTGGTGTGAAGTCGGTCGATAGCCTCAACAGCAATGTTGACTGCAGTATCAAATCCAAATGTGTAATCGGTGTTGTTGAGGTCGTTGTCGATAGTTTTAGGTACACCGATAACTTTTACGCCCAGAGCATCAAGTTTGGTTGCAACGCCAAGAGTATCTTCGCCACCAATTGCAATGAGAGCATCAATATTCATCTTGGCAAGATTCTCTTTGATGCGCTCGACGCCATTTTCAATCTTAAATGGATTGGTGCGCGATGAACCAAGAATCGTTCCGCCTCGTGGCAGAATTCCACGAGTCGCTGCAATATTGAGCGGCATGGTTAAGCCCTCAAGCGGACCCTTCCATCCATCGCGAAAACCGATGAATTCATAACCGTATTCTTTTTCACCTTTGCGAACTACTGCACGAATTACTGCATTGAGTCCTGGGCAATCTCCGCCACCTGTGAGCACACCGAAACGCATATGAATATATCTCCGATTAAAGTTATGGAATTCGGTCTACATTGACCGCGAGCGCAGTCTACCGCATGCCATTTTTCGCACGTTCTAGCGTCCTACCGTGATGCCTTTTCCAACAACAACGATTCCACCTGCAGACACGGTGAAGCGCTCTCGATCTCGATCCAAGTCGTATCCGATAGTGGCGCCTGCTTCAACGATAACGCTCTTATCCAAAATGGCATTCTTGATGCGCGCTCCTTCGCCGATTCGAACGGCAGGCATTAATACCGAACTATCTACGGCCGCATCACGTCCAACCAGAACATCATAGGAAGCAACAGTTCTGCGTAATTCACCGCCAGAAATGATCGAGCCTGCACCTACAACTGAGTCAAAAGCAATGCCGCGCTCTGAGAATTTGGCTGGTGGCAAGGATGGTGGATTAGTAAGAATCGGCCATTGACGGTTATAGAGGTTAAAGATTGGTAATGGCGAAACTAAATCCATATGCGCTTCAAAATAGGAATCAATCGAACCTACATCGCGCCAATATCCTTTATCGCGATCAGTCTCACCTGGAACCACATTGTTTGCAAAGTCATAGACCTTGGCTACTCCAGTTTTAGTCATCGCTGGGATGATGTTTCCGCCAATGTCATGGCGACTATCAACATCTTCCGAATCAAGAATCAGCGCTTCTTCCATAGCATCTCTTCGGAATATGTAATTACGCATCGAGACTAGAGCAAGGTCAGGATGTCCTGGCATCGCAGGTGGATTTTCTGGCTTCTCGTGGAAGGCTTTAATAGTAATTCCATCATCAGCAAGTTCAATAACGCCAAACTCGGATGCTTCACTTCTCTTAACGCGGATTGCGGCAACCGTGACACCTGCTCCGGTTTGAAGATGTTGCTGGTACATCTGATCTGGGTCCATGCGATATACGTGATCGGCACCAAAAACAATTACATGTTTGGGATTCTCATCATGAATTAAATT
>JACCDM010615776.1_pt1 | contig 16695 bp, 16 predicted proteins | sample 7445851 | NCBI WGS metagenome assembly JACCDM01 (sample SAMN15323438, study PRJNA562643) | freshwater metagenome | isolation source: river surface water | place: USA:Blue River Watershed | collected 2017-08-16
GGGATGCCGCTGCCCCCGCGTCCGATCGCGTCGGCGACGCCGGGTGGTGGCCTCGCCGGCGGACGGCGTGAGGACCGTCGCCCCGGGATGGGTGGCGGGACCGGGCCGGGCGCCGCGATGCCGTCGTCGGGGCCGCGCCGCGGGAAGAAGGGGCGCCGCGTCGACCAGGAACAGGTCTCCGCGAACATCTCGCGCACGATGCGCCAGATGGGGACCGGGCCGGCCAAGCGCCGCGGCGGCCGCGATGACGCCGCCGAACGTGCCGAGCTGGAGGCGATGCGCGCCGAGATCGCCGAGCGTGAGAAGAAGACGGTGCGCGTCAACGAGTTCATCACGGTCAGCGAGCTCGCCGACATCCTGAAGGTGCCGGCGACGCAGATCGTCTCGTTCGCGTTCAAGCACCTCGGGTTGATGGTGACGATCAACCAGCGGATGGACTTCGATCAGATCGAGCTGATCGCGAGTGAGTTCGGCTTCGAGGCCGTGCGTGAGGAGGAGTACGCCGCCGCGCCCGCCGAGGAGCCGCAGGAGGAGGCGGGCGACCTGCAGTCCCGGCCGCCGGTGGTCACCATCATGGGCCACGTCGACCACGGCAAGACCTCGCTCCTCGACTACATCCGCCGCGCCAACGTCGTCGCCGGCGAGGCCGGCGGCATCACGCAGCACATCGGCGCGTACCACGTCGGGCTCCCCGACGGCCGCACCATCACCTTCCTCGACACCCCGGGCCACGAGGCGTTCACCGCCATGCGCGCCCGCGGCGCCCAGGTCACCGACATCGTCGTCCTCGTCGTCGCGGCCGACGACGCGGTGATGCCGCAGACCATCGAGGCGATCTCGCACGCCAAGAACGCCGGTGTGCCGATGATCGTCGCAATCAACAAGTGCGACCTCCCGGCCGCGAACCCGATGAAGGTGCGGCAGGACCTCCTGCAGCACGGCGTCGTGCTCGAGGACTTCGGCGGGCAGGTCCTCGCCTCCGAGATCTCGGCGAAGAAGGGGACGGGCGTGCCCGAGCTCCTCGATCAGGTCCTCCTCCAGGCCGAGATCCTCGACCTGAAGGCGAACCCCGATCGCCGGGCGACCGGCTCGGTCGTCGAGGCGCAGCTCGACCAGGGGAAGGGTGCCGTCGCGACCATCCTCGTGCAGAGCGGCACCCTGCGCGTCGGCGATGACTTCATCTGCGGCCTCCATTCCGGTCGCGTCCGCGCGCTGCTCGACGAGCGCGGCAAGCCGGTGAAGGAGGCCGGGCCGGCCATCCCGGTGCAGGTGCTCGGCCTCACGGGTGTGCCGATGGCGGGGGATCAGTTCATCGCCGTCGCCGACGCCGCCGAGGCGCGCGAGATCGCCCAGCGCCGCGAGCGGCTCGACCGCGAGGCACGGAGCCGCCGCACCGCGAAGGGCGCCGTCTCCCTCGAGGACTTCATGGCCTCGTCGGGCGAAGGGAAGCGCCAGCTCAAGCTCCTCATCAAGGCCGACCAGGGCGGGCCGGCCGAGGCGCTGGCCGACGCGCTGCAGCAGCTCAGCAACGAGGAGGTGCAGGTCGAGGTCGTCGCGCGTGCGGTCGGCGCCGTCACCGAGAGCGACATCCTCCTCGCCAAGGCGTCAGGCGCGATCATCATCGGCTTCCACGTGCGCCCCGACACGAAGGCGCGCGCCGCCGCGGATCGCGAGGGCGTCGAGATCAAGCTCTACCGCATCATCTACGAAGCCGTCGCCGACGTCCGCGCCGCGCTCGAGGGGATGCTCCGGCCCGAGGAGAAGGAGGTCATCGTCGGCGAGGCGGAGGTGCGCGAGACCTTCAAGGTCCCGAAGATCGGCGTCATCGCCGGCTGCTTCGTCCGCTCCGGCCTGATGAACCGGCAGGGCCGTGTCCGCGTCGTCCGCGACGGCATCGAGGTCTACGACGGCACGCTCGCGTCGCTCCGGCGCTTCAAGGACGACGTGAAGGAGGTCAAGGAAGGGTACGAGTGCGGCATCGGCGTCGAGAACTTCAACGATCTCAAGGTCGGGGACGTGATCGAGCTCTACCGCACCGAGTCGGTCGCGCGCTCGCTCGACTCGGCCCGGACGAGCTGACCGGCCGCGGACGGGAGCGGACGATGCCCCCGCGTGACCCGCGTCGCCCGGATCGGGTCGCGGCGGCCATCCGTGAGGAGGTCGCGGCGTTCTTGTCGCACGGCCTCCGGGACCCGCGCGCGACCGGGCTCCTCACGGTCACCGCGGTCGAGGTGACACGCGACCTCCGGCACGCAACAATCTTCGTCAGCGTGCTCGGCGGCGGTGACGACCACGCGGGGACCATCGAGGCGCTGCGCGGCGTCGCTCCCCACCTCAGGAGCCGAGTCGGCAAGGCGCTCCGGCTCCAGTTCGCCCCCGAACTGTCGTTCCGGCTCGACGAGTCGGTCGCGCGTGCCGCGCGCATCGAGACCTTGCTCGCCAGCCTGCACGAGCCGCCCGCCACGGATGCCTCGACCGAGTCGCCCGGAGACGACTGACGGGCTCCTGCTCGTCGACAAGCCCGTCGGCGTCTCGTCCCACGACGTCGTCGCGGTCGCCCGGCGCGCCCTCGGCACGTCGCGCATCGGGCACGCGGGCACGCTCGATCCCTTCGCGACCGGGCTCCTCGTCCTCCTGATCGGACGCGCGACCCGCCTCCTCCCGCACCTCGCCGGGGAGCCGAAGGTCTACGAGGCGACTATCCGCTTCGGCGCGGAGACCGACACCGAGGACCTCGTGGGCACGGTCGTCCGCGAAGCGCCGCTCCCGACGCTCGCGGCGGTGTACGCGGCGCTCCCCGGGCTGATCGGCACCATCGCGCAGGTCCCGCCGGCCTATTCCGCGAAGCGTGTCGCCGGACGCCGCGCCTACGACCTCGCTCGGCAGGGGGAGGCGGTCGCCCTCGCGCCCGTCCCGGTCACCATCCATCGCTGGCGCGTCGGGGCGGTCACCGAGCGCGATGGCGGCGTCGAGGCGATGGTTGTCGAGATCACCTGCGGCGGCGGCACCTATGTGCGGTCCCTCGCGCGTGATCTCGGCCGATCCTGTGGCTCGGCGGCACATCTCACCGCTCTCCGTCGGACCGCGAGCGGCCCATTCCGCGTCACCGATGCCGTGGCTCTCGAGGCGCTGCAGGCGGGGGGCGGCGCGGTCCGGCCCGCGCTCGATGCGCTCCCTGACCTGCCGAGGCAGGAGCTGACAGAGGAGGAGATCGCCAAGGTCGTGCGCGGCATCGATGTCGCCGCCGCCGTCGATGGTCCGTGGGGCGCCCTCACGGCGCCGGGGACCGGCGCGCTCGTCGCCCTGGCCGAGCGCGAGCGGGACCGCTGGCGTCCGCGTGTGGTGATGCATGCCGCCTGAGGTCGGCTGCGGGCTCCCCCCCGGAACCACGCGCACGGTCTGCACCGTCGGGACCTTCGATGGGGTGCATCGCGGACATCAGCTCGTGCTGGAACGCCTGCGACGGGCCGCGGACGAGCGGCGCCTCCCCGCGGTCCTCGTCACCTTCGAACCGCATCCGCTCCAGGTCGTCAATCCGGCCGCGGCGCCGCCACGGTTGACCGTCGCGACCGAGCGCCTAGAGGCGTTGGCCGGTCCCTGGCTCGACTATGTCGTCGTGCTCCCCTTCACGCGCGCGCTCGCGGCGTACACTGCGGCGACGTTCGTCGATGAGGTCCTCTGCCGACGGCTCGGTCTCGTCCATCTGCTGGTCGGGCACGATCATGGGTTCGGCCGCGGGCGAGGGGGCGATGCCGATGTCCTGCGTGCGCTCGGAGCCGACCGGGGGTTCACCGTCGAGTCGGTCCCGCCGGTCGATGGCACGGATGGCCGACCGATCTCCTCGACGGCCATCCGGGGCGCCGTGACGGATGGCGACGTCGGGCGCGCTGCCGAGGCACTCGGGCATCCCTACGGCGTGGCGGGTCGTGTCGTCCCCGGAGCGGGCCGTGGCCGGACCCTCGGCTATCGGACGCTCAACATCGCCCTCCCGGCGCCCCACAAGCTCCTCCCGCGGGAGGGGGTCTACGCGGTTCGGGTCCAGACCCCGGCGGGGCCGTTCGGTGCGATGCTCAACCTCGGCCCACGTCCGACCTTCGGAGAAGAGGCGCCGACGATCGAGGCACACCTCTTCGACGCCTCGCTGGACCTCTACGGCGCCAGTGTCCGGGTGGACTTCGTGATGCGTCTGCGCGACACCTGCGCCTTCCCCTCCGCCGACGCGTTGGTGAGGCAGCTGGCCGAGGACGAGCGGGTCGCGCGGGCGCTCCTCGGTTGAGGACGCGCAAGCCGTTGTGCGTGATTGACTTGCCTCGACGTGCCGGGTACTCTTCGAGGTTTCGTCTCCTCCGTTCCCCCAAGCCTTCGTCGGTATGCAGACCCTGAAGTCTCGCGTCCTCGTGATCGTCGCCCTGGTGGCGATGTCCGGCTGGGCGCTCTTCCCCCGGACCGAGGTCGTCCGCGTCAAGCGTGACGGCGTTTTCGTCCTCGACACCGTAAAGCGCGTCCCGCTCAAGCGGGGTCTCGACCTCCAGGGGGGGATGCACCTCACCCTCGAGGTGGACCAGTCGAAGCAGGCCGTCGCCGACGTGAGCGATGCGCTCGACCGCGCGCTCAAGGTCGTCCGGACCCGTATCGACGAGTTCGGCGTCGCCGAGCCCGTGGTGCAGAAGGTCGGGACCGACCGGATCATCGTCGAGCTGCCGGGTATCAGTGATCAGCAGCGGGCCGAGGAGGTCGTGCAGAAGGCAGCCTTCCTGCGCTTCCAGATCACCGACGAGTCGCAGGCGCTCGAGAAGGCGATTCCGCGGATCGACGGAATCATCAAGGCGAAGGGGATCACCGTCGCCGCCGCGCCGGCCAGCACCGACACGGCGTCCGCTGCGGCCAGCGGCCTCACGGCGTTGATGCAGCGCGCGGACAGTGCGGCGGCCCCGGCTGGGGATTCGGCCGCGCCGACGGCGAGCGAGGGACCGTTCCGCCGCGCGATCCTCCCGGGGCAGATGCCCGGCCAGTACCTCGTCGCCAGCCGCGACTACGCGACGATTGAGGCGCTGCTGCAGCGCCCGGAGGTCCAGGAAGCCCTCCCGCCGGGCAAGGACGTCCGCTGGGGTGTGGACTCGATCCTGAATGGGACCGACGCCTACCGCGCGCTCTATGTGCTCGATTCCCGCGCGATCATCGACGGCACGTATCTGGTGAACGCGACGCCGGCGCAGGACCCGCTCGAGGGCGCCAAGGTCGACTTCCAGTTCAACAACGAGGGCGGTCGCCGGTTCCGCAGCGAGACTGGCCGCCACATCGGCGACAACATGGCCATTGTCCTCGACGACAAGGTCATGAGCGCCCCGACGATCCAGAGCGCCATCGGCGCGCGCGGACAGATCACGATGGGCGGGCGCGACCTCCAGGCCGCGCAGGACCTCGCGCTGGTGCTCCGGGCCGGTGCGCTGCCGGTCCCGCTCAAGGTCGCCGACGGCCGCCAGATCAGCGCGACGCTCGGTGAGGACTCGATCGACGCCGGCATCCGCGCGGCCGTCGTCGCCGTGGTCGCGGTCGTGTTGATCATGGTGGTCTACTACCGCTTCTCGGGCCTGCTCGCCGTGGGCGCTCTGGCGCTCTACGTGCTCTTCACCCTGGCGACGCTCGCCGGCTTCGACGCCGTCCTGACGCTCCCGGGGCTCGCCGGATTCGTGCTCTCCATCGGGATCGCGGTCGACGCGAACGTGCTGATCTTCGAGCGCATCCGTGAGGAGCTTGATCACGGCAAGGCGGTCCGTACCGCCGTCGAGGAGGGCTTCAAGCACGCGATGAGCGCCATCGTCGACTCCAACGTCTCGACCATCCTCACCGCGGCGGTCCTCTACCAGTATGGCTCGGGCCCGGTGAAGGGCTTCGCGGTCACCCTTGTCGCGGGTATCGTCGCCTCGATGGTCTCGTCGATCTTCGTCACCAAGACCTTCTTCCTCGTCTGGCTGCAGCGCGCGCGCGGGCAGCAGACTCTGAGCATCTGATGCTGCGTCTCCTCCACGGCACCAAGATCGACTTCATCCGCCACTGGCGGACGGCCGTCATCGCCACGGTCGCGTTCGTCGCCCTCGGCTTCGGCTCCGCTGCGATGAACGGGTGGTACAAGTACGCCATCGAGTTCACCGGTGGCACCTTGCTCCAGCTCCGGTTCCAGCAGGCCCCGGACATCGCGCGAGTGCGCAGCACCCTCGAGCGCGCCGGCATCCCGGGTGCTGAGATCGCCCAGTTCGGCTCGGCCACCGAGTACACCGTCCGGGCGCAGGAGGAGGCGCAGGTCGCGGAGCAGGCGGATGGCGCCTCCGGTGTCGCCAGAAAGATCTCGGCAGCCCTCGAGGCCGAGTTCGGCTCGGGATCGTTCACCATCGAACGCACCGAGGCCGTCGGTCCTCGCGTCGGCGCTGAGCTGCGCCGCGGGGCCGTGATCGCCGTCCTGTTCTCGTTCCTCGTCACCCTCGCCTATCTGGCGTGGCGGTTCGAGTGGCGCTTCGGCGTGGCCGCGGTCATCGCGACAGCGCATGACATCATCGCCACGCTGGCCTTCATGAAGCTCCTGGACCTGGAGATCTCGCTCACCGCGATCGCTGCGCTCCTCACGGTGATCGGCTACTCGCTGAACGACACGATCATCATCTTCGATCGCGTCCGCGAGAACCTGCGGCGCAACCGGCGGGAGCCCCTGTACGACACGCTCAACCGATCGGTCAACGAGACGCTGCCGCGTTCCATCCTGACCCACGCGACCACCATCGCCGCCACCATGGCGCTGCTCGTGCTGGGCGGCGAGGTGATCCGTCCGTTCGCCTGGATCATGACCTTCGGCATCTTCACCGGGACCTTCAGCTCCATCTACGTGGCCTCGCCGATCCTGCTCTGGGTCGAGTCGCGCTGGCCCCGGCAGGGCGACGCCCGCGTGGCGGCCCAGTCCGCCCGCGCCTGACGGTGCCGATGTCGGACCAGACGCCCCGCCGTGCCGAGCACGACGGGGCGTCGTCGTTTCCGCCCCCGTTCATCGATTCGCACGCCCACCTGGCCGGTGAGGGCTTCGACGCGGATCGCGAGGGCGTCCTCGACCAGCTCCGCTCGGCCGGCGGCGTCGGCGTCATCTGCATCGGGGAGTCCCTCGCCGCCGCGGTGGGCGCACGGCGACTCGCGGAGGCGCACCCCGGGGTCGTCTGGTGGACGGCGGGGATTCACCCGCACGACGCCGCCGGATACGATCCCGCGCGGGACGTGCCGGCGCTCGAGGCCGCGATGCGCGCCGGGGCGGTCGCCATCGGCGAATGCGGCCTCGATTACCACTACGACCATTCGCCCCGACTGCAGCAGCGTCGCGCCTTCGCCGACCAGCTCGCCATCGCCCAGCGCGAGCGGAAGGCCGTCGTCGTCCACAGTCGCGAGGCGGCGGAGGACACCGCGGTGATGGTGCGCGAGGCAGGGGCGGCGGGGATTGTCGGTGTCCTCCACTGCCACACCGGCCCGCACCCACTCGCGGAGGCGGCCCTGGCCGCCGGGTGGTACATCTCGTTCAGCGGGGTCGTCACCTTCCGCAAGTGGGAGGATCTCGACCTCCTTCGCCTGGTCCCGGAAGACCGTCTCCTCCTCGAGTCGGACAGCCCGTATCTTGCTCCCGTGCCGTATCGAGGAAAGCGCAACGAACCCGCGTGGTGCGCGCGCACCCTCGAGCGGCTGGCGCAGGTGCGCGAGGTCGATGTGGGCTCGCTCGGCGCTGCCGTGGTCCGTAACACCCGTCGGTGCTTCTCGCTCGATTGATCCGCCGTCCGCGTTCCATCCCCCCACCAGAGGCTCGCGACTCCCCCCGATGAGCATCCCCAGCGACATCGCGATCGCCCAAGCGGCGACCCTGAAGCCGATCACCGAGGTGGCCGCCACCATCGGCCTCGCGCCGGACGACCTCGATCAGTACGGCCGGTACAAGGCCAAGGTCCCCCTCGAGGTCACCACGCGCCCCGCCAAGGGGAAGCTCGTGCTCGTGACCGCGATCAACCCGACCGCGGCAGGGGAGGGAAAGACCACCACCTCCGTGGGCCTCGCGCAGGCGCTGCGTCGGCTCGGGACGAACGCGGTCCTCTGCATCCGTGAGCCCTCGCTCGGCCCCGTCTTCGGCGTGAAGGGCGGTGCGGCGGGCGGCGGCTACGCGCAGGTGCTGCCGATGGAGGATATCAACCTCCACTTCACCGGTGACTTCCACGCCATCGCCTCGGCGCATGCCCTCCTGAGCGCGATGCTCGACAACCACCTGCAGCAGGGGAACGCCCTCAACATCGACCCGCGGCGCATCACGTGGCCCCGCACGATCGACATGAACGACCGCGCGCTCCGGAAGGTGATCATCGGCCTCGGCGGCCCGGCCGAGGGCGTGGTGCGCGAGGAACGGTTCGTCATCATCCCCGCCTCCGAGGTGATGGCCATCGTCGCGCTGGCGACGAGCGCGGCCGACCTCGAGACGCGGCTCGGGAACATCATCGTCGGGTCCACCGCCGGCGTCGATCGGAAGCCCGTGCGTGCCCGCGACCTCAACGCCCACGGCGCGATGGCGATGCTGCTCAAGGACGCCATCCGGCCGAACCTCGTGCAGACCCTCGAGGGCGGGCCCGCGTTCGTCCACGCGGGTCCGTTTGGCAACATCGCGCACGGCTGCAACTCGATCCTCGCGACACGGGCCGGGCTCGCCGTGGGTGATGTGGTCGTCACCGAGGCGGGGTTCGGGTCTGATCTGGGCGCGGAGAAATTCCTCGACATCAAGTGCCGCTTCGGCGGCCTGACCCCGGAGGCCGCGGTGCTCGTCGCGACCGTGCGCGCGCTCAAGATGAACGGGGGGGCGCAGAAGGGGGACCTCGCCAAGGAGGATCTCGCGGCGCTGCGTCGTGGCGTGGTGAACCTCGAGCATCACATCGCCAACGTCCGACAGTTCGGGCTGGAGCTCGTGGTCGCCATCAATCGCTTCGGCACCGATACCGATGCCGAGCTGGCGATCGTCCGGGAGGCGGCGGAACGGGCGGGGGCGCGCGTCGCCCTCTGCGAGGTCTTCGCGAAAGGCGGGGAGGGGGGAGAGGCCGTCGCGCGCGAGGTGCTCGACATCCTCGCCGGGGGGCGGTCGCGGTACGCGCCGCTCTACGACGCCGCCCGACCGATCAAGGAGAAGATCGACACCATCGTCCGGAAGGTCTACGGTGGCGACGGCGCCGACTTCAGCGCGAAGGCCGAGCGCGCCATCGCCTACCTCGAGTCCATCGGGCTCGGTGACACGCCGGTCTGCATGGCGAAGACGCAGTATTCCCTGTCCGACGACGCGACCAAGCTGGGCCGCCCGAGCGGCTTCCGCGTCACGGTGAACGATGTCTATCCCCTCGCGGGGGCCGGCTTCGTCGTCGCGCAGTGTGGCGAGATCATGACGATGCCCGGCCTCCCCAAGGTCCCCGCCGCGGAACGGATGGCGATCCATCCCGACGGCTCCATCGCCGGCCTCTTCTAGGAGCAGACACGATGACGGTGCAGCGCATCGCGACCGACGCGGCCCCCGCGGCCATCGGTCCCTACGCCCAGGCGACGGTCGCCGGAGGGTTCCTCTTCACCGCGGGACAGATACCGCTCGATCCGGCGACCATGGAGGTCGTCGGCGGCGATATCGCCGCACAGACCACGCGCGTCCTGGAGAACCTGCGGCATGTCCTCACTGCCGCGGGGTGCGGGTGGGACGACGTGGTGAAGACGACGGTCTTCCTGCAGGACATGGCCGACTTCCCAAGGTTTAACGAGATCTACGCCGCCGCCCTCGGCGACGCGCGTCCCGCCCGCTCGACGGTGCAGGTCGCGGCGCTCCCGCGGGGCGTTGCCGTCGAGGTCGAACTCGTCGCGAAGCTCCCCTGATCCCCGCCGATGCGGCCCGCGATGCCGTCGCGGGCCGCGTCGGACTCCCACACCTCCCATGACCCGCGAAGAGATCTTCCGGCTGACCCAGTTCGCTCGCTGCGCCGGCTGAGCGTCGAAGATGGGTCCGGGTGACCTGTCCGCCGCGCTCGCGCCGCTGCCGCGCGAATCCGATCCCCGAGTCCTCGTCGGTCGCGAGACCTTCGACGACGCGGGGGTCTTCCGGCTGTCCGATGATCTCGCGCTGGTGCAGACGGTGGATTTCTTCGCCCCCATCGTCGACGATCCGTATCGCTTCGGACGCGTCGCGGCGGCCAACGCGCTCTCCGATGTCTACGCGATGGGGGGCACGCCCCTCACCGCGATGAACGTCGTCGCGTTCCCCGAGGACACCCTGCCGCTCTCCGTGCTGACGGAGATCCTCCGCGGCGGCCAGGACGCGGTCCACGAGGCCGGAGCGCGACTCGTGGGCGGGCACACGGTCACCGATCCCGAGCTCAAGTACGGGCTCGCCGTCACCGGTACCGTCCATCCCGAGCGGATCCTCTCGAACGCGGGCGCTCGAGCCGGGGACCTGCTCGCCCTGACCAAGCCCATCGGCACGGGGATCCTCGCCACGGCGGGGAAGCGTGGCCTGCTCGCCGACGAACACGCGGAGCGGCTCTACACGACGATGGCGGCGCTCAATGCGGCGGCATCGGCGGCGGCCGTCGCCGTCGGGGCGCGCTGCGCCACCGACGTCACGGGCTTCGGCCTCCTCGGTCACGCTCGGCACATCGCGCGCGCGAGCGAGGTGCGCCTCGTGATCGATGTCGACACGGTGCCCGTCCTGCCGGGCGCGCGCGAGGCCCTGGCCGCCGGTTGCGCGACCGGCGGAGCACAGCGGAACGAGGCGTGGGTCGCCGATGATGTCGACTGGGCGGACGTCGGGCCAGATGTGCGCGCCCTCCTGACGGACCCGCAGACCTCGGGGGGGCTCCTCGTCGCGCTCCCGCCGACGCAGGCGCCGGCCTTCCTCGACCTAGTCCCAGACGCCGTTGTAATCGGCGCGGTCGAGGCTTCGGGCCCCGGCCCGCGGCTTCGGCTCCGCTGACGCTATCTTCCCTGCGTGTGCGTCTGGGGGCGGATGGGGTCTGGTGGTCCTCACGGTCTTCAAAACCGTAGCGGCCTGACTGCGTCGGGCTGGGTGGGTTCGATTCCCACACGCTCCCGCCACGCGCACACGGAACCCGGCGGCGTTCGCCGGGTCGAACCCCCACGTATGCGCCCCTCCAACCTCTCCTGTTCGCGATTGCGTCGTTGCGAGGTCGCCCTCGTGGCCCTCGTGGCCCTTGTCGGGCCGCTCGGGCGCGCCGACGCGCAGCAGGTGGAACCGACGCGGGCGGGCGTGCGTCGCGAGCAGAAGCCCGTTGAGTCCTTCGCGGCGCCGACGGTCGCCGGCGCCCCGATCTCCCCTCGCCGAGCCTTCCTCTATTCGCTCCTGCTGCCGGGGGCAGGGCAGGCGAGGCTCGACCGCGGGCGGGCGGGGTCGGCGTTCTTCCTGATCGAAGTGGCCGCGCTCACGCTCGTGCATCGCTCGGCCGAGGATCTGCGCATCGCCCGCGTGTCCGCCGGCGACTCGATGCCACTGCGCTACAGCGTCGATGCGGTCACGGGGCGGGTCAATCGGGATGCGAAGGGGGCGCCGGTCGTCGCCGCCTGGAGCGTCCCGCGGTACACCGACGCCTATGTGCGCACGCGTCGACTGCATTACGAGGATTGGTTGGCGGTGATCGCCTTCAACCACCTCTTCGCCGGCGCCGATGCGTTCGTCGCGGCACAGCTCTGGGACCTCCCGGCGCGCATCGGGGTGAGTGTCTCACCGAATGGCGTCAGGCTCGAGGCGACCGTCCACCGCTAGTCTGGCGTGAGGGGGGAGTCGTCGGCCCGATCACTCGGCGCGGCAGGCCATGCCGTACGTCGCTTCCCATCCCCGCGGCCTACCCCGTGCGCGCGATAGACGCCACCGTGGTCAGGCCGTCCGGCCCCCAGGTGCACCGGGAGACACTCACGTCATCGATGCGCAGCAATTGGGGCGCGTCCAGCCACGCCCCGGGATTCGCAAAGATTCCACCGCCGAGGCGCTCGAGGGCGGGAACGTGCGAATGGGCCAGCACCATGAGCGTCGGCGCGTCTGGGCCGCGAAGCCGCGCGTCGGCGACGCGACGGAGCCCCTCGCCACCGTCGCGGGGCCGCATCTGGCGGCTCGTGTGCGAACTGCGGAGCGCGATCGACGTCCCGAGGTCGGGGTGCAGCCACCGGAAGGCCGCGACGCTCCACGGATGCCGCAGCACCGTGCGAAGCCGCCGGTAGGGCGCGTCCTCGCGGTCGCGTAACCCGTCGCCGTGCTCGATCACGGTGGGCCATCCGCCGATCGGCCCGCGCCACGGCCCGACGTGGTAGGTGAGCCCGAGGTCGCGGATGAGGACGTCGCCCCCCCAGCAATCGTGATTGCCGGCGATCCAGACGATCGGGAGGCCGGCGTCATGCAGCCGTGCGAGCTCACCCAAGACGCGGACCCCCGCCCGCGGGACCGCGTGACGCCACTCGAACCAGAAATCGAAGAGGTCGCCGTTGATCACTAGGGACCGCCCATCCGCTGGGAACCGGCGTAGGAAGTCGAGGAGCGAGGTCTCCACGTCCGGCGAGGCCGCCCCGAGATGGGCGTCCGCGAGCACATAGCACGGCGTCGGGAGCATGCGGGAATCCTACCGCGTCGGCGCGCCCTTTACAAAGCCGTCGGCACGCCGGTAGACTCGCGCGATGCGACACGTGACGGAGCTGCAGGTCCGCTATGCCGAGACGGACCAGATGGGGGTGGTCTATCACGCCCATTATCTCGTCTGGTGCGAGGTCGGGCGTACCGATTTCATCCGAGCGCTCGGGATGCCGTACGCGGAGATGGAACGGCAGGGGATTCGGCTCGCGGTGGCCGACGCCACGATTCGCTACCACGCTGGCGCGCGATACGATGACCGCATCCTCGTGGAGACGCGCCTCGTCGAGGTCCGTTCACGGATGGTGACCTTCGCGTATCGCATCCTCCGGCGACGCGAGGGGATGGACGCCGAGCTGCTGGTCAGCGCCCGCATCGATCTCGTCTGCACCGGGCGAGAGGGGCGCCCCGCCTCACTGCCCACCGCGTGGCGCGAGCTGCTGCAGCGCGGCGTCTCCGCGGATTGACCCACCGGGGCTGCGCGTCGACCTTTCCAGACGTGAATCGACGTCTCGCCCTCCTCGGGCTCGCGATCCTGCTCGCGAGCGGTTGCTACGGCTTCGCCGGCGGCGGGCTCCCCCAGCACGTGCGCACCGTCGCGGTGCTCCCCTTCGACAACGAGACGGCAACGCCCGAGCTACCGCGCGAGTTGCAGGAGGCCTTGCGCCTCGGCCTCCAGAATCGCCTCGGGCTCCGTGATGCCCCCGAGGAGCGGGCGAACGCCGTGGTGCGCGGCAAGGTCGCGCGCTACGAAATCGACATCCCCGTCGGTTTCAGCGCCAACTCCGGTCAGGCGACGTCGGCTCGTCGTCGCCTCCGCGTGATCGTCGATGTCGAGATCTTCGATCAGGTCACCGGGAAGGTGCTCTGGAGCCGCACCGGGATGCAGGCGGAGGGCGAGTACGCGGACCGCGGTGAGGCGAACGGACGGAAGCAGGCGATCGAGCGCATCGTCACCGACGTGATCGAGGGGGCGCAGTCGCAATGGTGACGTGCCTGCTCTCTCGCTCGGCGCTGCAATGAGCGGCGCGGTGTCGTCTGCCGACAAGGTGCTCGACCGCACCGCCATCGCCGAGTGGCGACGGCGGCTCGCCGGGCCGCTCGTCTTCACCAACGGCGTCTTCGACCTCCTGCACCCGGGGCACGTCGACGTGCTCGAGGGGGCACGGGCGGAAGGCGCGCATCTCGTCGTCGGGATCAATAGCGATGCCTCCGTGCGTCGGCTCGGCAAGGGACCGGAGCGCCCGATTCGTACCGAGCGGGAGCGGGCCCGCGTGATCGCCGCCCTCGCCGCGGTGGACGCGGTCGTGATCTTCGATGAGGATACGCCGGCCGCACTGGTCGACCTGCTCCAGCCCGATGTCATCGTGAAGGGCGGGGATTATGCGCCCGACACCGTCGTCGGCGCCGACGTCGTCCGCGCTCGTGGCGGCCGCGTCGTCATCATCCCGCTCACCGCGGGACAGTCCACCACCTCCATCGTCGAGCGTGTCCGTGCCGTCCAATCCTGAAGCCGCCGTGGGCCGTCCTGGCGGCCGTGCCGTCGACGCCCTGCGGGAGATCCGTCTCGAGCGGGGGGCCGCGGCGAACGCCGAGGGGTCGTGCCTCATCGCATTTGGCGCCACCAAAGTCCTGTGCGCAGTGAGCGTCGAGGACGGCGTGCCCGGATGGAAGAAGGGACGTGGGGAGGGGTGGCTCACCGCCGAGTACGCGATGCTGCCGCGCGCCACGCATACCCGCACCGCGCGGGAGCGCGGGCAGGTCGGTGGGCGCACGCAGGAGATCCAGCGGCTGATCGGTCGCAGCGTCCGGGCGATGCTCGATGATTTCCGGTGGGGGGAGTTCACGCTCAAGGTGGACTGCGACGTGTTGCAGGCGGACGGTGGTACGCGGACGGCCGCGATCACCGGCGCTGCCGTGGCGGTGTGTGACGCGTTCGACTGGATGGTGCGCACCGGTCGCATCGGCGCGTCGCCCGTGAGGCGCCGCGTCGCGGCCGTGAGTGTTGGCGTGGTGGGCGGGACGCCGGTCCTCGATCTCGAGTACGCCGAGGATGTGCGAGCGGACGTCGATGCGAACGTCGTGATGAGCAGCGAGGGGCGATTCGTGGAGGTCCAGGGCACCGGGGAGCAGGGCACCTTCGCGCGCGCGGAGCTTGACCGGCTGCTTGACCTCGCAGCGTCGGGGATCGCCCGGCTCGATCGCGCGCAGCGCGACGCGCTCGGCATCGCCTGACGTGACCGTGCTCGTCGGCGACGCGCTCCCCTTCGTCCTCGCCACGCGGAGCACCGGGAAGCTCGCGGAATTGCGGTCGATGGCCCGGGAGTGCGGGCTCGACGTCGTCGACCTGACGGCGGTCGGTCTTGGAGCAGAGGAGCCAGTTGAGGACCTGCTGGAAGTGCACGAGAGCTTTGAGGCGAATGCCCGTGCGAAAGCGCAGTGGTTCGCCGCGCGCCTGCCCGGGCGAGTCGTGATCGCCGATGACTCCGGGCTGGAAGTCGCTTCGCTTGGTGGCGCCCCGGGCGTGCGGAGCAAGCGATGGGCGGGCAGTAGTGCGACGGGGGACGCGCTCTACGCCGACAACAACGCGGCGTTGCTGCGAGCGCTCCACGGGGCTGCTGATCGGTCCGCGCGGTTCGTGACGGTGATGGTGGCGTGTGATGGGGTCAACGAATGGGTCTCGCGTGGGGAGTGCACGGGTCGAATCCTGGAGACCACCGATGGCGCTGGGGGCTTCGGATATGATCCCCTCTTCTGGAGCGACGAGCTGGGGATCTCCTTCGGTCGAGCCGAGCGGGAGGAGAAGTCTCGGGTCAGCCATCGCGGACGTGCGTTTCGGGCGCTGCTCGCGCGGGTGGGGTGACCACGCCACGGCGAGGTTAGTTGACCTGACCGGGGCGTCCGACTAGGATTGAGGGCTCACGGGGCGTAGCGTAGCCCGGTATCGCGCCTGCTTTGGGAGCAGGAGGTCGCCGGTTCGAATCCGGCCGCCCCGATCGGTCGCGCCGGAGCGCAGCAGCGGTGGGTGAAGCGCCAGTAGCTCAGTTGGATAGAGCAACAGCCTTCTAAGCTGTGGGTCGGGGGTTCGATTCCCTCCTGGCGCGCCTGTGTGGACGTTGGCGGGATGGAGGAGTGGCAGGGTAGGCGCCGTTAGCTCAATTGGCAGAGCAAGTGACTCTTAATCACTAGGTTGTAGGTTCGATTCCTACACGGCGCATGAGCGGGTGAGCGACTTCTGGGTCTGCTCTGGGGGTTGCGGAAACTGATGTCGTCCGCTACGATTTCAGGTCTGGCTCGTTTTTCTCGCGAGTCGGCGGGCTCGGCAACTCATTCGAAAAATTTTTCGAATGCCCCTTGACCGCGATGGTTTTGTTGGTTATGCTGATGGGCTGGCGCGGAAACGCTGCCGAGCAACGGGTTTATTGACAATCGAATCGAGAGAGATCGCAAAGTGTGCGAGGCGAACTCATTGATCCTGCGTCCCGTTCGGGGGCCAGGGGAGAGTTCAGACCTGAACAATTTTGTGATTCCGAATAACGCTGTCATGCGATGACAGCGTGACAGCGATTCGGAAGAGCCTGTTGAATTCTCATTGGAGAGTTTGATCCTGGCTCAGGACGAACGCTGGCGGCGTGCTTAACACATGCAAGTCACGGGGGCCCGCAAGGGTAACCGGCGAACGGGTGCGTAACACGTGAGCAAGCTTCCGATCTGTGGGGGATAGCCGGCCCAACGGCCGGGTAATACCGCATACGTTCACTGGACGGCATCGTCTGGTGAGGAAACCTCCGGGGCGGATCGAGGTGCTCGCGGCCTATCAGCTAGTTGGCGGGGTAACGGCCCACCAAGGCGACGACGGGTAGCTGGTCTGAGAGGATGGCCAGCCACATTGGGACTGCGACACGGCCCAGACTCCTACGGGAGGCAGCAGTGGGGAATATTGCGCAATGGACGAAAGTCTGACGCAGCGACGCCGCGTGTGGGATGAAGACTTTCGGGGCGTAAACCACTGTTGCCCGGGACGA
>JACCDM010984220.1_pt1 | contig 16661 bp, 13 predicted proteins | sample 7445851 | NCBI WGS metagenome assembly JACCDM01 (sample SAMN15323438, study PRJNA562643) | freshwater metagenome | isolation source: river surface water | place: USA:Blue River Watershed | collected 2017-08-16
GAAGTTTATGCGGCGATGGATAAGTGGGTAGAGGCTGCAGACTGGATTATCTGGCAGCTCTGCGGCAAGTATGTGCGCAATATCTGTACAGCTGGATATAAGGGGATGTTGCAAGATGGCGCATACCCAAGCAAAGAGTATTTAGCTGCGCTCAATCCAAAGTTTGAAAACTTTATCGCTGAGAAGTTAGAACATGAAATTGGTCAGCTCGGAGCTTTGGCTGGAACACTCACTGCCGAAGCTGCACAATGGACGGGCCTACCTGCAGGTATTGCAGTTGCAGTAGGAAATGTTGATGCGCACGTAACTTCGGCAGCAGCGAATGCAGTTAATCCTGGACAGATGGTTGCAATTATGGGCACATCAACCTGTCATGTAATGGTCTCTGAAAAGTTTGCAGAAGTTCCAGGAATGTGTGGCGTTGTTGATGGTGGAATCATTAGCGGAAAACTTGGTTACGAAGCTGGCCAATCTGGAGTCGGCGATATCTTTGGTTGGTTTGCCAATAACTACGCACCAGCTGCATATACAGCAGCCGCACAAAGCGCTGGCGTAGATATTCATACCTATCTCTCGCAGTTAGCGAGCAAACAACCGGTCGGAGCCCACGGCTTAGTGGCGCTCGATTGGCAGAGCGGAAACCGTTCAACGCTTGTTGATCATCAGCTTTCAGGTTTGATTGTTGGAATGACACTTGCTACAAAGCCAGAAGAAATTTATCGAGCGATTGTTGAGTCAACTGCATATGGCGCTCGCAAGATTGTGCAGACCTTTAATGAATCGGGAGTGCCGGTAAAGCAATTTATTGCGGCTGGTGGCCTGATTAAAAATAGTTTTGTCATGCAAATTTATGCCGATGTATTAAATATGCCAATCACAATTATTCGATCAGCGCAGGGTCCAGCACTTGGCTCAGCAATCCATGCTGCAGTTGCGGCGGGCGCATATCCGGATGTGGTGAGCGCAGGTGCTGCAATGGGTGGAGTAGCGGAAGAGTCATACCAGCCTAACCCTGAAAATGCGAAGGTTTATGATCAGCTTTATCGCCACTACAACGAACTGTATGAAGACTTTGGTCACAATGGTGCGATGCATTCACTTCGCGCCATCCGTGATCGCGCACTTTCTGGAGGTAAGTAGTGACAACTCATAGCCAACTGCGAGAAAAGATTTGCAGACTTAATATTGATTTACAACGTTATGGCTTGGTCGCCTGGACCTCTGGGAATGTCTCTGAACGTTTAGAAGATGGCAAATCTTTCATTATTAAACCGAGCGGCGTCATGTATGAAGATCTCAAACCTTCGCAGATGGTGATCTGCGATCTCGATGGCAAAGTTCTTGAGGGCGATCTTGCCCCATCTAGTGATACCCAAACACATGCTTATATTTATCGACATATGAGCCATGTAAATGGAGTTGTACATACTCACTCAAATTACGCCGCAGCTTGGGCTGCTATTCATAGCGCAATTCCCTGTGCGCTTACTGCAATGGCAGACGAATTTGGCGGCGAAATTCCATTGGGCCCTTTTGCACTAATCGGAGATGATGCAATTGGCAGAGGTGTTGTTGAAACCCTTACAGGACACCGTTCAAGCGCAGTATTAATGAAGAATCACGGTGTATTTACAATTGGAAAGAACGCAACAGCTGCTGTGAAATCAGCGGTGATGTGTGAAGATGTTGCAAAGACAACATGGATTGCCAAAACAATGGGAACGCTACAGATTATTGATCCAGCTGATGTCGATAAGCTCTTTGATCGCTACCAGAATGTCTACGGACAGCCTGGCTCTGCTAAATAGCTACACGTGCAAGATCAGCCAGCGGTGGCCGGCAGACAATTACATTCGCTCCTGAAATTGAATAATTTCCAGCAGCATGTGGAATAACGAGCGCATCACCTTGGGTAATTTCCATCATTGGTGCGTTGGTGAACGAAATCGAACCTGTTCCGTTAAGGACTAGTGCAATTGCAAAGCCAGCTTCAAAGTCGCCAGTTTGCGGAGCAAGATGCGCTCTAAAGTAACCATCGGCCTTTAAAGGAAGAATTGAACGAAGCGCACCACCAGAAAGTGCATTTCGTGCAATCAGTGATTCAAATTCTGTATCGGTAAGCGGATCAAGTTTTAGAGCATCGGTGACTGTTTCAAAGCCAAGTCCTAGATGGCCATCTTTGATGCCATCTACTGCAAAACCTTCCCATTCCAATAAAGCTGAAAGATCGGTTGGTTCTTGTAGTTCGAGCAGGAAGATTCCCGCATCAATGGCATGTGCAACGCCTGCTGGCACCAAGATTGCATCGCCCACTGATACTTCAGCGCGTCGCAGCGAAGCCAGCAGCGCTGCAGAATCTTGGCTTCGCACCAACTTCAGTAAATCTTCCTTATTTTGGCTCTCTTTAAAGCCAAGTCCAACACCGCTTCCAGCAGGTGCCTCCAAAATAATCCAGGCTTCAGTCTTACCGTGATCTAGACCAAGGTGTTGTTTTGAAAATGATTTGTTTGGGTGAAAGTGAACTGGAAGGCGTTGATCTGGATCCAATAATTTAATAAGAATTTCAGTACTCAAACCAAAATTTTTCACATGGTCCGCACCAAGCCAAGCGTCAGGGTTATTTTTGATGGCATCCTTGAGCAGAGTTCCGTCACTTAATTTTGAAAGTCCCTGCTCTGCTTCACCAAAGCGAGTTGTTACAGAACCAATCCATTCTTCGGGGCGCATTGGCCCGCCAGGTCCATGGCGCAGTGCACCGATGCGATTGCCGCCGCGATAGAAGTGATCAAACTGGTTAGAAGGTAACTTGGATGGAACTACGGAGCTCTGTGACATGGCGAAAGAATAGCCGTTAATATTTCACAATGACAGAGCAAATCAGCGGGGAAGTAGCTGCCTTATTGCGAGTCAAAGAATTATTGAATAGTTCAGGTAATCGAATCCTGATTGGAATTGTCGGAAAGCCTGGCGCTGGTAAATCAACTCTTTCTGCATATTTGTTAAGAGAATTGCAAAGCAATGAAATTACCGTGGTTCCTATGGATGGATACCATCTCAGCAACGCTGTATTGCGGCAATTAGGACGCGCTGAGCGAAAAGGAGCCCCAGACACTTTTGATGCTGCAGGATTTGCTGCGCTGCTAAAGCGCATCCGTTCAGATAATTCTGCAGATATTTACTATCCGATTTTTGACCGCTCATTTGAAGAATCAATTGCTGCGCAAGGTGTTGTGACCACTGAAACCAAAGTCGTTATCGTGGAAGGAAATTATCTGCTTCACGATAAGGGTGATTGGAAAGAAGTCGCTGGATTGCTCGATGAAATATGGTTTATCGATGTAGATGACGAAATTCGTTTACAGCGACTGATTGCACGGCATATTGCATTTGGCAAAACCCCTGCTGAGGCCGAGGCATGGTCACGTGGCAGCGATGAAGTGAATGCAAAAATCATTGAACAGACAAGGTCCCGTGCTGACGCTGTAATTCACCTTGATTAAGGGGCGGTAACCTTGGGCAGTGCCTCAATACAAAGTAGCGATAGTCGGTGCTGGTCCAGCCGGCTACTTTGCAGCCCTTGCTTTAAATAATTTACAAACTGAAGAGCTCAAGTTTTCAATCGACATGATTGAGCGCCTGCCTACTCCTTGGGGGCTAGTAAGAAGTGGTGTTGCACCTGATCATCCCAAAATTAAAACTGTGGCTAAAGTTTTTGAAAAAGTCGCTAACGAACCAAACTTCAGACTTTTCGCAAACGTTGAACTTGGCTCTGATGTAACTATTGAACAACTTGAAGAGATGTATGACGCTGTTGTTATCGCAACCGGAACTGCTTTGGGGAAGCGCCTCGGTATTCCAGGGGAAGATCTACCAGGGTCTATGTCAGCGGCAGCTTTTGTGCCTTGGTATAACGCACATCCAGATTTTAAGGATGAAGAGATAGATCTCAGCTGTGAAACGGCTGTAGTCATTGGTGCGGGTAATGTAGCGATGGATGTAGCACGAATGCTGGCTCTTGAACCAAGTGAGTTAGATCCAACTGATACCGCAGACCATGCCATTGCTGCTTTTAAAGAGAGCGCTGTCCGCACAGTCATTATCAGTGCGCGCCGTGGTCCAGAAAATGCAGCGTTCACATCACCCGAACTCCGTGAATTACCAAAGCTTGAACACACAAATGTCATTATTGATAAGTCTGACATTGATTCAGCAATTGCTCGTGCTGGAGATAGCCCAGAGAAAGATGTAAAGAGCAATCTAGATGCGATGCTTCTGATTGCAGAGCAAGAGCCAACTAACCATGAGCGCACGATGAAGTTTCAATTTCTCGCCACACCTAAAGAAATCAAAGGCTCAAACCGAGTTGAAGAAGTAGTTTTTCAGAAAACCGGAACTGAAGAAATTTTCACCATTAAATGCGGTCTTGTTATTACAGCAATCGGTTATGAAGCAGCTTCACTTGAAGGAATTCCGTATGAAAAGGGCAAAGTAGTAAATTCCGATGGACGAGTGAGAGAAAATCTTTACGTTGTTGGCTGGGCAAAGCGCGGCCCATCTGGAGTTATTGGTACCAATAAATCTGATGCTGCTGATGTGATGAAGTTACTCGTTGAAGATCTAAAGTCGCCAAAATCTGGGGCAGATGTCAGTTCGATAATTGCGCACAACAAAGTTGTGACCCAGATGCACTGGCAGGCGATCAATGAAGCAGAAATCGCTGCAGGCGAGCCTGTCGGCAAGCCTCGGCGCAAGGCGGTAACTCGCGAAGAGCTCTTAAGACTCGGTAGGCTGTAGTACGTGCGTTTCCTTAATGAACCGGTCTTTGATCTGACCTATGACGACGTTTTCATGGCTCCCAGCAAATCAGAGCTCACTAGTCGTATGGATGTTGACCTAGCTACTACAGATGGCAGTGGAACAACAATCCCATTGGTTGTAGCAAATATGACTGCAATTGCCGGACGGCGAATGGCTGAAACTGTGGCCCGTCGCGGTGGGTTGGTAGTTATTCCACAAGATATTCCGATCCCAGTTGTTGCAGAAGTAATTGCATCTGTAAAAGCACGACATACCTTCTTTGAGACTCCAATTACTTTAACTCTCAAAGAAACTGTCGCTGACGCTGCCTCGCTTATTCATAAGCGCTCGCACGGTGCCATCGTGATTGTTGATGGAAAGAAGCCAGTCGGGATAGTCACCGAAGATGATTTAGCGGGTGTGGATCGCTTTACTCAATTAAGCCAAGTCATGACGCAAGAGCTCACGACTATGCCAGACACTCTCAACCCGCGTCAGGCTTTTGAATTCCTCAATGAACGCCTTCGCACAGTTGCTCCAGTTGTATCTGCAAGCGGTGAATTAGTAGGAATCATTACTCGGGTAGGCGCGCTTCGTGCAACGTTATACACGCCTGCTGTCGACGCAAATGGCAAGCTCAGAATCGCCGCAGCTGTAGGAATTAATGGCGATGTCACCGATAAGGCAGCCAAATTAGTGGCAGCCGGCGCTGATGTGTTAGTTGTCGATACTGCTCATGGCCATCAGAAGAAGATGATCGAAGCGCTCCAGGCGATTAAGAAACTTAATTTAGGAGTTCCCATAGTTGCCGGCAACGTTGTTACAGCAGATGGCGTCCGTGATTTAGTCGCTGCAGGTGCAGACATTATTAAAGTTGGCGTAGGTCCAGGAGCAATGTGCACTACCCGTATGCAGACTGGTGTTGGTCGTCCACAATTTTCTGCAGTGTTGGAATGTGCAGCAGAAGCTAAGAAATTAGGGGCACATGTGTGGGCAGATGGTGGAGTTCGCCATCCACGCGATGTTGCGCTGGCACTTGCAGCAGGTGCGTCGCAGGTAATGATTGGATCTTGGTTTGCCGGTACCTATGAATCACCGGGTGACTTAATGCGCGACAGTTCAGGACGTGCCTACAAAGAATCATTTGGAATGGCATCAAAGCGCGCAGTCAGCGCTCGCACATCACAAGAAGATGCATTTGATCGCGCACGCAAAGCGCTCTTTGAAGAAGGTATCTCTTCATCAAAGATGTTCTTAGATCCAAACCGTCCTGGCGTTGAAGATTTAATTGATGAAATTATTTCGGGACTTCGTTCTTCATGTACATATGCCGGCGCACATAATCTTGCAGAGTTTGCGGACAGAGCAGTTGTAGGAATTCAATCTGCATCAGGCTATGCAGAAGGTCGTCCACTTAGTACTTCATGGCGAGGTTAGTAAGAAAATAAGCGCGAAATAACGAGTTTTTCTCCACCTCGAAAAGCAGGTACTATTCGCATCTGCAAGAACAACTTCATAAGCGTGCGTAGCTCAACGGATAGAGCATCTGACTACGGATCAGAAGGTTAGGGGTTCGAATCCCTTCGCGCGCACCAGGTTGGCTATATATGGCGTACTTGCCCTAAATCCGAGAGAATCGCCAGATGAAGCGCTCACTCCCTTTACTCATCTCGCTGGTTCTTGCCATCAGTTTGAGCGCATGTGGAGAAAGTTCGAAGTTATATCCAGCATCAAAAAGTGAAGGCGTTTTCTTCTCCGTACCAAATACATGGGATGAAATTTCATCAGCTTCTCTCAATAAATATGAAAGAGAATCTGCCGGCGCCGAAGGCGAATCAAGACAAGCTCTCGTAAAGTGGCAGATTGCTTATTCAACTAATTCAAAGTTAAAAGTTTCTGAAGTTTTTGATCTCACCGCACCCAAAGCGCCGCTTGCTTTTGCAAGAGTTCGTGATTTAGAAGGTACTGAAGTAAATTCGGTTTCTTACAATTCCCTGCGCGATGTTATTGTCCCGATCACAAGCCTTATGAATGGTGATGATCCAAGCGCTCCAGATTTTGAAATCTTGGCAGATCAAGAAGTGGTTGAAAAGGGTGCACGTGGCGTCCAAACTATTTACAGCTTCTCTATTGATGGAGTCAAGCAAACAATTAATCAAACCGCTTTAGTATCCAATGACCGCACAACGATGTATATCTTTGTGGTCAGGTGCGAAAGCAAGTGTTACGACAAGAATGAGAAGAAAATTGATGAAATTGTTGGTTCGTTCACAGTACAGGGAGCAAAATGAGTCAGATTAATCAGTTAGAAAATCGCCCAAGCAGGCCGCGCGATACTGATAGAAAGACACGTATTCATCTCTCTTTCTACGACCGCATCAAGTTCCTCTTGCTCTTTGGCATTACTTATTTAGTTCTGACATGGTCCAGCCTCGCCGAAAATCCAATCCTTAGCGTTGAAGATGCGCTCCGCGAAACTGCTCGTTCAAAATCATGGTTAATTGTTCTGGCTATTGTTGAGGTTATTCGCCAGATTCACTTTATTTTGGCTGAAGTTTTAGCGCCCTACCACGGCATTTGGAAGCGCTACTTTGGATTTGTTGATCGTCAGATTCATCGCCTAAGCGACTGGACCCGTTTCCGTCTATCACGCGCAATTAAATGGGCGCTTGTTGTCTTTCTTCTCGCGGTAATTCTTGGTGCTATCTATGACGAGCCACCTATCAAGGCGCTCTTCTTGGCACCTAAGGCATTCCTTACCGCACTGCCATTTATTGCCCAGCTCATGTTTGCCGTGGTCTTTGTCATTATTCAATTTGCAGCAATCTTCTGGTTCTTAAGTCGCGGTGGCGTTGATACTTATTTCCCTGATGATATTCGCACGCGTTTTAGCGATGTGTGGGGACAAGATCACGTTCTCAATCGCATCCGTGAAAACTTACTCTTCCTTGAATCACCAGAGGAAATCGAAAAGCACGGTGGATACGTACCGGGCGGAATTCTTTTGTGGGGTCCTCCAGGTACAGGTAAGACTTTGATGGCTGAATCAATGGCAGGTGAAACTGGCAAACCATTCGTCTTCGTTGATCCAGGTGCATTTACCAATATGTTCTTTGGAGTAGGCGTTCTTAAAGTTAAGAGCCTCTTCCGCAAATTGCGTAAATTAGCGCTGCGCTATGGTGGAGTTGTTGTCTTTTTCGATGAAGCAGATTCACTTGGTAATCGCGGAATCGTGACGCAAGGTGGTCCACAACGCGCATCAACCATGGATCGTTCTAAGGTTTTTGAGAGCCATTGCCATGGCGGTACATATCTTTCAGAATCTGCAGTCTCAGCTATCACTCGCGAAAAGTTTGTCATGGGTGGCGCAGCCGGTGGCGGTGGGGGAATGGGAACGTTACAGGCGCTACTTACTGAGCTATCAGGACTTAAGAAGCCACGCGGATTCTTCAATCGTATTGTGCGACGCACCCTAGGAATGCGCCCTAAGAATCCGCCTAAGTATCGAATTCTTGTTGTGATGGCAACGAATATGCCAGAAGCGCTCGATGAAGCGTTGCTACGTCCGGGTCGTATCGATCGTATGTATCGCGTTGGATATCCAAGTAAAGCTGGACGTATTCGTACCTACGAAGGTTATCTATCCAAGGTTTCTCACTCTCTGACTGCGGAAGAAATTGACAAGATTGCAACGATTACGCCGTATGCAACTGGTGCAACCATTAAAGACACCATTAACGAGGCTTTAATTATGGCAATTCGTAATGGTCGTACTTCAATCGAATGGTCTGACATCATCAAAGCAAAGCAGCAGAAAGAGCTTGGCCCATCAGAAGATGTGGAATATATCGAGCGCGAACGCCACGCAGTTGCAGTACATGAGGCATGCCATGCAGTTATGGCACACCGTACACGTCAACATATGGCTATTGATTTAGCAACGATTGAAAAAGGTTCTGATTACTTAGGAATGGTGGCAAGTATTCCGCCAGATGATCAGTTCACTCGTTGGAAGAGCGAATACCAATCAGATATTTTGGTTTCACTCGCGTCCCTTGCTGGAGAAAGAATGTTCTTCGAAGGAGATAACTCATCTGGAGTCTCTGGCGATTTGGAAAGCGCAACCACTATCGCATCGCTCATGGAAGGCCATTGGGGAATGGGCTCTACCATCTCTTCACATGCCAGTAATCGACGCTTTGAAATGGGCGCACCTGGCGGAGGCAAGGGCGGAAAAGATGACACCGAAAAGCAGATGCGAATGGCGCTCAGCGATCGCATCGAAGAGAACTTAAGTAAGTTGCTTACTCAGGCAGAAGAAATTTTGCGCGAAAACCGCAACCAGGTTCTAGCTCTTGCTCATGCTCTTGAAACACATAAGACACTTTCTGGAGAAGATGTTGCAGCAGTTATTGACGGCACACAAGGCTCGATTGTTGATGGTCGCCCTTATCTCGACGCTAACTTCTTGGCAGAGATAGAGAAATATCACAGCGCATCAGTAGTTGCGCATCGTGAACATAGAGTTCCTGATGTGCATTTACCAGTGATTGGATAAGCGGGTATCGTTGCCCTGTGAGCAAAGTCTTCCTCTTCGTGGCTATCGATGTGAAGCCAGGTAAGTTTGAAGAGTTTGTCGCCAAGCTGAACCAACATATCTCAGTGATTCGCACCGAAGCTGGCTGCGAATTCATCGAAATTTACCGTGATACGCAGAAAGAGAATGTGGTCAACGTCTGGGAAATCTGGAGCGATCGGCCATCTTGGGATGCGCACATGGTGAATGAGAACAGTAAGAAATGGCAAAGCGTTGCCAGCGATTTAGTTTTTGGTGAAACTATTACAGTTATGGATGCCCTTTCATGAGTTCAATGACGCTCTCCATCGATTGCGGTGGGTTATTTATTAAAAGCTGTGTGCTGGATGAATCCGGCACAATGCACGCCGCACCAACACGCGTTGAGACTCCATATCCACTATCAACCGAACGTTTTCTTGAAACTGTAGAAAAAATTGCAAACTCACTTCCTAAAGCGCAACGCGTAACTGTCGGTCTGCCAGGAATGATTCGAAATGGTGTGGTTGTGGCAACTCCCCATTACATTAATGATGCAGGTCCTCACACTCGTATGAACCCAGAGCTAAAAGAGCAATGGTGGGGATTTGATGCAGAAGCGGCAATTGCACAGCGCTTAGGTATTCCAGCAAAGGTATTAAATGATGCCGAAGTTCATGGAGCAGGTGTAGTTACAGGCTCTGGGTTAGAAATTGTTATTACCTTAGGAACGGGTCTGGGTTTCTCAGTTTTCCATGGTGGAAAACTATCCCCACACTTCGAACTCTCGCACGCGACCGTTCGACGAAATACAACATACGACACTTGGATTGGCGATCGCGAACGTCGCCGCATGGGAAATACTTTCTGGTCGCGACGTGTGCGTCTGATGGTCTCCGAGCTTCGCCCGGTTTTCTTATGGGACCGTCTCTACCTCGGTGGTGGAAATTCCCACAGCATTCAACAACGCGATCTTGCGTTGATGGGCGATGATGTTGTGATCGTCCCTAACTCTGCAGGTGTTGCTGGCGGCGTACGCGCCTGGCAACTTTAATTTCTGTCTGTAGTTAGCTTCTAATAGCCTTGGCGAATTCGCGGAAATCTTCTACCAACATATCGATTTCAGTCTGACCGTGTGCGAGAGAAATTAACCACTGCTCATCTAGCCCAGGTGGGGTGATGATGCCGCGGTTAATGGCGAAGAGCCAATGAGCCTCTGCAACACCGAAATCAGTAGCTTTGTAGTCTCGATAATTGCGAACTGGCGTTGTTGACCAGGTAACGCAACCCTTCACGCCGAAGCCAACTGTGTGCGCTGGTAATTGGTATTCGTCGATGATTTCACCAATGCGGTTGAGCGCTTGCAAATTAAATTCTTCTGCAACTTCAAGTGCGTCATCGGAACAGATGCGATCAATGGCGCGAACTCCAGCCATGGCTAGCGGGTTGCCATTAAAGGTACCAAAGTGGGCCATTTTGCCGCTGGTAACAAAGTCCATGTACTTCTTCTTACCGCCGAATGCAGCAAGGGGAAGTCCACCACCAATTGATTTTGCAAGGGTGATGAGGTCTGGTTGCACACCAAGTCGTGCAGAAGCGCCATGCGCACCTGCAGTGAGACCAGTCTTAACTTCGTCAAAGATGAGTACGACGTTGTATTGATCGCAAAGTTTGCGAACACCTTCGAGGTATCCCTCATCTGGAAGAACGATTGCAATATTTTCAAGAACTGGCTCGAGAATAAAACAAGCAATCTTTTTTGCGTTCTTCTTAAACATTTTTTCTAGCGCTTGTAGGTTGTTATAGGGAACAACATAGATATCGCCAGGGACAAGGTTTGATTCAATGTACGGAGTTGGTTTCTTTGGATTGCCGGCTTTATTTAGCGGAGGCTTAGCTGAAACTACAAATGGATCGTAACTTCCGTGGTAGCCACCTTCAATTTTTAGGATGCCCATCTTTCCAGTGGCAGAGCGCGCAACGCGAACTGCATACATGGTGGATTCAGTTCCGGAGTTTGTAAATCGAACTTGATCGATTCCAAAACGTCTACAAATTCTCTCTGCAGCATCAGTCGAAATCGGTGAAGGAGTAACGAAGAGCATTCCTTGCTGCATCTGCTTCTGGACTTCCTCAATGACAACGGGGTTGAGGTGTCCGGCGAGCATTGCTCCGAAGCCCATAGAAAGGTCGAGCAGTTGGCGACCATCGACATCTGTCATATAGGCGCCCTTAGCGGAGGCGATTGAGATTGGGTAGGGATCCCAGTATTGGAAGCTCGATGTAACGCCTAGAGGTAGTGATTGGTGGGCACGAGCGCTCTCAGAGGCTGAGCCTTTGGTGTTCTTTGTGAACAACTCCCACTCGGCAGCTAAAACTGCGGCTGCTTTTTCAGGCGATATTGGTTTTGATGATTTCGGTACATAACGATGTGTTGCTGAGTGTTGCGACTTAATCGCGGTTTGTGTAGTCATTGTCAAGCTGTACGGCAAATGTTTCTGATTTAGAAACGGTTTGAGAAGTACTCTCCTTTGTTGTTTGCGCGTTAACGCCCCCCAAGTATCTCCGATAGTAAAAAAGTTTGCAAGGTATAGGTTTTTCCCGCGTGGTTTACGCATAAAACGTTGATAACCTTTGAACCCTATGGAAAAACCAACAATAATTCTTGCGACCAGTAATGGCGTAGGAATGGGGCACCTGGTTCGTGCAACTGCAATTGCAACAGCGCTTAAAGAATATGCCAACCCAATTATTGTTTCCATGGCTGGCGGAATTTCAGAAATTCCGGATTACCTAGGAATTCGTTGCGAGTACATTCCTGGTCGAGATCGTATGTGGTTGTCTCGCGAAAATTGGGATATTTATCTGCGAGACAGATTACTTGCACTTGTTGACGAAACTAATGCGCGAGTTCTTTCATTTGATGGAGTAGTTCCCTATCCAGGAGTTATCGCGGCCAAATTTTCACATCCCAAACTTAAATTAGTGTGGGTGCGCCGCGGCTTGTGGCAGAAGAAACCACAGCGATTTGTTCTTGGATTGCAATCTGCCATGATGGATTTAATTATTGAACCTGGAGACTTTGCTCGCGCTTATGACTTTGGGCCAACTGCAGAGCGCAAGGATGCTCGATTAACTTCTGCAGTATCGCTCTATCAAGAGGATCAGGCGATGAGCCGAGAAGTAGCGCGCAGAACGCTCGGGCTCGATCTCGATAAGCCTGCAGTTCTTGTTCAGCTCGGCACCGGCGATAGCGATGTCAACGAGAAGATGACAGCAGCGCTCTCTGGCTTACTTGGCTGGAAGGATCTCCAAGTAATCCTGACAAAGCAACCAGTTGATAAGAACGGTAAGTCGCTGGCGCCTGATGGCCTCGATATTCGCATCAAGCGCCACTTTCCATTAGCTCATGTGCTCCACGCCTTTGATGCCAGCGTGTGCGCAACTGGCTACAACGGAGCCCACGAACTTCTGCCCGCCGCAATTCCGACAGTCTTCGTCTCCAATATTCGCGGAACTGATGACCAAGAGGCACGTGCTCAATGGAGCCACGATATGGGCTTTGCGCTTCGCGCCAACCAAGCAGATTTAAGAGATATCACTGCAACAGTTAAGAAACTGCAAGACCCAGATGTAAGAGAGCGTTTAGCAAAAAAGTGTGGCGAACTTCCAAAACCTACGGGTGGCGCTGAGATTGCACGGATCCTCTTTGATTTAGCGGTCGCAGAAGAAGTTGTACGCCCATCCACTCTTCGGTACTACCAATTGCGTATTCAAGATCATGTTAATCGCGGAGCGCGCCATGTTGCCTATCTGGCGCTTCGTCGTTTAGCGCTAGTTTATAGATTTATTAATCCGCACATTGTCACCCAAGAGGTAATTCAAGATGCGCCAATATGGGGCTCACAAACAACTGCGCAAGAGTTACACCCACTCATTAAAGGTGAACATCGTTTTGAACATTTGATTACTGGCGCTTCAAGTAATTACCGCAAGCAGCGAGAAGAAATTGCCGAGGCGGCCTATATACGTCAGAAAAAAGTTGTTAATACCAAGAAGCAAAGTTAAAAACGAGAGCGGATTTCCCAGAGATCTTTAAATACTGGGTTGAAGAGCGTGCTTGCTAAATAATCAACTCCGCTAGAGCCACCTGTGCCCATCTTGTGACCAATTGTTCGCTCGACCATCTTTACGTGTCGATAGCGCCATTCTTGAATACCTTCATCGATATCTACCAATCGTTCTGCCACCATCGCACTTTCGGGATCGCTTTGGTGCACCTTTAGTAAAACATCCTGAACCTGCGGATTAGAAGTGTATGCAATCGCTTTGTCGCGATTTATAACTTCGCTGGGAAGAGCATGTCCACGCTTACCGAGATATTCAAGAAATGAATCCCAGATTGAATTTTTAGAGGTGATCTGAGCAATCTCTTTCTGCACATCTGGCGGCAAGTGTCCTGCCATACGGTTATCTCGTCGGCCTAAGAGCGCTTCAACCTTTCTAAATTGTGCAGACTGGAATCCACTTGATGAGGCTAGGTAGCCTCGGAAAGCATTGAATTGCAAAGGTGTCATGGTTTCTAGAATGTCGACCTGTGCAACACAGACCTTCATGATTGTGCGAACACGACCCAATATAGAGAGCGCATAATGCGTATCGCCTGATTCCAGCGCTCGCTGCGCCTGTGTAAATTCGTGAATGAGTTGTTTAAACCAGAGTTCGTATGTCTGATGAATGATGATGAAGAGCATCTCATCATGTTCAGGGCCATCTGAGAGTGGTTTCTGTAACTGCAGTAACTCATCAACAGCTAGGTAAGACGAGTAAGTAAGTGCTGAATCAAAGTTTTCACTCATGTGACTCTGGAATCCGATCCTTCTACTTTTTCATATTGGCGTGTCTGGGTTAAGTCGCGAATGCGCTGGAAGCCATCCCATACTTCGATATAGGAAGTAGGAAGTGGCGCAATAGCTAACCGAATTGCGTTCGGAGTGCGGTAATCAGGGATTACATTGGCAAATTTACGTAGCGCAACACAGATACGTGCTGCATCGGGGTGTCCAATAGAAATATGTCCGCCACGTTCTTTGGGATTTCGAGATGTCAGAAGCGTGTATCCAAGAGGCGCCAACCATTCATCATATAAATCGATCATCATTTGTGTTCCGATTGCAGCTTTAGCTGCGATAGCGTCAATACCCGCTTCTTCAATCATAGAGAATGCAACTTGCACGCCACGAATACCAATAATTGATGGGCTAGCAATTTGGAAACCACGGATTCCGGCAGCCTTTTCAAAATTTGGACCCATTCCAAATTGATCCTCGTTGCCAAACCAACCTTGGATTGGAACTTGTAATTCTCTTTGAATTTTTTTATTTACATATAACCATGCAGGAGAGCCTGGCCCTGAGTTTCCATATTTATAGGTACAGCCAACAGCTAAATCGACTCCGCAGGCATCGAAGTTCATCTCGATGGCGCCTGCTGCATGGCTGGCATCCCATACGACGAGCGCACCATACGACCGAGCCAGATCAGTAACGGATTGAATATCAGTTCTTGCTCCTGATCGATATTGAATAACTTCAAAGGTAACGAGCGCAACATCCTCTGACATATATTTTTCAAGGAGTTCAGCAGTGATTAATTCATTCTCGGCGATTGTTGGGTCTTCATTATCAATAATGACTAACTTGAGACCAAATTGTTTTGCAATTCCATCCAAGATATATCGATCAGTTGGAAAATTCGCAGCGTCAGTAATGATGGTCTTGCGACCTGGACGTGCCTTAATGGCTGCAACGCAGAGCTGATAGAAATTTACAGAGGTCGTATCGCAGACCAAAACTTGACCAGGGCCTGCGCCAAGCACCGCCCGTCCTAGTAAATCGCCTGCTACTTGTGCTTCATCAATCCAATGTGCCCAACCGGTGACAACTTCATTACCCCATTCCTGTGAGAGAAAATCGCTCACCGCTTTAACGGTTGCATGGGGCAGACGGCCTAACGAATTGCCATCGAGATAGCAGAGGTTGGGATCTGTAATAACGAATTTGCTGCGATAACTAGCTAATGGGTCGTTCGCATCTAGCTCCAGCGCATATTCGCGGTCTGTGACCTTCATTGTTCAAAGGTACGCTCTCCTACCGTGGCGCGCAACGTTGTGAATATCGAAGAGGTCTCTAAAGCCTTTGATATTCGCCCATTACTTGATCGAGTCTCACTTGGAGTTTCAGAGGGAGACCGTATTGGAATCGTAGGGCGCAATGGCTCAGGTAAAAGTACTTTAATGAAGATTATTGCAGGGGTAGAAGCTCCTGATTCAGGAAGAGTCACAAAATCAAATAGTTCGCGCATTGGAATTCTTGCTCAAGTTGATACAGCGTCAGCGGATGCAACAGTTGGTGATGTTGTTATTGGTAAACGTGAAAAACATGAGTGGGCAAGCGATCCTAAAATTCGTGAAATCTTTACGGGGTTATTCGGAGGGTTTGATGACCATCTCTTCGAAAGAGTTTTTGCTTCACTTTCTGGGGGAGAAAAACGTCGAGTAGGTCTTGCCAAGCTGCTTATTGATGATCTCGATCTAATTCTGCTTGATGAACCAACGAATCATCTTGATGTGGAAGGCGTCGCATGGTTGGCAGAGCACCTGAATTCACGAAAAGATTTAGCGGTTCTGGTAATTACACACGATCGTTGGTTTCTTGATGCAGTCACTGATCGCACATGGGAAGTCGTTCTTGGAAAAGTTGAGGAGTATGACGGAGGTTATTCAGCCTTTGTTTTAGCCAAAGCAGAGCGCGCTCGCCAGGCGAATGCGATGGATGCGCGCCGAAATAATCTGATTCGCAAAGAGTTGGCGTGGTTACGTCGTGGCGCTCCAGCTCGAACTTCAAAACCTAAATTTAGGGTGGAAGCTGCCAACGAATTGATTTCTGCGGAACCTGCTCCGCGTGATTCAACCGAGCTTCTTAAATTTGCGCTGAATCGATTAGGAAATACTGTTTTTGAATTACATCATGCGCAGATTCAAGCGGGCGAGAAAGAGCTAATCCATGAGTTAACGTGGAATATCGGGCCGGGGGATCGCATTGGAATAGTTGGTATTAATGGTGCTGGAAAAACAACTCTGATGCGCACTTTGGCGGGGCAGCTAAAACCTGCATCTGGAAAATTAGTCACCGGAATAACCGTGAAAATTGCATTTCTCACCCAACACTTAGATGAACTCGATCCAACGTGGCGCCTCCTTGAATCCGTAGAAAAAGTTGCCACTCATGTTGAGATTGGAAAAGGTAGA
>JACCDM011395444.1_pt1 | contig 16650 bp, 16 predicted proteins | sample 7445851 | NCBI WGS metagenome assembly JACCDM01 (sample SAMN15323438, study PRJNA562643) | freshwater metagenome | isolation source: river surface water | place: USA:Blue River Watershed | collected 2017-08-16
CATGGGATTTTGTTTGGTGGTTGTGCTGATGGTTTCCGGCAGTTTGAATTTGACAGACATCGTCATGGGGCAGGGTAAGGGTATGTTCGCCAATCAAGGCCTGGGCTTTTTGTCTTGGAACTGGCTGCCGTTGCTGCCTATTTTTGTGATTTACTTTATCGCCAGTCTGGCCGAAACCAATCGCCACCCTTTTGATGTGGTCGAAGGTGAATCCGAAATCGTGGCGGGTCACATGATTGAATATTCAGGCATGTCATTCGCCATGTTCTTTTTGGGCGAATACGCCAACATGATTTTGGTGTCCACCATCGCTGTACTGATGTTTCTCGGTGGCTGGTTGCCACCTTTGGATACGGTGTATCTCGCATGGATACCCGGATGGATTTGGCTGGCCATCAAAACTTTTGTGGTTGTGACTATGTTTCTTTGGGTGCGGGCCACTTTCCCGCGCTTTCGCTACGATCAAATCATGCGCTTGGGTTGGAAGATTTTCATCCCCGTGACTTTGGTCTGGTTGGTGGTGATAGGCATTTGGATGCAAACCCCGTGGAATATCTGGACTTGATGCACACAAACTTATGAGAACGCACACTTCCACCACCACATCTGTTCCATTTTCATGGGCGGATTTTTTCTCGAGCTTTTTGCTGCTCGAGTTTTTCAAAGGCTTTGCTATCACTGGCAAGTACATGTTTGCACGCAAAATCACAGTGCAATTCCCTGAAGAAAAAACGCCTATGAGTCCGCGCTTTCGCGGCCTGCACGCGCTTCGCCGTTACGAGAACGGTGAAGAACGCTGCATTGCCTGCAAGCTCTGCGAAGCGGTGTGTCCCGCCATGGCTATCACTATCGAGTCTGATGTGCGCGATGATGGTTCACGTCGCACCACGCGCTATGACATTGATTTGACCAAATGTATTTTTTGCGGCTTTTGTGAAGAGAGCTGCCCGGTAGATTCGATTGTTGAAACCCATATTTTCGAATACCACGGTGAGAAACGCGGCGACCTGTATTTCACCAAAGACATGCTCTTGGCCGTGGGTGACAAATACGAACCGCAAATTGCGGCCCACAAGGCAGCCGATGCCAAATACCGCTAAACACAGGGACAGATAAGCACATGGAAGTCAAGTCAGCGCTTTTCTATCTTTTCTCAGCCGTGATGCTGTTTGCTGCACTGCGCGTCATCACTGCACGCAATCCTGTGCATGCGGCTTTGTATCTGGTGTTGGCTTTCTTCCAAGCCTCAGGTATTTGGATGCTGCTCAAGGCAGAGTTTTTATCCATCACCTTGGTGCTGGTGTATGTCGGCGCGGTGATGGTGTTGTTCTTATTTGTGGTGATGATGATTGACGTCGATGTGGATAAGTTAAAGCGCGGCTTTTGGAATCACTTTCCATTGGCCGCCTCTATTGGTGCAGTGCTTGCGCTGGAACTGGCGTCTGTGCTGCTGGGCGGCTTTCGCAGCGTGCCGGCGGTTGCAGATAACCCGTTGCCCGGTGCGGCTCCTTATTCCAACACCAAAGAACTGGGTCAAGTTTTATACACAGACTTTTTATACCCGCTTGAAATTGCAGCCGTGATTTTGCTGGTGGCCATCATCGCTGCCATTGCACTCACCATGCGTGAGCGCAAGGACACCAAAGCGCAGAACCCCGGGGATCAGGTCAGAGTTAAAGCCTCCGATCGATTGCGTCTGGTCAAGATGGATCCGGTGCAACAAGCTGTCGTCACACCGCCACCCGCAGAGGAGCCAAAAGCATGAATATCACTTTGGGTCATTACCTCTCATTGGGCGCTATCTTGTTTGCGTTATCAGTGATAGGTATTTTTTTGAATCGCAAAAATTTGATTGTGTTGCTCATGGCCATTGAGCTGATGCTGTTGGCGGTCAATACCAATTTTGTGGCTTTCTCTCATTATTTGGGTGACATGCAAGGCCAGATTTTTGTCTTTTTCATACTGACCGTGGCTGCCGCTGAATCTGCCATCGGTTTAGCGATTCTGGTGTTGTTGTTTAGAAACCGCTCCAGTGTCAATGTCGACGAACTCAATAGCCTCAAGGGCTGACCCTGCCACCACACATGAGCCAAACCATTCAAGCTTCCACACTGATTGCAGTCGCACTGGCCCCATTGGCCGGTTCGCTGTTGGCGGGTATTTGGGGCACACAACTCGGCGGCGCTGGCTTGGGTCGTCGCTGGTCCCACAGCCTGACTATCCTCGGCGTGTTTATTTCCTTCGTACTCTCAGCGTTGACATTGCAAGACGTGGTGGTGGACGGTGCTCGATTCAATGAAACCTTGTATACGTGGATGCAAGTAGGTGGACTAAAGATGGAGATCGGCTTCATGGTCGATGGCCTGACTGCCATGATGATGTGCGTCGTCACTTTTGTTTCCTTGATGGTGCACATCTACACCATCGGTTACATGGAAGAAGACGAAGGCTACAACCGTTTCTTTGCCTACATCTCTTTGTTTACGTTTGCTATGTTGATGCTGGTGATGAGTAACAACATGTTGCAACTGTTTTTCGGTTGGGAAGCAGTCGGATTGGTGTCTTACCTGCTGATTGGTTTTTGGTTCAACAAACCCAGCGCCGTGTTTGCCAATATGAAGGCGTTCTTGGTCAACCGGGTCGGTGACTTCGGATTTATTTTGGGCATCGGGCTGATTGCCGCCTATGCCGGCAGCTTGAATTACACCGAAGTGTTCGCCAAGACTAACGAGTTGTCTGCTTTGTTGTTGCCGGGCTCTGATTGGTCGCTGGTCACGGTCATTTGTATTTGTTTGTTTATCGGTGCCATGGGTAAGTCAGCGCAATTTCCTTTGCACGTCTGGTTGCCTGATTCCATGGAAGGCCCCACACCTATTTCCGCATTGATTCATGCAGCCACCATGGTGACTGCGGGCATCTTCATGGTTGCGCGCATGTCGCCTTTGTTTGAGTTATCTGACACAGCCTTGAATCTGGTGTTGATTGTGGGATCCATCACTGCATTGTTCATGGGATTTTTGGGCATTGTGCAAAACGACATCAAGCGCGTGGTGGCTTATTCCACCTTGTCTCAGCTGGGTTATATGACTGTCGCACTCGGTGCATCTGCCTACTCGGTGGCGGTGTTTCATTTGATGACGCACGCATTTTTTAAAGCGCTGTTGTTTCTTGGTGCGGGCTCGGTCATCATGGGCGTTCACCACAACCAGGACATCCGCTACATGGGTGGGTTGCGCAAATACATGCCCATCACTTGGTTAACTTCATTGTTGGGTTCATTGGCACTCATTGGTACGCCTTTGTTCTCCGGCTTTTATTCCAAGGACAGCATCATTGAAGTGGTGGCTGCCAGCCATTTGCCTGCTGCCCAGTGGGCGCATTTTGCCGTGTTGGCCGGTGTGTTTGTCACTGCGTTTTATTCCTTCCGCATGTATTTTTTGGTGTTCCACGGCAAAGAGCGTTTCGATCAAGACCCGCATGCGCATCATGATGAGCATGGACATTCACATGCACCACATGAATCGCCTTGGGTAGTGACTTTGCCCTTGGTCTTGTTAGCCATACCTTCTGTGTGCATCGGTTACTTCACGATGGATTTCATGTTGTTCGGTGATTTCTTCAAAGATGCCATCACGGTCAACCATGCGACTCACCCGGCGATGACCGAACTGAAAGAGGCTTTCCATGGTCCGTTGGCCATGGCTGAGCATGCACTGACTTCACTACCCTTTGCATTGGCAATGGGTGGCGTATTGACTGCTTTTTATATGTACATGGTCCATCCGGCTGTGCCTGCATTTATTCAACGCCGGGTGGCACCTTTGCACACACTGTTGATGAACAAATATTATTTGGATGATTTCAACGAGCATATTCTGGCTCGCGGTACACGCTGGTTGGCCCAAGGTTTGTGGAAACGCGGTGACCAAGGTGTGATTGATGGTTTTTTTGTCAACGGCTCTTGGCATTTGATTGGCAAGGTCGCCGGTTTGGCGCGCCGGTTACAAACGGGTTTTCTCTACCACTATGCCTTGTTGATGATATTGGGCATGTTCGGTTTAGTGACCTGGTTTGTCTGGATTCACAGATGAGCATGTTGATGACATCACATAAACAAACACTCAGAGAGATGCCATGGAAATGCTGAGTCTGGCTATTTGGACGCCTATTATTTTCGGGGTGTTGTTGTTGATCTTGGGCAAGGACGAACATGCGGATGTGGTTCGTTGGTTCGCATTGATAGGTGCTGTTGTCAGTTTTTTACTGACGCTGCCTTTGTACGCGCAATTCGACACTTCCACTGCTGCCATGCAATTCGTGGAGAACTTGCCTTGGATTGACCGTTTCAATGTGAAATATCACCTTGGCGTTGACGGCATCTCGCTGTGGTTTGTGTTGCTGACCTCATTTATCACGGTGGTCGTAGTGATTGCCGGATGGGAAGTGATCACCGTGCGTGTCAATCAATACATGGGCGCTTTTCTGGTGCTCAGCGGCTTGATGATCGGCGTGTTTTGCGCGCTCGACGGCATGTTGTTTTATGTGTTCTTTGAAGCCACCTTGATTCCTATGTACCTGATCATCGGTATCTGGGGCGGGCCGAACAAAATTTACGCGGCTTTCAAATTCTTTTTGTATACCTTGCTCGGCTCATTGTTGATGCTGGTTGCGCTCATTTATTTATACATCGCATCAGAAGGCAGTTTTGATTTGGCAACATGGCAGCAAATGCCATTGGCTGCCACACCGCAAACTTTGCTTTTCTTTGCGTTTTTTGCGGCCTTCGCTGTCAAGGTGCCGATGTGGCCGGTTCACACCTGGTTGCCTGATGTGCACGTTGAAGCACCTACCGGCGGCTCTGCTGTGCTGGCTGCCATCATGTTGAAGTTGGGTGCTTACGGCTTTCTCCGTTTTTCATTACCAATTGCGCCGGACGCCTCCCATGAATGGGCATGGTTGATGCTCACGCTGTCACTCATTGCCGTGGTTTATGTCGGCTTGGTCGCCATCGTTCAGCAGGACATGAAAAAACTGGTGGCTTATTCATCAGTGGCACACATGGGTTTCGTCACTATCGGGTTTTTCATCTTCAGCGAACTTGGTGTGAGTGGTGGCATCGTTCAAATGATTGCCCATGGTTTTGTGTCTGCTGCCATGTTCTTGTGTATTGGCGTGCTTTACGACCGTGTGCATTCGCGCGAAATTGCAAGCTATGGCGGTGTGGTCAACACCATGCCTAAATTTGCAGCTTTTGCTTTGTTGTTTGCCATGGCGAATTGCGGCTTGCCGGGCACTTCAGGTTTTGTTGGCGAATGGATGGTCATTCTTGCAGCAGTGAAATTTAATTTCTGGCTGGGTATGCTGGCCGCTTCTGCCTTGGTTTTCGGTGCTGCTTACACACTGTGGATGGTCAAGCGTGTCTATCTGGGGCCAGTGGTGAACGACGACGTCAAGGCTTTGGAAGATATCAATGCCCGTGAATTTTTAATGCTGAGCCTGTTGGCCGCTGCGGTTTTGTGGATGGGCATTTATCCCAAGCCTTTCACCGATGTGATGAACACTTCGGTTAGCCAGTTGCTGACCCATATTGCCACGAGCAAGATACCTTTATGAACACTTCCACCAACATTCGCAGGGAAGTCGACCATGATGAATAACGTCAATTGGATGACTGCATATCCGGAAATATTTTTACTTGTGATGGCTTGCGTCATCACGCTGTTGGACTTGGGTGTCAAATCCGCCAGGCGCACATTGACTTATGTGTTGACGCTGTTCACTCTGGGTGTGGTTGCCTTGATGCAGGCTTTTTACGCATCCACAGGTGAAACCGTTTATGGTTTTGGTCACATGGTGGTTTCTGACGCCATGGGCAATTGGCTGAAATGCTTCACTTCTCTGGCAGTGCTCATGACTTTGATCTACAGCCGTCCTTATGCGGCTGATAGAAAAATGCTCGAAGGCGGTGAGTTGTTTACTCTCAGCTTGTTCTCTTTGCTTGGCATGTTTGTCATGATTTCAGGCAACAACTTTTTGGTGCTCTATCTTGGGTTGGAGTTGCTTACTTTATCCAGCTACGCTTTGGTGGCTTTACGGCGCGATAACGGCAATGCCACTGAAGCCGCCATGAAATACTTTGTGCTCGGCGCACTGGCCAGTGGTTTTCTTTTGTACGGCTTGTCCATGATGTACGGTGCCACCGGTACTTTGGATCTCACCACTGTTTTCCAAGCCACAACAACCGGGCTCATCAAACACCAAGTGTTGGTCTTGGGCGTGGTGTTTGTGGTGTGTGGCATCGCATTCAAATTGGGAGCAGCACCGTTTCACATGTGGGTGCCCGATGTTTACCAAGGTGCGCCAACAGCGGTGACCTTGATGATCGCAGGCGCGCCCAAGCTCGCCGCATTTGCATTGATGATGCGTTTGCTGGTAGACGGTATGTTGCCTCTGGCGATTGATTGGCAACAAATGTTGATGGTATTGGTGGTGTTGTCTTTGCTCGTGGGCAACTTGACAGCGATCGCCCAAACCAATATCAAACGCATGTTGGCTTTTTCAACCATTTCCCAAATGGGTTTTGTGCTGATAGGTATGTTGTCCGGTGTAACGAATGGCAACACTTTGTCTGCTGCCAACGCTTACAGCTCAGCCATGTTCTACATGATCAGCTACGTGTTGACGACACTGGGTGTGTTCGGTGTCATTTTGTTGCTGGCACGCGAGGGTTTTGAAAGCGAAGAGATTTCTGACCTGGCCGGATTGAATCAACGCAGCCCATTGTTTGCCGCCGTCATGGCAATCTGTCTTTTCTCTCTGGCAGGTGTACCGCCGCTGGTAGGTTTCTTTGCCAAGCTTTCAGTCTTGCAGTCGCTGGTTGCATCAGAGCAAATCAGTTCATTGGTGTTGGCCGTATTCGCTGTCATGATGTCATTGATTGGTGCTTTTTACTATTTGCGCATCATCAAAGTCATGTACTTTGATCCCCCATTGACAGTGACTTCCGTGTCTGCGGAGAAGCATGTCAAAGCCGTGTTGGCCATCAATGGCGGCTTGGTCTTAGTGCTTGGCGTGCTTCCCGGTGGTTTGATGTCCTTATGCGCTGTAGCAGTAGTCAGAGCTTTGGGCACCTGACTTCCACGCGTTGGTCATAATGCCACCATGAAAGTGCTCAATCTCCAATGTCAGCATCAACATCCGTTCGAGGGTTGGTTTGCTTCTGAAGATGATTACCAATCTCAACGCGCGAGCAACCTGGTGGAATGTCCTGTTTGCGGTGACAACACCATCCACAAAATGCCCAGTGCGCCGAGGCTCAATTTGCTTACCTCTCGGATTGATGCTTCCGCATCCAAAGAACCAGCGCAAGAAGTAGCTACACAAACACCTGACCTGCCTGTCGCTTTACCCACTGAAGCACAAGTGGCTTGGTTAAACATGGTTCAGCATGTGATCGCCAATACCGAAGATGTCGGTCAGAGCTTTGCTGAAGAAGCCAGGAAAATGCATTACGGAGAAGCCGAAGAACGCAGTATTCGCGGTCAGGTTTCCGCTGAAGAAGGGCGATCCCTGTTAGAAGAAGGCATACCAGTGTTGCCACTGCCCATGCCTGCTTCGCTCAAAGGCTCGGTGCACTGATCTGAAATCATCACTGCTTTTACAGTCGCAGTGCTGATTCGATAATCTCAATCAAGCGCCGTCTTTTGCAGACTGAAAGATTATTTGTTTTTCAATTTGCCGCGTGGCGCAACAAATGTCACTGGAGCGCTTGGCCGGTCTCCAGGAACAATGACCTTGGGAGGCGATGTATCCTTTTTGGGCTTCTTGGCCATTTTGTTGCTGCGTTGTTCACCTTTAGCCATGTTTATCTCCTTGAGTATGTGGTGTTGCGGGGATGTAAAGCAGCAAGCTTGCTTACTTTATTTCAGTGGCAAATTCTGAAAGCGGGCGACGTACTTTCACCAGATTTTCAAGCCAATCTCCGCCGCTGAGTCGGTAGCCCAAAGGCATGATGGCCACGCTGCGCAAACCTTTGTCGGACAAATTCAAAATTGCATCCACCGCAGCAGGATCAAAACCTTCCATCGGTGTGCAATCCACTTTTTCAAAGGCTGCGGCAATCAGACTTGCTCCCAATGCGATATAGGCTTGTCTGGCTGCATGCTCAAAATTTTCCTGAGCACTGCGTGCAGGGTAGTTGGTGAGCAGCATTTTTCTGTAGTTTTCCCAGCCCTCATTGGTGCCACCGCGCAGGGACACATTCAAGTCAAACATATGGTTGATACGCTCGGGTGTGTAGTTGTCCCAGGCGGCAAATACCAGCACATGCGAGCCGTCCGTGATTTGGGCTTGGTTATGGGCGGCTGTTTGAATACGCGCACGCACTTCTGGGCTGCTGACAACAATGACTTCATAAGGTTGCAAGCCGCTGGAGCTGGGTGCGAGTCTTGCGGCTTCAATGATGCGATCTACTTTGTCTTGCGGAACTGCTTTTGCAGGATCCATTTTTTTGGTGGCATAGCGCCATTGCAATTGTTCTAATAGTTGTGACATCTGTATTTCCTTAAAAGTTGATTATCGCCTCAGCCCCTGGCCAAGGTGACCCCGCCGTCCACCACCAAGGTGTGTCCCACCACATAGTCGCTGGCGGCACTTGAAAGGTAGATGGCTGCGGCGGCCATGTCTTCATCACGGCCAATGCGTTGAGCTGGAATTCTTTCAGCCGTGGCCTCTTCGTGGTCGCGTGCTTCGCGGTTCATGTCAGATGCAAAAGCTCCAGGTGCAATGGCGTTCATACAGATGTTGTCTTTGATGAGTGTGAGCGACATGCGTTTGGTGAGGTGAATCACGCCTGCTTTGCTGGCGGCGTAGGAATAAGTTTCCAGGGGATTCACAGACACGCCATCAATGGACGCGATGTTGATCACCTTGGCCATGCGGTTCTTCGCCGCTTGGCGCAACATGGGTGCCAGCGCTTGGGTGAGGAAGAAAGGGGTTTTCATATTGAGGTCTACCACCTTGTCCCAGCCGCTTTCAGGGAAGGTGTCGAACGGCGCAGCCCAAGCAGCACCCGCGTTGTTGACCAAGATGTCGAGCAAGGGTTCTTTCTCACTCAACAGTTGCACCAATTGCGACATGCCCTCGTGCGTAGAGATGTCGCAAGGTATGGAAATACAAGTGCCAAAAGCTGAGAGTTCTTTGGCGGTGGCATCGCAGGCTGCTGCTTTGCGGGCCGTGATGTAGACCCGTGCGCCTTGGCACAACAAGCCTTTGGCGATCATGCGGCCAATACCGCGCGAGCCGCCAGTGACCAGGGCCACGCGGCCTTGCAGTGAGAAGAGTTCGGTGGTGTTCATGGTGTGAATCCGTTTTGAATTGATTTAAGCCGTCGTGCCATATGCGCACGGTGATTCCAAAGAAGATGGCTGTGGTTGGCTTGGCTCATTTGCCCCAGCTGTCTTTCAAGCCGACGGCCCGGTTAAATACCAAATGACCGTCTCGGTGTTCTGCGCGGTCCGCTACAAAGTAGCCAAGGCGTTCAAACTGAAATTTGTCGTCGGCTTTGGAATGCGCCAACGAAGGTTCGACATAAGCGGTGATGGTTGTCAGACTGTGCGGGTTGAGCACGCTAAGGAAATCGCGCCCGCCTGCATCCGGGTGTTCTTCGCTGAACAAGCGGTCATACAAACGCACTTCAGCTTGTAAACCGTCTGCCACACCAACCCAGGTGATCACGCCTTTGGCCTTGACGCTGTCTGCGCCTACTGAGCCACTTTTGGTCTCTGGAAAGACTGTCGCATGTACTTCAGCGATTGCGCCTTGGTTGTCTTTGACACAACCTGTGCACTGAATGATGTAACCGCCTTTGAGTCGCACGATGGTGCCGGGTGTCACGCTGCCGTCTGCACTCAACACGGGCGGGCTTAAGCGCTTATAACCTTTGGGCGGCACTTCGGCGAAGTCATCGCGTTCTATCCAAACTTCTTTGCCGATGGTGAAATGTCTTGCCGCAGGCTCAGCGTGTCCGTCCTCGGTGTGAGGCAAAGCGGGCAAAGTACAAGGTTCTAGGTGACCTGCGCCAAATGCTTCATCCCAGTTGGTCAAAACCAGTTTCAACGGGTCTAACACCGCCATGGCCCGATGCGCTTTGAGTTCAAGGTCTTCGCGCAAACAACCTTCGAGGGTGCTGTAGTCGATCCAACTGTCGCTTTTGGTCACGCCTATGCGCTCGGCAAACATTTGCAGACTGGCCGGTGTGTAACCGCGACGACGCAAACCGACGATGGTAGGCATGCGTGGATCGTCCCAGCCGCTGACGTGGTTGTCGCTCACCAGTTGCGCGAGCTTGCGCTTGCTGGTCACCACATAAGTGAGGTTTAAGCGCGCAAATTCATACTGACGCGGCGGCGGTGTTTGTATCAAGCCACCTTCGCTCAAGCGTGTCATTAGCCAATCGTAAAAAGGCCGCTGGTCTTCAAACTCGAGTGTGCAAATACTGTGCGTGATGTTTTCCAGCGCGTCTTCGATGGGATGTGCAAATGTGTACATCGGGTAAATGCACCAGCGGTCACCTGTGTGGTGGTGTGTGGCGTGGCGTATGCGGTAGATGGCCGGGTCGCGCATATTGATGTTCGGCGAGGCCATGTCTATTTTGGCGCGCAACACCGCGCTGCCATCGGCTAAGCCGCCTGCGCGCATGTCTGCAAAGCGTTGCAAATTTTCAGCGACTGAACGTGTGCGAAACGGGCTGTCCACACCAGGCTTGCTGAAGTCGCCGCGGTTGATGCGCATGTCTTCAGCGCTTTGTTCGTCCACATAGGCCAGACCTTGTTCGATCAAATACACTGCCGCACGGTGCATGAATTCAAAATAATCGCTGGCTTGGTAGGGTGGGGCATCAGGCGAACCGTTCCAGTCATAGCCCAGCCACTTGACCGCATCCATGATGCTGTTGACGTATTCCAGGTTTTCTTTTTCCGGGTTGGTGTCGTCAAAGCGAAGGTGGCATATGCCTTGGTAATCGCGCGCCAAACCGAAATTTAAACAAATGCTTTTGGCGTGACCGACGTGCAAATAGCCGTTGGGTTCTGGCGGAAAGCGGGTACGGATTTTGGCTGCGTCCAAAGGGGCGGATGCATGGTGTGCCGCGTCACCCGGACTGCCTGCCCAGCGGCGCTGCGCGTGTGTGCCTTGAGCCAGATCGGCTTCAATGATTTGGCGCAAAAAGTTGCTGGGCTTATGTTCTTGTTCGGAGGCAGGGTGTGCGGGTTTGGTCATGCATAGATTTTAGGCTGCTAATTTCAAGCAATTGTTTTAAATCCACCCCAGCCAGACATGCCAAATCAAATTACCCAGATAGCGAGAGGGCAGCAGCGTAAAACCACCGGCAATTACACAGGCGCTGACATAAAGACTTTGCATGGTGATGCGGTGTGTCGCAAGATCACGGCGCTTTAAGGCGCGAAATGCCACCCACAAACTGAGCAAAGTGACGGGTATTAGCAAGTGAATCCATGTAAAGCCATGCAGATTTGGCATTTGAAAGTCGCGTATGAAAACAGAGGTTAACGCAGCCAACATCATGAATGTGACATAGGCATACCCTGTTGCCCGGTGCATCCACGGTCGTTGCATTGAACCCATGCGCGCCCAAAGCGCAAAGGGGCCAAGAATGACAGCGCCGATGGCTGCAGCCATGTGAACAGCGATCAAAGGGGTGAGTTGCATAAGAATCAAGAATTGAAGACAGCTCTCTAAATGTACTAATAATATTTATTATTTAGAAACGAGTAAATCCTTTTTAATATGTAAGACCAGTCTTGACAGTATCTCATTTGAGATACAAAATGAATTTATTTACAGGAGTTCTGATGACTACCCAAACCACCATGCTCCATATTCGTGTGGACGATGACACCAAAGAACAAGCCACAGCAGCTTTGTCTGCGATGGGATTGACCATGTCCGATGCAGTCCGATTATTTTTGCGCAGAGTAGTGATCGACCAAGCCTTTCCTCTTGAACTCAAAGTGCCGAATGCCGACACGCTGGCCGCCATGGAAGAGTCGCGAACCCTGATGAAGAAGGGACGTTCGCGCTTTACCAACACTGAAGAACTCTTTGCTGAACTTGAAAAAAACAGCAAGCATTAAACGCGCAAACCCGCCTCGTTCATCCAACTACACCAAGGTGTTTTTGAAAGATTGGCAGCGTTTGTCGCATTCGGGTCGTTATGACATGAAGCGGCTTAAAGAAGCCATGATGCTATTGATGGCCAACGATGCGCCGCTCGGTCCAGAGTGGTTGGACCATGCACTCAGAGGTGACAGGGCGGACCACCGCGAATGTCATATAGGAGGGGATTTTTTACTGATCTACCAGGTTGAAGGCGACCATATTAATTTCGTTCGTGCGGGTACGCATGCAGGACTTTTCAGCAGTTGAATAAGCTCCATTCCTTATCGCTGTTTCCTTCTTGCTGGCACTTAGAATCAATCTCAATTAATCAAAAGGATACGCAGTGGATTTCATGTTGCTTTTGAAAGCCGCCGTCATGGGCATTGTCGAAGGATTGACCGAGTTTTTACCCATTTCCTCCACCGGCCATTTAATTCTCGCTGGTGCGCTACTAGGCTTTGACGATGAGAAAGCCAAAGTATTCGACATCGCCATTCAAACCGGTGCCATATTTGCAGTGGTGTTGGTGTTTTGGGAAAAGATAAGCAGTACCGTGATGGCCTTACCGTCACAAAGAATGGCCAGACGTTTTGCAGTCAATGTATTGATCGCTTTTTTACCCGCAGTACTATTGGGTTTGTTGTTCGGTAAAGCCATCAAGGCGCATTTGTTCATCCCAACCGTTGTTGCCTCTACATTCATCATCGGTGGATTGGTGATTTTGTGGGTCGAACGCTGGGGCAGAGCGCCTTTGCACGACGGCCATCCGGATGACCATGTCCGCATTGTGAATGTGGAGTCCATGTCGCCGCTGGACGCACTCAAAGTCGGTCTGGTGCAATGTCTGGCCATGGTGCCTGGCACCAGCCGCAGCGGCGCCACCATCATCGGCGGCATGATGCTTGGGCTTTCACGCAAAGCGGCTACCGAGTTTTCTTTTTACTTGGCCATTCCTACACTCATAGGTGCAGGTGCCTACAGTTTGTACAAAGAACGCGCCTTGTTGAGTATGAGCGATTTGCCAATGTTCGCCGTGGGTCTGGTATTTTCATTCATCAGTGCGTGGCTGTGCGTGCGTTGGTTGTTGCGTTACATCTCAACCCACAACTTCGTGCCGTTCGCTTGGTACCGCATCGCTTTTGGCGCGGTTGTGTTGATCACTTCTTACCAGGGCTGGATCGTCTGGCAACCTTGATGCAAGTTATTTCGCTGCTTTGAGGCTGAGCATATTCAAAATAGACGCTTCGATGGCCGCTGCAGTCACCACCGGTTTTTCCATGGGCACAAGGTGAGTGCCGTCAATCATCATTATTCGGCCCTTGGTGATTTTTTGCGTGAAATCGGTGCCAGCTAATCGCATTTCTCTTGAGTGACGTGCTGCGACCAAACTGACCGGGCAAGCCAGTGGGTACTTTTTCAACAAGCGATCTAAGTTGTGCGGCACGCTGTTGTAGATTTGTGTTTCTATGTTGCGGTCAAAACTCAATACACGTTGCACACCTTGTTCTGTGTGCTCCTCGTGCGTGCCGTGTATGACATAGTCGTTCAACACTTGAGGATCCCATTTAGCGAATATTTTTTTAGAAGCGAAATGCGCCCGCACTTCTTCCAACGACTGCCATGCATTTCTTCTTTTGCTGCTGATAGCACCCGGAGAAAATTTCTCGTTCAAAGAAAGTGTTTTAGACAGTTGCAACACCTTGGCTTGCAGCCCGCCGACCGCAGGGGCGTCCACCATCACCACAGCATTGGCCAGTGCCGGGTATTGCGCAGCCAGCATCAGACTGAGCATGCCGCCCAAGGAATGACCCACCAACACCACCGGTCCGGGGTGTTCTTCTGTCAAAGGCTTGGCAAACGCATGAACCTCTTCAACGAGATGCGGCCAGTTACTGGTGACAGGGTACGCCGGGTTGTGGCCGATTTTTTCCAACGCTTGAACCTTCATACCTCTTTGACGCAATGCATCCAACATCACGTTGTAAGTGCTGGCAGGAAAACTGTTGCCGTGAAAAAAAAGCACCAGCGGTTGACCAGCAGGTGTATGAGGATAAAGCGTCATTGAATCAATCGAGTAATTTTTTAAGCGTGTACAAAGCATCCAGCGCTTCACGCGGGCTGAGTGTGTCGGGGTTTATTTGAGCGAGTTTGGCTTGTAATGGTGTGGGGCCGGTGTCAATGGCTTCAGGCGGTTCGGCAAACAAATCGACTTGCGCACGCGTGTTTTGTGCGTCTGACTCTAGTGCTGCCAGCGCATGCTTGGCATGGTTCAACACGCTGGTGGGCATACCGGCTAAACGTGCGACTTGTATGCCGTAACTGCGGCTTGCAGGTCCCGGTTGTATTTCGTGCAAAAACACAATGTCGTTACCGCTCTCAGCGGCACTCACATGCACATTCACCGCAGACCTGTGTGTGGCCGCAAACTCGGTCAATTCAAAATAATGTGTGGCAAACAAGCTGTAAGACTGCGATTTGTCATGCAAGTAAGTGGCGATGCCACTGGCCAGTGCAAGTCCATCAAAGGTGGAAGTGCCGCGCCCGATCTCGTCCATCAATACTAGGCTGTTCGGTGTCGCTGCGTGCAAAATCTGCGCGCCTTCGGTCATCTCCAGCATGAAGGTCGATTGCGCATTCGCTAAATCGTCTGCCGCACCTATGCGGGTGTGAATCGCATCAATCGGTCCTATGCGGCATGCGTCAGCCGGTACGTGGCTGCCAATGCTGGCCAGCAACACAATCAAAGCCACTTGGCGCATGTAAGTAGATTTACCGCCCATGTTGGGGCCAGTGATGATTTGCATGCGCTGCGTCGGGCCAAGCTGTGTGTCATTGGCAATGAAGCTGCCACCAGTCTCTGCCAAGCGAGCCTCGACGACCGGATGCCTGCCACGCGTGATGCTGATGCCCGGTGTGTTCACCAGCGCGGGTGCACACCAGTTCAGTGTCAACGAACGCTCACTCAAACAAGCCAGCACATCCAATGTGGCTAATGCCCAAGCCACTTGCGATAGCGCGGGTACAAACTGTTGCAATTCATCCAGCAATTGTTCGAAGAGAAATTTTTCACGCGACAGAGCGCGTTCTTGCGCTGACAAGGCCTTGTCTTCAAAGGCTTTGAGCTCAGGCGTGATGAAGCGCTCAGCGTTTTTTAAAGTTTGTCGTCTGCGGTAATCATCCGGCACGCGTTCCAACTGTCCTTTACTGACTTCGATGTAAAAACCATGCACCCGGTTGAACTGCACTTTCAAGTTGTGAATGCCTGTGCGCTCGCGCTCGCGCACTTCAAGTTCCAGCAAAAAACTGTCGCCGTTGTTTTGAATGTTGCGTAACTCATCGAGTTCAGCGTCAAAACCGTGGTTGATGACGCCGCCGTCGCGCACCAGCGCAGACGGTTCGGGCAGCAGGGCACGATGCAATAAATCGGCGCAAGCAGGTGGAGAAATCAGCGATTTACAAAGTGTTTTCAACCAAGGCGTGTCTGCGGATGATGACAACATGGCGGGCAATTGAGCCGCGCGTTGCAGCGCCAAACCGAGAGCCACCAATTCGCGCGGACGCACTTGCCGCAATGCAATCCGCGCACTGATACGTTGCACGTCGCCCAGTCCTTTCAAGCCCGTGCGCAAGTCGCGCCACACACCTGCGCCGTGTTCGCCTTGCAGTGCCGCGATGGCATCCAGCCTTTGTTGAGCTAAAGAGCGTTCGCGAGGCGGTTCTAACAACCAACGCTTTAAAGTGCGACTGCCCATGCCGGTCATGCACGTGTCCATCAAGGAAAACAAAGTCGGGCTGTCTTCACCTCTGAGCGTTTGCGTCAACTCCAAATTGCGCCGCGTGGTGGCCGGTAAATCTATGCGTTCTTTATTGCGCTCTACCCGCAGTTTTTGCACATGTGTGAGGCTGCGCCCTTGGGTGTGTTCCGCATATGCCAACAAGGCGGAGGCGGCCGCGTGCGCTTGCACCAAGTCTTGCGCTTGCCACGCTTCCAAGGATGCGACGTGTAATTGTTCGAGTAATTTGCGTTGACCTAAGGCACTGTCAAACGCCCATGAAGGCCGCTCAGACTTGACGTTCACACCGGAGAGAAGTGGCAGCAAATGCGCAGGCAATTCACTGCTGAAAATCACTTCGCTGGGCGCAATGCGTGCTATCCATGCAGGCAATTGATCGGCAGAGCATTCGGCCAAGCGCAATTCGCCTTCGGTCACGCTCAACCAAGCCAATCCGCACCCGGCGGTTTTTCCTGCGCGTTCACCGGCATGCACCGCCAACACATAGGCCTCGGTTTTGTCGTTCAACAATTCTGCATCGGTCAATGTGCCGGGTGTCACCACGCGAACGACTTTGCGTTCCACCGGGCCTTTGCCGCCGACTTCACCGACTTGTTCGCAAATGGCGACAGATTCACCCAACTTGATCAAGCGCGACAAATAGCTGTCCACCGAGTGAAACGGCACACCGGCCATGACC
>JACCDM011724727.1_pt1 | contig 16625 bp, 15 predicted proteins | sample 7445851 | NCBI WGS metagenome assembly JACCDM01 (sample SAMN15323438, study PRJNA562643) | freshwater metagenome | isolation source: river surface water | place: USA:Blue River Watershed | collected 2017-08-16
ACTTTTAGGAAAACCGGACTACCCGCGCCTCTCCAATGCGCGCCCGTAGCTCAGCTGGATAGAGCATCAGACTACGAATCTGAGGGTCGGACGTTCGAATCGTTCCGTGCGCGCCATTTACGAACAAAACCGCTCCCTGTCCGTCACGCCCTTCCGGCATTGCTCCTTCAAGGCAGCAAATCGGCGTAGAAAGTGGCGCAGATCAATTCTTGCCTTTATGAACTAACTAGTTCATATCATATGTACCCCTTTGGCGTGAGTGAACTGTGTCATGAAATCCTCGATCGCAACGGTCTCCATAAGCGGCGCTTTGGATGGAAAGCTTAAAGCCGTCGCCGATGCGGGATTTCAGGGCGTTGAGATATTCGAAAACGACCTCCTTTCTCATCCGGGGAGCGCCAAGGACGCAGGCATTTTGATCAAAGATCTGGGGCTAGAATGCACGGTGTTCCAGCCCTTCCGAGATTTTGAGGGCATGCCCGAACCGCAACGTACGCGCGGCTTTGAACGGATGAAGCGCAAATTCGACGTGATGGCCGATCTCCAGACAGACCTTGTCTTGGTCTGTTCCAATTGCTCGCCCCTAGCAGACGGGGCGCGTGCCCGGCTGATCGATGATTTCCATGAGCTGGGAGAACTGGCCGCCGCCCATGGCATGCGGATCGGCTTTGAGGCTTTGGCTTGGGGTCGGCACGTTTATGATCACCGCGATGCGTGGAGCATCGTGCGCGATGTCGACCACCCCAATATTGGTCTGATCCTGGACAGCTTCCACTCCCTTGCGCGACGTGTGCCATCGCCAAGCCTTGGGGATATCGCGCCCGAAAAGCTGTTTCTCGTTCAGGTCGCAGACGCGCCATTACTGGAAATGGATTATCTTAGCTGGAGCCGCCATTTCCGTAACATGCCCGGCCAAGGGGATTTGCCGTTGACCGAATGGGCAGAGGCCATTCATCGCCTCGGGTATCAAGGCTATTGGTCGCTTGAAATCTTCAATGACCGCTTTCGTGCTGGCTCTGCTTCCGGCGTGGCGCGCGACGGCTATCGGTCGCTGCAATGGATGCACGATCAGGTTGCGCGTCAGCCACGCCCGGTTATCTACCCAGCCATGCCGCCGCGGGTCGACGTGCGCGGGGTAGAGTTTATCGAATTTGCCGCAAGCGATGATGAGGCTGACAAGCTGGCCGCGATGCTGACCGCGTTAGGCTTTGTGCCGACGGCCAGCCATCGCCGCAAGGACGTGGTTCGATGGCAGCAGGGGCAAATCAATATTGTCGTCAACCGCGATCCGGAAGGCCTTGCCCACAGCTTCGACGTCGTACACGGCGCGTCGGTCTGCGCGCTGGGCCTGCGAGTCACTGATCCCCAGGCGGCTCTTCAACGTGCCGCCGCACTCGGCATCCCCATTTACGCGCAGGCTGCCGGACCGGATGAGATCCAGATGCCGTCCGTGCGCGGTGTGGGCGGCAGTCTTGTCTATTTCATCGCCGACGGCAGCGAAGAAAGCCTTTGGTCTCATGAGTTTCCGACCCGTTTGGACAACGCGCGCGCAGGCAAATCTCTGGGCTTGTTGCGAACGGATCATATTGCCCAGACCATGCAATATGAAGAATTTCTATCCTGGCTGCTGTATTATGTCGCGCTATTCAACGTGGAGAAAACCCCGCAGCTCGAAATCGCCGACACTCTTGGCCTTGTTCAAAGTCAGGCTGTTGAAACCCCCGATAAGGCATTTCGCGTTACGCTGAACGGGTCAATGGCAGCCCAGACCCTGTCTGCGCGGTTCATCCATCATTATATAGGCGCAGGAGTGCAGCATATCGCGCTGTCAACCGCAGACATTTTTAGTTCCGCTCAAGCGGCAAAGGAAAATGGATTGCCCATGCTGGATATTCCACGCAATTATTACGATGATCTTGAAGCCCGCTTTGGCCTTGAGCCTGGCCTGATCGACCGGATGGCCGCGCTCAACATCCTATATGACAGGGATGGTGATGCGGAGTATTTTCAGTTTTACAGTCGAGCCTTTGCGAAGCGCGTTTTTTTCGAAGTGGTCGAACGGCGGGGCTATCAAGCCTATGGCGCGGCAAACGCGTCTATTCGTTTGGCAGCACAAGCCCGGTTCAAAACGAATATGCCGGATTGAGTTTCGCCGCGATCGGGTTAATCACGGACAGAACCATGGGGGCAGTATATTGGCACGGGCAAAGAAATCGCCGGACGCACGCACAAATGATGCGGATGAAACGCGAAACAATATTCTAGACGTGGCCGCACGCGAGTTTGCGGATAAGGGGCTTTCCGGCGCGCGTATCGACGAAATAGCCGAAAAAACCAGCTCGTCCAAGCGGATGATCTACTATTATTTTGGTAGCAAGGAAGAGCTATACCGGGCTGTTCTGGAGCAGGCCTACGCGAACATCCGTGGTCGGGAAGAGGCTGCGGAGGCCGGGTTTCGGGAGCTTCCTGCGGAGCAAGCGCTGCGCGCGCAGATTGAACAAACGTTCGATTATCACGCCGCAAACCCTGATTGTGTGCGCCTCGTGATGAAGGAAAATATTCACCATGGCGAGCATTTCGACCATGTCTCAGGTTTGAAGGAGCGCAATCGCAGCGTCATTGCCCAGCTTAAGGCTATCATCGACAAAGGTATTGCCGACCGCGTTTTTAAAAAGGGCATTGATCCTGTCGACCTGCATATGTCGATCAGCGCGCTATGTTTTTACAATGTCTCGAACCGATATACTTTCGCCGCGAATTTCGGCGTTGATATGGGGTCGCGCAAAGCGTTGATGAAAAGGCGGGAGCAGGTAGCCGAAATTATCCTTGCATGGGTCAAGGCCTAGACCCAATTGCCAACGTCTGTGGCTATGGTTAGTTATGTACGAAATAGTTCGTGGGAGAGAATGATGAACCGTGTTATTGCCCTCGCCGCTTATGCATCACTGCTCCTGCCCGGCCTGGCCCGAGCGACGGATCGCAATTTCCCCGTATCAGAACAGCCTGCGCTGGCAGATGTTTATCCTGACCGTGTGACGCCCTTTCCCAATGGCGTGACGAGCCTTGCCGATGTTGTCTATTCTTCGCTGCCTGGCTTCCGCCCATTGATTGTTGATATCTACATGCCGCAAGATAAAGCGCTCAAACCGCTGATCCTGTACATTCATGGAGGGGGCTGGATGGGGGGGCATACCCGCCATTCAGGCGCGCTTGCCGACTTCCCCAAAGTTCTAGCTCGCCTCGCCAGCGAGGGTTTTGTTGTCGCGAGCCTTGAGTATAGACTCTCCGGTGAAGCGCCCTTCCCGGCGCAGTTGCAAGATGCACGGGCGGCCATCCGCTTCCTGAAGGCCAATGCTGCAAAATACGGTATCGATGCAAGCCGGGTCGGCGTCTGGGGCGGATCAGCCGGTGGGCATTTGACGGGGCTTGTCGCTAACACCTGCGGGGAGACAGCGGTGGATCCGGCGCCGGCGCCGACTGGCTCCGAATGCGTGCAAGCCGCGGTCACATGGTATGGTGTGTTTGATTTTGCACCGATGCTGAAAAGGGCCGCCGCCGCGAACCCTGCGGGTGCCGAGCAGAATTTATTGCGGTGCCGTCCGGAGGAGTGTTCGCCAGAGCAAGTCGCCGCGGCCAGCCCGATTGCGCATGTCGACCGTAATGATCCTCCCATGCTCTTGATCCATGGTGATAAGGATGCCGTTGTTGACGTTTCACAATCGCACCTCATGGAAGCACGGCTGCGCTCGGTCGGCGTGCCTGTAGAGGCGATGTACATTTCGGGTGTGGATCATAGCTTTATCGGCGTTTCGCCGGCGGACACGCGCGCCGCCACCCTAAAGGCCACCAACGCGACATTTGACTTTTTCCATAAGACGCTGAAGGGGCCCACCAAATGATCCGCCGTCTCGTGCTTCTGCTGGCACTTCTGCTCGGCGTACCGGTCGCTGCGCAAACCGTTACGGTTGAGCAAGGGATTCTTGAGGGCAAAGCACTTGAAACGGGCGTGCGTGCTTGGCTGGGCGTGCCTTTTGCAGCACCGCCTATCCGCGCGTTGCGCTGGCGTCCGCCGCAGCCAGCAGCGGCTTGGCAAGGGGCTTATCACGCGGATCGCTTTGCGCCCATGTGCCTCCAGTCGCTGCGCAACCGAACCATGAACCATTATTTCGGGAATGAAGCGACTTCGGAAGACTGCCTTTATCTCAACATTTGGGCGCCGCGCGAGCCAGCGCCCGAAGGCCGGCCTTATCCCGTCGTCGTTTGGATCTATGGTGGCGGGTTCAACATCGGTTCCGCGAGCATGGCGAACTATTCCGGGGCGGGGCTTGCGGCCAAAGGCGTCATTCAAGTCAACCTTTCTTATCGGGTCGGCACTCTCGGTTTCTTCGCGCATCCAGACCTGACACGCGAAGGCGATGGGGCCTCAGGCAATTACGGCCTGATGGATCAGATTGCAGGCTTACAATGGGTTCGGCGCAATATCGCTGCCTTTGGCGGGGATGCTGACAATGTAACGATCATGGGGCAATCGGCCGGATCGATGTCGGTTGCCCTGCTTCAGGCCAGCCCGGCGGCCAAGGGCCTGTTCAAACGGGTCATTGGGATGAGTGGCAGCCCTTTTGGGGATTTGCTTGCCCCTACCCCTCTCGCCGAAGCAGAGGTGGACGGCGTTCGCTTCGCCTCCGCGCTTGGCGCCTCTTCGATCGAGGCCCTGCGCGACATCAGCGGCGATCGGATTGCCGCTGCGCCTTTTGTGCGCCGTGGCCCGATAACCATTGACGGGCGTGTCCTGCCCGATGCGCCGGCACGCATTTTTGAACGGGGCGCCCAGAATGACGTGCCGGCCATGCTTGGCTTTACAGCGGATGAAAGCTTCCGCGCGATGGGCCCGGTTCAGACCAAAGCGGATTTTGAAGCGGCAGTCCGCCGCCTTTTTCCGGCAACGGCCGATGCGGTGTTAAAGGCTTATGCGGCCCGCACCGACGCTGATGCGGGTCGCGCAGCAGCCGATGTGCAGCGCGATGCCACCGTGGGTGTGCAAATGGCCGGATGGGCGCGCGCCCAGAGATCCCCTACTTGGGTGTGGCTTTTTGGTCGCCGACATCCTTATGTCGAGAATGTCCAGTTCAGCGATCATGACCCGAAAACGGTCGGGGCTTACCACACGGGGGACGTGCCCTATTGGCTTGGGACACTGGATGCACTGAACCTTTTTCGCGTAACCCGCAACTGGACGCCGGAAGATCGCGCACTCGCAGAGCGGATGTCGAGCAGAATCGCCTCGTTTGCGAAAGGCGGCGCGCCGGATTTACAATGGCCTATGTTTATGGCGCGCAAGCCGAAGCTTTTGCGGCTCGACCTGCGCGATCAAGTGACGGATTGGCCGCATTATCGCGCGCTGAATTTCTTCAATGCGGCTCCGCCGCAGGCGGCGCCTGAACCCCGCAAGCCCAGAGACTAAGAGGAACTTTCATGGCCATGTCATCGCCCATATCGTCGGATGCTGCCGCCGCGCAAAGCTGGACGCGCACTGCCCTTTTGACCGTTGGGCTGTGCTTTGTCATCAATATGGTGGACGGCATGGACGTTGTCATCATGTCCTATATCGCACCGGCACTGGCACGCGAATGGGGCATCGCCCCTGATGCACTTGGCGTTGTGTTCAGTGCCGGTTTGGCGGGCATGGCCATTGGTGGCATCTTCATCGCCCCGCTTGCGGATCGTTTGGGCCGTCGCAAGATCATTCTCGCAGCGCTGGCCCTCATGTCGGTAGGGATGGTTGCAAGCGGCCTTGCGTTGAGTCTTGCGGGGCTGATTGCAGCCCGGGTGATCGTGGGGACAGGCATTGGCACAGTTTTGGCCGCCATGGCCGCGCTCTCGGCCGAGGCGGTACCCGCCGGGCAGCGCGACCTTGCAGTGGGGATAGTACAGGCGGGGTATCCGCTTGCGGCTGTTTTCACGGGGCTCGCAACGGCACAGTTGCTTCCGGTCTATGGCTGGCAAAAACTGTTGCTGGTTGCCGGGTTGGGAACGATTGTGATGCTGCCCCTAACCTGGGCGATCCTTCCAGAGAGTAAGGCAGCGCGCCAAACTGGGCGCGCACAGCCGCTGACCGCTACCATTTTGGGTGCTTCCCTGCGACACCAGACGTTACTGCTTTGGGCAGCCATATTTTGCGGGCTGATGGTGCTTTATTTCATCACCAGTTGGATACCCAAGCTCTCGATTGAAGCAGGCCTTTCCGAAACCAACGGTATCTATGCTGGCGCGCTCTACAATTTCGGTGCTTTTTCCGGCACGATGTTGATGAGTTTTTTGTCGGTTCGCCTGCCGCTCGGCAAGATCATCCCGGCCTTTCTCCTGACAGCCTGTGGCGCCATGGTGGTATTCGGCAGCGTTCCCATGTCGGTGCCGATGACGCTGCTAGTGGCCTTTCTCATCGGGGTGACATTGCAGGGCGGCTATAATGGCATGTGGCCACTGGCGGCTTCCGTGTACCCCGAACAATGTCGCGCTACTGGCATTGGCTGGGCGATGTCGATCGGCCGCGGCGGTGCGGTGATTGGTCCGCTGCTCGGCGGCTATTTGATGGCGGCTAGCACACCATTGCCATGGCTGTTTGCAACCTATTGCGTGCCGCTGGCCTGTTGCGCCGGGGCTGCGTTCCTCACGGCGCAACGTGCGCCTGCCGGCGCTTTCTAAGCGACATGAATTTGACATGAACTAGTTCGTACAATATTGTAACGAACGAGTTAGTGAAGAATCGATTGGTTAAGTGGGAGGGTATCCGATGAAGGTTTCACGTCGACTGGCGCTCAGCGCCTCTGTTCCGGCTATCATGCTTGCCGTTGCTGCACCGGCCTACGCCGCCGAGGCAAATGCCGATAATAGCAATGAAGCTGCCGAAATCATTGTGACGGGCTCGCTTATCCAGCGCCCGAACAACACGTCCGTCAGCCCGATCGTTTCGGTTGGTGAAGTGGCGATCAAGGAAAGTGGTACCGCCAACCTTCAGGATGCCCTGAACCAGGTGCCGAGCTTTACCGTTGGTGGCAATACCTCAACGGGCGGGCAAGGTACGGGTGGCCGCGCTACGCTCAACCTCCATGGTCTGGGCACGAACCGGAACCTCGTCCTCTTGGATGGCCGTCGCCTCCCGATTTCGGACATTGCCGGCAATGTCGATATCAACATTCTCCCCGATGCGATCATCGGCGGGATTGATGTTATCACCGGGGGTGCCTCGGCCGTTTACGGGTCGGACGCGATGTCGGGCGTCGTAAACTTCAAGACGATCAAAAAGTTCGAGGGCGTCAAGATCGACGTTATGAACTCGCTGAGCGAACAGGGCGACGCCCATAAGTTGAACGCCTCGCTTGCTGTTGGATCCAGCTTCAACGATGACCGTGGGCATGTGTTGGCAGCATTCTCTTACGCTCAGCAGGACGCTGTCGAGGGATCGTCGCGGCCCTTCTTCAGCGACAAGACGCCGTCCTCATATATCGGGACTGGCACGTTCGTCCCTTCGGCAACCAACCTGCCCACCGCTGCCGCGCTGCAAGGCGTGTTCAGCAATTATGGCATCACTAGCGCCCGCAACCCTTCGCTGAACCTAGGCTTCAACAATGATGGCACGCTGTTCGTTCAGACGGGTGCCGTCAACTATCGCGGGCAAACCAATGCCAATGGCTATAAGATCGTCGGCGGCAATGTCCGCATGCCGGTTGGCCAGCAGATCCAGTTCCAGAACTCGTTGGAACGCAAGACGGCTTTTGTGAAGGCGGATTATGATCTGACGCCGTCGCTCAACGCTTATGGGCAGTTCATGTATGTTGACCTCACGGTGAACACAGAAAGCGGCGGCAGCCTGACGCAGTTCCCGGCGCTCACGACGGTGCCCGTGACGAACCCCTTCATTCCGGCTGATCTGCGGACGGTTCTTGCCTCGCGCGCGAACCCGACCGCCAACTTCACCTGGAATGGCCGCTATGTCGGCGTGCCGGACAAGAACTGGGATGAAAACTATGTCGTCCAGCAATATCTCGCTGGCCTGAAGGGTGATCTTGTCGACGGCTGGACCTTCGACATGTTCGCTTCTTACGACCAGTCGCGCCACACGCAGATCATGCACAACGCCGTGCTGAAGAGCCAGGTTCAGCGCTTGTTGAGCGCGGCTGATGGCGGCGCCTCGCTGTGCGCAGGGGGCTTTAACCCCTTTGGCGATGCCAATGCCCGTTCGCTTTCGGCGCAGTGCGTTGCCTTCATCACCAAGGATGCTTTCAGCCAGGAAAAGCTAGGCCAGACGCAAGTCCAAGGTCAGGTGAACGGCGAGTTATTTGATCTTGGCGCGGGCAGCGCACAGATCGCGTTCGTCGCCAATTATCGCAAGAACAGCTACAGCTTCTCGCCTGATCGGGACTTTGTTGCCCCGAATGCGTTCAACCTGATTACGCCGAGCAATACGGGCGGCAATATCGAAGGCGTCGTCAACACCTTGCCGGTGCCGCACAAGAGCATCTCCGTGAAGGAATTTGCGGGCCAGATCGATATTCCGTTGCTCGCCGATCGTCCGTTCATCCGCGAATTGGGTGTCGGTGCGGCCCTGCGCGTCTCTGACTATTCCGTGACCGGGTCAGTCACCAGCTATGAAGCTGATGCACGCTGGAAGCCGATCGACAGCCTGTTGTTCCGCGGCAGCTATCAGCGCGCCGTGCGTGCGCCCAATATCGGTGAACTTTTCTCGCCGCAGCAGGGCTCGCAGCTTGTCATCGGCACGCCGCCGGCCTCGATCGGCGATCCATGCGACGTCCGCTCGACCGCCCGGACGGGGTCCAGCGGTGCTCAGGTCGCTGCCCTGTGCGTCGCGCAAGGCGTGCCGCAATCGGCGATCAGCTCCTATACCTTCCCGACAACGGCAACGGGGGCCTTGCTATCCGGCAACGCCAATCTGACGCCGGAGCGTGCCGACACCTATAATCTGGGCATTGTGTTCAACGCGCCGCGCAATGGCGGACTGTTGAACGATTTCTCGGTCTCGGTGGATTATTACAACATCCAGATTAAGAACGTCATTTCCGCCGTTCCCGGCCTGACGGTTCTGTCGAAGTGCTTCAATCAGGACGGGTCCAACGCCAGCTTTGACGCGGGTAACGAATATTGCCGCCTGATCACGCGCGATGGCACCGGCCAGATTCTGAACGTCGCCACGCCGTATAAGAATTTGGGCACGCTCAAGACCAATGGTGTTGAAGCCCAGATCCGCTGGGCGGTGCCGGCGCCGTTCCTTGCCGCCTCCGGCAAGCTCGGCATCGAGACGGCGATTGGATGGCTGAAAACCTATAAGGTGCAGTTGCTGCCAGGTGCCGCGTTCCTTGATTATACCGGCGTCAGTGTCGGCGGTTCCAACCCAGGCTCTATCCCCCCGCGGGCGGCACCGAAATGGAAAGCGCTCACCACCTTCAGCTATCGCTCAGATGCGCTTGGCCTTGGCCTGCGTTGGCGCTACCAGTCGTCGATGAAGGATCAGAGCGCTGTCTTAACGCCGAACAACGTTTCGGTGGGTGTGCCGGATTACCACCTGTTCGATCTGTTCAGCTCGTATAAGATCAACCGTAATCTTGAACTTCGGAGCGGTGTCAACAACCTGTTTGACCGCGGCTTGCCCTATGTCGCAAGCTCGCAAAACGGGACGGACGTTGCGCTCTATGATGCGATTGGCCGGTCTTATTATGTCGGCGTAAAGGTCGGCTTCTAAGTCTGTCTGCCAGTACCCCGCCGGTCGCCTGTGCTGCGCCCGGCGGGGCTGTTTGTCTCGGTCAACCGCGTTTTGTAATCGGAGCCATGATGCCTCTTATAGACCTCGCAGCGATGACGTCTGCCGATGGCCGGGTTCAGGCCGGTCTGGTGGGCCGCAACATCCTCGCTTCGCGGTCACCTTGGCTGCACGAGCAGGAAGCCTTGGCCCAAGACATTCCGCTGGATTACACGCTTTTTGATTTCAGCGCGCGGGGCTGGGCGGATGAAGATGTGGTCCGCCTGCTGGATGCGGCGCAAATGGCGGGCTTTGCTGGGCTGAATATCACCCATCCGTTCAAACAGTTAGTCTTGGCTTATCTGGATGAATTGGCCCCTTCTGCCGCCAAGGTGGGGGCGGTGAATACCGTCCGATTTCAGGCAGGCCGACGTATTGGCCATAATACGGATGTCACCGGCTTCGCGCAGAGCGTTGAGCGTGGCTTGCCCGGCCAGTCCTTGGAAAGCGTGATCCAGTTTGGCGCGGGCGGCGGAGGCGCGGCAACTGCCCATGCCTTGCTCGGCCTTGGTGTCCGCCACCTCACGCTTGTCGATACGGCTAACGCCCGACGCGATCAGCTCGCAGCGCAACTTCACACTCAATATCCGGGCGCCGACATTCAGTCCAAGCAGGACGCACCGGCAAGCTTTGAGGGAATTGACGGCGTGGTGAATGCAACGCCCGTTGGCATGGCCAGCTATCCGGGAACGCCGTTCAGAACGGACCTTTTGTCTGCGCGGCAATGGGTGGCGGACATTGTTTATTTTCCCCTTGAGACACAGCTCCTGCAAGACGCGCGCAAGCTCGGCTGTGCCACGCTGGAGGGGCGCGGCATGGCGGTTTTTCAAGCAGCAGATGCTTTTGATATCTTTACCGGGCGACTGGCCAATCGGGAAAGAATGCTCGCAAGCTTTGACGTGTTCGATGGCTGCCCGCCCCTGGCGGGGGCTGCCTGATTTTAGCCGACGTCGAAAATGTCCATAAGGACATGATCGGGCTTGCGAATACCGCGCGCAACGAAGATCCGGCGACGCAACCAGCCATAAGCACCATCAGCAACATCAAAGCTGGGCGTTGTCCGGAAATAATATTGGTCCGGCGGCACGTTCTCCCCATTGGCAAGGCGCCGGATAATTTCAGGTGCGGCTACGCGTACGCCCGGATTGGTGATGCCGATGGTGACGCCGTCGTCAGTGCGCAGACTGTAGCGGGCGAAGATTTCGGTCAGCCCGTCATCATGAATCGCCTGCCAGTCGCCACCGCCCGGCAACACAATGCCCCGCAATCGTGGGCCTTCAAACGTACCACCTGTAATGGGAACAAAACGTTTGCGTTTTCCATCAATGCGACCCTGTTCGACGGGAGGGGACAATTCGATGCGCACTGAAAGAGCATGGACAAGAGGCAAAGCTGCTGCTTCGGCACTTTTAGCCGTTTCAGGCAAGGCTAGCCCTGCGATGGCAAGCCCAAGGACGGATCGACGTTCCAGCACGGTCATGACGTTCTCCCTCTTTCATCGTGCCAGCCTGTGGGATTGGCGGTCCCGTCGCAAGAGGCTTGGCACAATTTTGGGGGTGTTGGGCATCATGGCGGCTCTGCCGCTGGCAGCGCAGAACGTCTCTTCAAGCCAATGTGCGCCAGACCATGATCTAAACTTTGTCTGTGGGGCTGACCACCCGGAAGATCTGGCGCGGATTCCAGGTACGTCGTGGCTCATCACCAGCGGCTTTGCGCCAGGTGCAGGGTTAAAGTTGATAGATATGCGCACTCGATCAATGCGGACGTGGTTTACGGGCGATGCAGCACAAATCCAGCGCGATACTCGGCTCTATCCAGATTGTGCTGCCCCGCCGCCCGTGAGCCTCTTTAACGCCCGGGGCATTAATCTTCGGCAGCGCCGATCAGGGCCGGCACGATTGCTGGTCGTCAATCATGGGGATCGCGAGTCGGTTGAGGTGTTCGATGTTTTGAGCGGCGGGCATGCGGTGCCGCGACTTGTCTGGAAGGGCTGCATGTTGCTGCCGCCGGGCCATGTTGGCAATGCGGTAGCAGGGTATCGCGATGGCACGGTACTGGTCTCGGTGCTGACTCGGCCTGGCACAACCATCACCGATTTTGAGCGCGGCTTGGCCACAGGGGGCATTTATGAGCGCGCCGTCGGCGAAGGGGCGTTTCGTCTGATCCCCGGCACTGAGCTGCCTGGCAATAATGGACTGGAGACGGCACGCGATGATCGCGGCTTCTACTCAGTGGCTTTTGGCTGGCGTGCCATCGCCCTTTTTCGACGTGGTGCCCAAACTGGCCCCTATGCTGTCGTCCGCGCGCCCGGTTTTATGCCCGATAACGTGCATTGGGATGGTCGCCGACTGCTGACTGCTGGGATGGTCGCCGATGAGCCCGCCTGTGGAGGCACGCGCAAAATCATCGGTGGGGTGGCTGACAAAATGCTTTGTCCGCGCGGCTGGCGCGTGGCCGAGCTGGATGTTGGCCGCCAACGTTTCACGCTTGTGGGGCAAGGCAATCGATCACTATTTTTCAATGGTGTCTCGGCTGCTGTTCTTGCCAAAGGCTATCTATGGCTGGGGTCCTATCAGGCAGATCGACTTGCCTATGTGCGGCAACATGTGCGCGCGCAATGAGGCAAAATGCCTGATTAATTTTGCCTTAACTGCCAGCACTTCGGAAATTGTATATCCAGTAGATAGCCGTTCGCCTCTTCATTCCGCTTGGCGCGCCATTTACCACAAAATCCATCCCCATTGGCTGAAGGCATGTCGTGAGTCCCCGGGGCGTCGGCAACCGATGGCTTTTTGTCGATGACGCGGAGGCGTCTCCAACAGATCTGTCTCTTTTGGGCGACGCGCTTTCAAAATCAAAACCGGCGAGAATGACGGGCGTGTCAGCTTAACTTGACATTGTCAGGTTAACATGACAAATAGCCAGAAAACCTGACATTGGCCTAGGCGTCATGAAGAACCGATTGAGAATTCTGAGAGCGGAAAAAGGATGGACCCAAGCGGACTTGGCGGGCCGCCTGGACGTGTCCCGCCAAGCCATCAACGCGATTGAAAATGGGAAACACGACCCTTCTTTGAGCTTGGCTTTCCGCATCGCAAACCTGTTCGACCTGACAGTGGAACAGATATTTGCCGAACAGCGACCAGACTGAACCTACGGGAGACTGAACCATGACGACCCAAGATACATCCTCCTTACAGAGCTTTTCTGGCGAGGTCCGCGCGCGCCGCCGCCGGCGGATTCTATCTGCGATCTTCTTTTTCAGCTTGTTCCTGGGCTTGGCCGCGGGGTTCGGCATGGGGTTGGCTGAGGACGGCGGCCTGCGCCTCTCGCGGACGACGGCATGGTCCTTGGCGGCCCTTGGTGGTCTGTCGATCGGTGGCTTTTCCATCTGGTTTTACAAATGGGTCGATGAGGTCGAGGTGAAGGACAATCTCTGGGCGAACACTGTTGGCATGCATATGGCCTTCGCAGTGGGAGTTCCCTGGGCGATCTTGGCCGAGATGGGCCATGCACCGGCGGTAAGCCTGCCACTGCTATTTCTCCTCATGGCGGGTTCGGCCGCCCTCTTCTACGCCGCCGTTAAGATCTGGCGGATGGTTTAATCATGACGCGATCGGAGTTTACCTTATGAAAATTCGGTTTCCAAAAGCGCTTGTAGCGATTGCCGCTGCCTGCGGACTGGCGGCGGCGCCTGCTTCCGCCCAACCACGAGACGCTGACCCCGCCCTTTGGGTGATGCGAGACGCGGACACGACCATCTATCTGTTTGGGACAGTGCACCTGCTGCCTAAGGATTTGGTTTGGTTTGACGAGGCGATCGCTGATGCCTTCAACGCGTCCGATGAACTCAAGCTTGAAATTCTGCCCGTCGATAATCCAGCGAGCCTCGGGCCGCTGGTGATGAAGTTCGCCCTAGATCCCAATGGCCGCAATATGGCCCAGCGCTTGTCCAAGGACGACCATGCAGCCTATGTCAAAGCGCTGAACGAGATCGGCCTGCCGGCAGATCAACTCGAGCCTTTTGAGCCATGGTTTGTGGCGCTGCAGGCAGTCGCATTGATGTATGCCAAGGCGGGGTATGATCCTGCCTTGGGCGGCGAACAAATCTTGACGGCGGCCGCGCGCAAAGCGGGCAAGACGATCACCGCCTTCGAGACGCCGGAACAGCAGTTCGCGATGCTCGACGCGACGCCCGAGACCGAGCAGCTGATCGGTGTGCGTGATCTTGCCAGCCGCCGCGAGGAAGGCCTTTTGGTGATGTCGAAAATCATCGAGCAATGGGCGCGCGGCGATGCCAAGGAAACTGGGCGCCTGATGAACGAAGAGATGAAACGGACGCCCGAGACGGCGCGCATTCTGTTGACTGAGCGTAATGTTCGCTGGGCAGCAGCGCTCAAAGAGCGCCTTTCGCGCCCTGGCACAGTCTTTGTTGCTGTCGGCGCAGGACATCTAACCGGGAAGAACAGCGTGCAGAACCTTCTGGCATCCAAGGGGATAAAGGTCGATCGGGTTCGATACTAGCGGTCCGGGGGCAGGCGACGCCGCCTGCCCATGGCGAAAGCTCCGCATCGTCCTCGATGCCAGCAAAGGCCTTGATCGTAAGGCGCTGACCCGCTAGTTCAAGTTTAATGAGAAGCATTATCAATAGTAAATTGTTGTTAAGCCTCGTGCTGGCCGTCCCTGCAATAAGCTTGGGCGCTGGCTATTGGCAGGGCCAGATCGACAATATGGACATGATCCAATTAACGGGTGAATGGTCTGCCCGCTTGATGATCCTCGCCATGCTTTTGTCGCCCTTGGCCGCCGCAATAGGCCGCCGACCTTGGCTGAACGTCATGCTTTTCCATCGTCGGTGGATTGGCGTGGCGGCCTTTGCCTATGCGGTTCTGCACTTATCCTTCTATGTGATCGATATGGGCAATTTAGAGGATATTCTGGCCGAGTGGTTGGCACCTGGCATTTGGACAGGCTGGGCCGCTCTGCTCCTGATGCTCCCAATGGCGCTGACGAGCCATGACGCGGCGATGCGATGGTTAAAGGCGCGCTGGAAACAGGTGCAACGCCTTGCCTACCCAGCAGCGATCATGGTGCTTCTGCATTGGATCTGGGTCCATAACAGTTTCAAGGCAGCTTTTCTGCATTTCCTTCCACTGGCGATCCTGACGCTCATCCGTCTGGCAAAGCCCTTCCTGTCCGACCTTAAAGCCTAAGGAACTTGATGATGCGTCGATTGATACCCGCCCTGTTTACCGCCACAATCTTGGCAGCGATGCCAACTGCCCCGGCGCTTGCCACCGGTGCCATCACCTGCAAGCCAACGCCCCAAGCCAGTTGGAAATCGCAAGAAACTCTCGCCGCCAAGCTCACCAAGGAAGGTTGGACGGTGCGCAAGTCAAAGGTCGATGGCGGCTGCTACGAAGTCTATGGCACCACGCCCCAGGGCGATCGGGTCGAAGCCTATTTTCACCCGGTCACGCTTGAAAAACTCTATGTTGCCCGGCGCGGTGAGGTGTTGTTTCGCAAAAAGGGCTATTAGGCGGGGGCCCTAGCCGTCACGCGTCTGCCGGTGGCTTCAATTCTTTGATCTGCCGTTCAAGATTGGTCAGCAAAGGCTCCACCATCGCTTCGTCCAGCCCGTGGAGGAGGCGATTAATCGCCATGCCTTCAATGGTTTGCTGCGAAAGCGCGAGCGCGAGATCGAAATTGGTGCGGTTTTTCTGCCATTCGGGAAACGCTTCGATAGAAAGCGCATAGCGCCGCTCGCGAAACTCGGCTTGTGCTGGCTCAAGGATTTGGGCCAGCCCCTGGTCGGTTCGCGCTGCAATCAACAATTCGAGAAAAGCGGTAAAGCTTGGGCTGGACAATTGGTCCCAATAGATGCGCACAATTTCGTGCACATCCCCGCCGCCAATATCATTGCTGCGTCGGATGGCCCGCAACCGCTTTTCGTGCAGCGTCGCGATCACCGCGTGCATCAAGGCGTCGCCATTTTCAAAATGATGCAGCATCGCCCCGCGGGAAAGCCCTGCTTCCGCCGCCACTCGCGCGGCTGTCGTCTTTGAATAGCCGAATTTTACAAGGCAGCGAATGGCGCCTTCAATCAGGCGCTTCTTGGTCTGCTCACTTTTCAACCACTGCTGCGTCGGTGGGGTCGGCGCAACGCGGGCAGGAGCGCGATCATTGGGGGCAGCGTGATGAAATTTCTTCAGCATAATCGGTTATTCCGCTCTTCAGACGGCTTCATGAAAGCTGAGTTCCATCTCTTGCGCGAGGCAATCGAGGATCGGCGGGACCAGGCGATCATGAAAATCGATGCTCATATGATGGTCGAACGCCGCTTCAGACTTGAAGGTTGCGATGCAAAAATAGGTGAAGGGCGCGTCGACGGCCTTGAACAGTTCATAGATTTCGCAATCTGGCTCATGTGCGTGGACAAGTTGCCGCAATTCGCTTTGCAGCGCTTCGAGCTCTGCTGCCTTTTCAGGCTTGGCGACAAGCTTGGCGATGAAGGATTTTCTCATGAATCAGGCCTCATTTAGTTCTTGGACAAGAATGTCGCGCAGACGGAATTTTTGAATCTTTGAAGTCGACATCGGCCATTCTTTGAGGAAGCGCACATGGCGCGGAAGCTTGAAGCTAGCCAGCTTGCCCGTGCAGTGGGCGATCAGTTCTGCTTCATCGGCGCTCTGGCCTTCGTTGAGTTCAACAAAGGCTGCGGGCACTTCCACATAGCGGGGGTGGGGAAGGCCGATGACCTGCGCGAGTTTCACGGCCGGGTGGCTTTGCAGCACAGCTTCAATCTCCACGGCTG
>JACCDM010788624.1_pt1 | contig 16598 bp, 17 predicted proteins | sample 7445851 | NCBI WGS metagenome assembly JACCDM01 (sample SAMN15323438, study PRJNA562643) | freshwater metagenome | isolation source: river surface water | place: USA:Blue River Watershed | collected 2017-08-16
AAGAACAGTGGTGCTAGTGCTATTAGTAAACGTCAGCGCGGTAACCCTAATATTTTAGGTATGATGACCGAAGATGACCTACCTGGTAAGAAGAACCCTGCTCCTGTTGTGCCAGAGGGTGAGTGGATGAAGTACAATGATGAGAGTGATCCTAGTCAAGGTTTCATTGCTGGTAGTCAAGACAAACCACTAACACCTGAGCAGTATGACCAAGTATCCATATTAAAAGCATTTGGTAGTGATGATATGCCTTATAGTATTATTCACAAAGAAGGTGACAAGTTAGTACGTGAGTATCGGCAAGAGGATGGACTACGTGGCAAACTAGAACAATTACCTGACGGCACTAAAATACATACTACACATGACCAAGTACATGAGAATTGGTCAGAAAGTCACCGAGAAATCAAGTATCCAGATGGTACTAAAGAAGAATTTGAAAAAAATGATACTGGAGTGGCTAGTGAATCTGAAAGAAGAAAATATGATGCTAATGGTGATATTACAGAAAAATTATCACAAACAGTACAACAATCTGGCAAAAAGGTCACTACAGATTTAGTTGTATGGGAAAATCGTAACAGACGATCAGTTTTGGTTGGCAATCAAATATGGAGAAATGGCGTCGCACAACGAAAAGAATCTGGCAGCATAAAAACATATCCATATGGTGATCCAACTAAACCAATCTGGAATCCAGATGAATAAAAAAGACCCGTAAGGGTCTTTTTTATTAGTAAAGCTTACCGCTATAGTGAAGCCCGTATTTGACAGTGGGACAGCGACTCCAGGAGGGAACATTGTCTAATATCCATTGATATACTGTTTGTGTATCGCCGTAGATATCAAGTAAGTCTTTGAACATATCGTCTGTTACTTCTGTATACTTAAGAAATATTAGTGTTATTCTAGGATCAATCATTATTTTCCTTTAAAAATGTTTATAAGCCATCAATCCGGTGCTTCATTTTATAACATAGCAATCTAAGACTTAGCACTTGATCTTTAGGCCAACCACCACAGTTTGTAATTGCCCAGTTGTATGCGCTATCTAAGTCACCGCCGCAATACTCGGCAGCTTCTTCAATAAGATCGGGCGTTACTGCGCTGTGCTTCAATAAAAGTAGGGTTTCTTGTTCACTTGTCACGACTATATTTCCTAAAACTTTTGATTGCTGTGCGATCACAGCCAGCTTGAACTAATTTCAACTCAACTTCCTGCTTTAATTCAGGAGTCAAGTACTGAGCAATACCGCCAATCTTACATGCTTTGGCACTGCGATCACCAGGTCGCATATCTTCAATAAGTTCTGTTATCTTGCGCGGAATTCGCGTTAACCGATCGGAACTTCGCGCAACTTCTACAGGAGGTGGTGGCGGAGGTTCCATTCTAGCTATGATAAAGTCAACAGTTTCTTTGCTTAACTTGCCGCCCAATATTTCTTTGATTTCGCAGTTAGGTGTACCATAGAATATTCTGGTAGCATCTCGGCATACTGAATCGCATTGCGGGAACAGTTGTGTTAGTTGTTGAAATACTCGTAGCGCATGTTCTTGGTTCGCAACAGGTTCTTCAGCCACAAATACGATCCGAAACCTGTGCGCATCAGAGGTATGCGAAGGTGTTACATAGAATCCATAAGCCAATTCGTTATAAGTTGGGTTAACTAACAATTCGTCAACAGTCATACCAGAATCAATATCAATCATAAAAATTTGGCGACTCTCAAAGTTATCCGAGTGTCTGTGATCGCTAGTTAAGCAACTACTAGTAGCATGACCATCAACAGTCACTAATTCCCAGAACTCTTCTAAGGTAGTAGTTACGTTCATCCAGCCATGGCCTAACTGGCGAATTATGTGTGGTTGTGTTGGTTTGCCGCGTGTTGGGTGTAGAGAATAGCTTACAACAGACATTATAGACCCTTATTCTTAAAGTTAGTTAATACTCTTAGCTTGTCTCGTAGGTCGTTATCTGTATCAGACACGATAGAGAAGCGGTACTTAGCTGAAGTTGTTAAGAATGGGCAACCAATCTTGCGTAGATACTTAACAGCATCCGAACGTTCAGACTTAGTTGGATTACTAATGCCAAATTCTTGTAAGAGTAATGTAGCGTTCATCTCACGCTCACTACCATTGGGGTCAATACGGCCAGATAAGATATCTTCAATCGGAGTCTTAACTTCAAATGTCTTTTGCGCCGTGGTCAACATTTCGCGTTCGTCTTCGGTTAACCACCATTGTTGACCGCCTTCATACAGATTCTTTACTTCTGCCCATAGTTGAAGTACATCACCGCTGTACATCTCAATAGCGTCAACTGGAATGGTCCAGTACCGTCTGTTTTCAGTGTCGGTTAAGAATTGTTCATCGTTTACTGTACCGATAAACACGTTACGGCGCTTATAAGAGATTACTGTGCGACCATATGGCGCACGATATGAGTCCTCTTCTGTTGTAATAAACTGTTTAAGCGCATCAATGTCTGACTTGCGAAATGTGTGGCCTAATTCGCCCAGTTCTACAACCCATGCTCCGGTTGTAATCATTACTGAGTCTTTGTTGCCGGCGTTCAATGTAGCACCCTCACGATACGCACCAGGTACAGGTAGAATACTTTTGAAGAATGAAGTCTTGCGAATGCCTTGTTTGCCTTGTAGCACTAACACACCTTCTGCGCGGAATGTAGGTTCATAGAGTGCGGCAACAGCCGAGATCAACCAACGAGTCATAAAGATATCTCGCTCGTGTGTTTTGGTAGTTTGAATACAGTCTAGGACTGCCGCAATACGTGGCTGGCCGTCCCATTGGACGCTGTCAATAGCTTCACGTACAGGGTGATACTGGTTGTTGAAGCCAATTGAGTTGATGATGCCGTCTAATGTACCGGCATTCATAGGTAGGTTGTTGATGTTGATCAGGTCTACTAGATGTTGATAAGCTACTTGCTCACCTCCAATATCCATTTGCTTTAGGCCTGGTACAGTAATCTCTAGCTTTCTGACCATTTGATTGTATCGGATTGTAATGTTGTTTCTGGTTAATACTAACTCTACATTAGATGTGGTTAGTAGTGGTCTGTTGCGGTCGTTTACGTCTTTCCATTGGATAGGCGCAAAGTTAAGAATGTGTTGTGATTGAGTGTTCATTTGTGCTCCTTTTATATGATGAACTATTGTCTCTTAGTGCGAACTGCCTTGGTCTAGGGTGAAGAACAGCCCCGACCAAAGGGCTGTCTTCTAGTTCACAAAGAGCTATGATATTGCTATCACAGTATTTATTATACTCTAATACCGACAAAAGTAAAGTTTTTTGGATGAATTACTAATATAGGTATCAGTGTGTAATGTACTTATTATACTGAAAATCAGTATGACCGTCAAGAGGTTTTGGGACAATAAGTGCGAAATCAGTGTAAAAATCAGTATGAAAATGGTGAATCAGTATGAAAATCAGTATGAGAAATTGACGGTCATACTGATGAAAAAGTGCTCTGGAGTGGTCTGGAACGCAGTTTTTGATGATAATCAGTATGTAAGTATGTGCATTGCATAAAACATAATAATACGTATGCATGCATAGTTTGTGATATTGTCATACTTACATACTTCATACTGATTATTAACCGGATGTTCTGGAGGTGCTAAATATTACAAGGAGAACCACTAATGAAATACACTGCTCACGTCCTACTACAATACTTAATTCAGCGCCATAAAATAGATGTCGACCAGATCCACCTAGAAATGGACCAATACTACAGTCAGCCACATTTTGATATTAAGGCTACTCACGCTGGCAGAGTTACTCAAGTTACCCTAAAAGAAGGCGTTGCCAGACCACCTATCGTTCGTCAACGTCAGCCTCTCCCACCTGGCAGATCAGTGCGCCGCGTTTACGGTAGCGGCTACGGTAGCGGCTACGGTCAGAAACCGTCAAATACCGTGGTAAAATACAAGAAGCGCCGAGTAATCAGATAAATACACATACGGAAATAGTTCTTGTTGCATAGTAGTTCCTGTAGGATATTTCCGGTGATGGACACCACACAAAAATGTCTATTTCATAATAGTTTGAGTATAACTTAAAACTACCGTCCTTTTATGTCTAACTTCTAGTTAAACTGGTAGTGTGTTTGATTACACTTTAAACAATCAGGATGTATCATATTTTTGACATTGTAAAGCCAATTCATAGGTTGAGATACATTCAAGGGTGCGTTTCGTAATTCAGCCCTTGGTAAAGCCGTAGCGTAAAAACTACGGCTTTATTTTTATGCTAAATATGTATACAGAATCTTTACTGATTTCTGGCTAATTTTACTGATTTCATTTTATGGCAACAACAAATCTTTCACTGCGTAAAAAACACAACATGAGTCCAAACAGTTTGAAGAATCTCAAACCATGGACAGGAGATAAACCACCGTACGCCACCTGGTTAGCATCACTCTCGCCCGAAGAATATGAAAAACATATGGCCGAACGTAAAGAACGCATGAGAGATAAGACCATGAAACAGGCAATGGTAGAAACTATTAACCAACATGGCGACAAATGGTCCATTATGCTGGAGGCGGCCGTTCATTCGGTAATGACTAAAGCTATTGAACAAGGTGACCCTCAGGCTCTCAACTCCGTATGGGACCGTGTAGTAGGCAGACCAGACACCGTAATGGATGTCAAGGTCAAACAAGAAGATGAGGTCAATGATGTCCTCGCTAAACTTCAAAGCACAGTGCTAATTGAAGAACAAACCAAACAAGATAAGGAATAATTATGGTAAAAGGCGTAACAACCAAAGTAGAGAAAACAACAGTGGCCACGGTAGCCCAGGCTCCCACCACCTTTGAGCCAATCGTTGTCAACCGTGCGTTAGACGATATTCAAAACTATGCTGATCAGTTTGCGGGCCGACCAGCTGGCAGATATTCAATGACCTTTTTAACACCATACACATCACAAACACTAAGTGTCCACTACGATGGTAAAGGTTGTGTCAGCCTCTAACACCGTCCTCAATGAGCCTACTATCTAAAGATCAACTGTTTGACCTAGCCTTGAAAGACGCTCAATGCGTTATCAAGGCTAGAGGCATTGATTACACCACTCTTAATACACCTGAGCAACAGCGTCTCCTAGCCCAACTAATAGTACACTATCAACACCAGCATCAATACAATAAACTAGCTTACTACCAACCATTTGACTATCAACGGCCACTGTACCATCTACACACAATGGCACAGGCTGTTATCGCCTCTAATCGTAGTGGCAAATCATACAGTGTAGGCTACGCTATTGCTTGCCATCTAACAGGCATTTACCCAGATTGGTGGACTGATATCAAGTATAAGAGTGGCATCAAACTAATCGCTGCCGGTAGTAGTTCATCTCAGATTCGTGAAGCTATTCAGGAAACCCTATTCGGCACTGCTGACAAAACTGAAGAGATATCATTAGGCAGTGGACTGATACCACGTGATCTCATTGTTATGGATAGTATCGTAACAGGCGCAGACAAACGTGCTATCGGTGGTTGCCAGATCAAACATACGAGCGGCACACGTTCTATGATAATCACTGCCTCATACGAACAGGACCGAGCGGTATTACAGGGTGGTAAAGCTGACGTAATCTGGCTTGACGAGCAACCAAGTGATGATGAGATCGTTAGTGAACTTGTTCGTGCCCTTGCTCAAACTCCAACCGGCCAAGAAGGCAGACTGTATCTAAGTGCGACACCGTTAGTAGGCTGGACACCCATGATCAAACGATTCTGGAACAAAGAAGCTAATCACGGCATGGTTCGCTACAGTTGGGACGATGTGCCACTTGAACTGTTAGATCAGAAGACACGTGACATGCTTATCTCAACATGGTTACCATACGAGATTGATGCTCGTACTAAAGGTATACCAATGGCTGGTACTGGCGCTGTATTCCAGATTGACTTTGATGCTATGATACTCCGTGATCCACCTCAAATACAACCATGGTACAAACGCTTATGTGCTATTGACTTTGGTCGTAGCCCTGATCCCACTGTTATCATTTGGATGTATTGGGATGAACGAACAGATACCATTGTGGTATACGATGAAGTCATTGTAAAGAATCAAACACCTATTGAGTATGCGCCACAAATCTTAGCACGAGGCAAAGATATTCCAATGGCTTGGCCACCAGACGGCAAGCGTAAGGGCTATACTGAAACAGAATCAGTTATCGTTGAACTAACCAACAAGTATGGTATCAACACCGTGCCTGAATCCTTTACAAACCCTGATGGCTCACGAGGCATTGACTATGGCTTACAATACATCATTCAGCGTATCCGTTTAGGCAAGTTCCGTGTTAGTGCGCACTGTGTTGGCCTAATTGAAGAGATGCGCCAGTATCATACTGAAACTAGTGGCAATGGTAAGGTTAACTTCCGTGGCAGCGATCATGCTATTGATGCCATGCGTTACGGTGCCTTATCCATTGAACGATTCGGTCGCACAACAGTTGGAGACATTGACGAGATGAGCTATCATCGGGATCGCCACTTCATTGACAATTATCAAATGAATACATACTAATATGGATGAATTAGAACAACACATAGAGCGTCACAATCAGGACCTCAACAACCTATACAAGCAGATGGGTATGTTAGTTGAAATGTATGACGATCTTAGCAACGTTGAAGTTATTGGCATAATGACCGTGATGATCAACAGACTGTCTTCCCAAGCCGCCAGACCAGTGAACGATAAATAATACTATGGCAATAGCAAAAACACCTTCACAGCCCATGGGCTCAACCAGCGGTACATTGGTTATTAACCAAGATCACCGTGATTCAACATTCTTAAATCAAATCAAACAGTGGATAGGCGTAGCTATCAACGTTTACGCAGACACTGTTTCAATCGTTCGTCGGGAAGCTGATACCTTCTATGACAACGTGCCAGCTGACCGCCTACGTCCTAACTCAAACGGCCCACGCATCATCATCAACGATGTACAACCAGCAGTTGACCGTGTTGTGTCACAGGTTGCTTCAGCTTTCTACGCTGAAGACTGTGTAGAGGCTACAGCTATTGGAGACGACGATATTGAAGCGGCAGAACAAGCTACTGAGATGGTTCGTAACATCCTGTTCAATCAGAATAGTGGCAAATTGATCCTTCGTGATTCAATCAAGTCGGCAGCCAAGTATCCATTCGGTGGCGTAATGCGTGTGTATCGTGATGAACGCACTCGCACTTACTTCAATGAGATGGTAGTACCAGATGTATGGACTATGAGTGAAGCTGAAGATGCCGCTAAGGTTATCGTAGCGCAGAATAGTCAAGCACGTTACCGTGAATGGAAATTGTTGGAGGTAAAGGAAGAGACCTATCAGGAAGCAATACCCGGTAGCGATGTACAAAACGAACGCAAAGAGTTTACAGCACACTTTGAGATTACACAGTACGAAGTAGCTTTCCCTATTCTAGTAGTACCGCCAGAAGAATTTCTAATGGACAAAGAGGCAACCTCTATTGATACTGCTAAGTTTGTTTGTCAGCGCCGATTCATTCCACGCACAGATATCTTTGAAATGTGGCCAGATGCGCGTGATTTCCCTGAAGACCTAGGTTCAGTTGCTACATCATACAACACTAACTTTAGTAACGAGAAACAGTATCGTCGTCGCGTACACAACACACTCAACATTACTTCACGTCCTGCTACCTTTGACAGCACAATGAAAGTATCAATGGTCATTGAAGGCTATATTCGCTATGACTTTGATGCTGATGGTATCGCTGAGTGGCGTCACTTTGCTATTGTAGACAACACCATCCTAGAGAATGAATATCACGATGGTCCTATTCCATTTGTTCTACCTAACCTCAATCGTGACCCACATCGTCCTGATGAGATTACTATTGTTGAACGTGCTAAGGACTCCACTCTAGCTAAGACAGCTATGATTCGTGGTGATGTCAAAGCACAGCAAGATCGCACTAACCTACAAATCATTGCTAAGAGTGGTGCGTTCCCACTAACTGGTCAGCGTAAACTAATTGAAGGCTCACCTGGTATCATTCCTTATGGTCAGAACGAGCAGGGACAACCACTAGCTATTAGTGGCCCACTAAGTGACAGTGTGTTCCCTATTCCTAAGCCAGAGCCATCACAAATGACAGCTGGCTTGTTCCAGATGTTGGACGCACAACGTAGTGCTCAAGTAGGTGTGAACTCACTCAACGATCAGGTACAACGTGAAGGTCAGACTTCAAACCCTGCTACTACTGCTATGATTCAAAAGCGGGAGCAGGATGTTCAGATTGAAGACTACATTATGTGTTATGGTGAAACTGCGGTTAAGCCATTGTTCCGTATCATCTACTGGTTCCTAATGCAAGATGCTGATCACCCTTCAGTCAAAGACAGATTCATCAAAGTAACAGGCAAGCCAAGTATTGATCATGGTCGTTTCCAAATTGGCGAATGGCGTGAGCGTGAGGACTTCCAAGTTAACGTAGGCTTAGGTGTTGATTCACCAGATTACAAACAACAGAAGTCAACTATGTTGTTACAAATCTTTGCGGCATTTAACCAAGCTATGAGTGGCGGTACCTTACCTAATCTTTTACCTAAGATGTATGAGGCATTCCGCACACAAATCTCATCACTAGGTTATGATCCTGATCAAAAGCTAATGACACGTGAAGAGTTCCAAGAATTCTATCAGAACTTGTTACAGCAACAGCAACAGGCAGCACAAGCCGCAGCACAAGATCAAACACAGCAAATGACTCAACAGTTGAACATGGCTATGATGAAAGCACAAGCTGATCAACTAGAAGCACAAGCTCAAGAGCAACAAGCTAAGGCCAAGAAGGCAGAAGCTGAAGCTCTCAAAGCTCAATTAGAAGCTGAAGTCATTCGTCAACAGTTAATGGGCAGAAACATTGGACAGGCTACTACTACCGTCTAAATAGTACCATGAGTTTTAAACAAAAAGTCCTAAACATTTTCTTCACGGAATCAGATCAAGGCATCAGATTCCCTGACGACTACAACGCTGAGAAGTTTCGTCAGCACAATATCATTGCTGAAGGCGCACGTTCTCAAACACTAATGAGTAATCCAATCTTTCAAGAATCAGTTGCTGAAATGTATTTGTCATTAGAGTCACAGTTAGACAGTATTGAAGATACAATGCCTGATGCTGACAAACACATTCAATGGATTCGTGTTCAACGCCGCGCTCTTAGACAAGTATGTGCTATGCTAGATAACAAGATCGCACAAAAAGAAGTCGTAGAACAAGCCCTAAAGCAAGAAGCCGAAGAGCAAGAATAAATATATTATATACTGTTAGTAATGTTGTTTGTGCCATTATTAACTTTTAGCCAGTAATGGTTAGCACAACAGACAAGGAAATCACATGAAAGCAAAACCAACAGCAAGCCCAAAGACGGGTGCTCCAGGTTCATCTAATCCTCGCAGTGGTTCGCTAGATAAAGTCGCTATGTTTGGCGGCGCTACAAATCCAGCGACATCAGCAGGTAAAGGTGCCCCAGGTGCGTCAAACCCTCGTAAAGGCACAGTGGTATCACCATCCGTTTACGGTCCAGGTGGCATCCAAGGTAAGCCAAAGACCAGTGGTAACCCAGGCGCGTCAAACCCACGCAAAGGTAGTTTGACAAAGACCGAAGTTTACACCGGTAAAAAGTGATTCTCAATACTTCTAATTAAACTAATAGCAAGTATAGTCGCCTATCGTAACAGACGCTGACAAACCAAAGGAAAACTAAATGTCTACAGTAATTGAACAACCAAGAAACGATGTACCTATCGTCACAGACGCTACATTATTGGCCGTTCCCAATATGTTTGATGATAAGGCTAAGGGTGAATACCTAGCCAAATTGCGTGCTATGCGCAAACCTCCTGAAGAGGTAGCAGCTCCAGCAACCACAGCTCCAGAAGCCCAGGTTGAGCTACCCGACACTGTTGACCAAACAGTCCTAGAAGAACCCGTCACTGACGCTACAGAAGAAGTTACCACTACTGAAACTGCTGCCGAACGCCGTATTCGTCTTTCAAAAGAAGACCTACAAGAATACGAAATTCCAGTATATGATGAAGATGGCAACGTCACGTACCTATCTTATGATGAGTTCAACAAGACCGTTGGAACATACAGCAAACAAAACAAAAAATTACGAGAACTTGCTGAACGTGAACGAGAAGTAGAAGCCCTAAAGAATAACTTGGTAGCAGAACAGACCCGTATTTTGGGCGCAGCTACTAACCAAGAACAAACAATGGCAGAAAGATATCAATGGGTTCAGAACTCATTGGCATTTGCTCACCAACATGGCGTAGAAGTTGTAAAGTTTGAAGATGGTACTACTAAGAAAGTAACTCAGTTGATCGCCGAGAAAACCGCCTTAGAAACACAATACTCAAAACTACAACAGGAAAAGACAAAAGCTCAAAAGATGATTGAGTCAGCACAAACTGATTTCATCAAAGCACAAGATGCCATCTTAGAGCAAAAGGCACCTTCCGTAAAAAAGGCTCGTGCCGATATCGCCAAATTCTTAGAGCATCAGGGATTCACCTCAGAAGAAGCATCAGCACTAAGCTACTCTAAAGCAGAGTTGCTAATGCTAATTGACAAAGCTATGAAGTATGAAAATGCTGTAAATAGTAAGTCAAAAGAAAAGAAGGTAGCGACTAACACCAAGACTATCAAGCACTCATCTCGTTTAGTTGGGCGCGGTACTCCGGTAGGAAGTCCATCATCTAGTAGAATAGCAGAGTTACAGGCACTAGGCACAAAAGCCAAGCCAGACGAACTCCGCGAACTACGTAGATTACAATTACAAAATAGATAAGAAAGTAAAAAATGGCAACAACATCAGCCCTATCCCTTAACTCTGGTATTACCAGTGACACCCAAGTTGGTGGTCGCGGTTCCAGTGAACAACGTAGTTTTGATACTACACTAACCCTAATCTCTCGCTTAGAGGCTACAACCCTAAGTATGATTGATCCAATCCAAATTCACGGTCGTATCCATGAATGGGAAACAGACTCACTACGTACACCTAAGTTGAACGTAAACAGTGGTTTCCAATACTTCTCACAAAACGGTGGCGTTGCTAACACAGCACGTACAGTTCGTAACAACTACTCTCAAGTCTTCATTGGCCCAGTAGAGACAGAAGGTACACTACGCCGCGAAGAAACAAACACTGGTGACGAACACGAGTACCAAGTAGAAGAGAAAGAAGCAGTTGCGCTAGGTCGTGACATCAACTTGTCTCTACTAAGTGCTAGTGGCGCTAAAGGTATGACTACTGGTGGCGTATCTAACCGTGTTATGGGCGGCTTCTTCTCATACGGTCAACAAAACATCGTTAACAGTTCAGCTGGTACAGTTACACAAAACACTGTTGCTTACGCTCAAGCTGCTAACGGCGGCACAGTTACACCAACACTAACAAGCACAGGTTCACTAACTCCAGTAAACGACGGTACTACCGTATTCTCTGGTGGTACAAACTATGCTTGGTCACGTAAAGTATTTGATAAGACACTAGCTAACGTGTTTGATCAAGGTGGTTCACCAACTAACGTTCTAGTTGGCCCAGGCTTACGTGCTGTTCTATCAGAAGAAATCGGCCGTCAAGGTTCAAACGATATCTATCGTATCAACATGAGTTCTCCAGAAGAGATCGTAAACACAACCACAGTCTACATCACTGACTTCGGTTTCCGTCTACGTATTGACACAGAACAGATGTTGAAGACATCTTACGGCAGTGACAGTAACTCTCTAATTGCGTTCAACCCAAAGAACGTCAAGATGGGTTACATCACACCTGTTACACGTAACGACGACATTCCTCAGCCAATCTACGGTGCTGCTAGTGCCCTAGTTGCTGAAGGTACTGCTGTGTTCTATAACCCAGCTGACATTTTGATCATGCGTAACTTGATCAATGACGTTACAGATGCTGCTTACGTCTAAAATTGACTAAGTAATAGCGTAGCTACTACAATAGGTCAAATTGACCCTTAGCCCATACCGTAAAAAGTATGGGCTTTTTCTTTGGATAAATATTTTGCTTCGTAGTTACATAAAATGTCGCTCATGGCGTAGCTTGGAAGCACGAATAACACGGGGTTGTTCGTTGGTATGCGGGACACTCGGCATTGGGTAAGTCCCAATTACCTAAACCTACATTTCCTGTATGACTAAATATTACTATGAACAAACTTCAACAAACACTATCAAAAGCATTTAGTACCAACTTTTTGCTTTACTATTCTTCACATGTCGCACATGTCAACACTACAGGTCGTAATTTTGCTGCCGATCACGAGCTACTAGGCAAGATTTACGAAGACGCACAAGATCAAATTGACACATATGCCGAGTTCTTGCGCACTATTCAAGCAAAAATGCCGGATGATCTAGCAACCGTCATTACTAAAAGCGAAATTGGCGACGAACATACTCGCGGCAGTGCTACAACCCTACTAAAAATCGTATATGAAAATGTGGAAATCATGCTAGAGGTACTAGATAAACTGTATCGGGAAGCTGAACATGCCGACGAACTCGGTCTTGCTAACTACGCACAAGACCGAATGACAGCACACAAGAAGTTTTGCTGGATGTTACGCTCTATTGTAGGCGAAGAAGCAGAAGGAGATCAGGAATGAGCGAAACTTATGACGTAAGAGGCGCAGAAGCTACTCTACAACAAGGCAATAAGACTGCCTTATACGCAAATATCTTGGATACATGCGCCTCAATGCGTAAAAAGTTAGATGATTTACGTTCAGGCAAGATTAAACAAGCAATTAGTGTGTTTAATGACCCAAACATCAAAGGCAAGCAGTTACGAGTCATCATGAAGGTTGAAGATGGCATTCTTCGCACTACATATTGGATGGATGACACCAATATTTGGGCTCATTGTGCTAAAAAACGCAAGGAATTTGACGAATATCGCAAACATGCCGCTACAACTGGCACTCAAAACATGTTCCGTGAGTATTTTATGAGTAGTTGGTTGTTAGAAACTTATATTTTGATGAAATACAACATTGATCTTCGCGGAAGTGAGTGGGCTGACCCATCAAACTCGGATTTTAAGAAAGTTAACTGGATTATTGATAATGACGACTTCGCAAAACGTTATAAACTAACAACTTACAGCGAAAGCATTGGTATTGCTAACCCGTTCAACGATATTAAAGTAGATATGAGTGGCGTTGATCTTGGATTCTTAAAACAAGCACCAGCAGAGCCCCAAGTGTCAACAGGCGGAATTATTGTTGGCGTCTGAAGACCGCATCCTACCAATAACGATAAATATAATAGAAGGAAAGCATAATGGCCGTTAGAGTACCACTACCAAACAGACGCCAGTTACAAAATCTAACTGGCCTTATCCAAGCCATCAAATATCATTTAAACGTCTCAAGTAACACTATTGTTACCGATGACAGTGCGCTTGGATACATCAACGCGGCGGAAGACATTGATCTTACTCCGTTAAAAATCATTACCATGAAGAAATCGGAGTTCATTACTCCTGATGAAGATGGTCAATTCCCATTAGAGAATTTAACTTATCCACTAACTGAGGTAATCGGCGTCTTTTACAGATACGACAATCAGTTCATCCAGGATGAGTGGTTAGACTATGTAGATCCAAATACATACGGAAAACAATATGGCGTTGTTCAAGCAGTGCCACTCTATACAATCAAAACTGCCTCTGATGGCACAAATAATCAAACCCTGTGTGTTCGTCCAGGCACTACTGGCGCACAAGTAGGCATTGAATATTACTCGGACTGGCCAAAGTTAGGTGATCTAACTAGCAATAGCAAACTACAACAGATCAAACTAACAGTAGGTGGCACCGCTACTAACAGTGGCACAATCACATTCAAGTCAACCATCAACACGGTAGATACAGTTGTAGCAACAGTAACAATCGCAAGTGGTGACACAGCGAGTGTCGTAGCTAATAAGATCATTGCTACAGGTGTTCCTTTTCAAACCCTGGTCGGCAACAACACTACTGCTTGGGTAGCTGAGTTAGACACCAATGGCGACATTGTTCTAACAGCAAGTGACTACCCTGGAAGCGATGCTACCTTGACTATTGGTGGCACCTATCCTGGTATTACCCTAACTCAAACTGCCATTCAAAGTTGTTTTGTTCAAACAGTTCACACTAACTGGTTCCTATGGCACTTCCCATATGCTTACTACTACGCAGCACTAAAACATGCTTACAATGGCTTAGATGACTTAGAGCGCTATCAACTAGTAGAGAAAGAATTCTTAAAGTCAGTTCAAGTGTTACAATCATTCAATGACCGTGCCGAATGGGGCGGTGTCACTAGTCATAGTGACTACACACAAAACGTAGTATGGTAAAATATGGCATCAATATTCAATAACAATCTTTTCCCTACCTTGTGGGGCACACAGGGCAATACAGGCCCTATTGACACAACAAGCACAAACACGGCCGAGGGCAATGTTGGTGAATTACAATACAATAAAAACGGTAACTTAGAAGGCGTCACTGGCACCGCATATGAAGATGGCGTTCTGACTCTAGGCAACGTTGCTAATGTTAAAATCAACGGTGGTGTTCCTGGACAAATCTTAACAGTAACAGATACTGGTAACCTTACATTCAAAGACCCAGTTACTCGTGCTCAGCCACAAATCAAGTTTACAGTTCCTGCTAATGGTTTAAATCAACAATTTGCTCATAGCGAACTAGACCTATTTGCTGATGGTACATACGCACAAGTATTCCGCAACGGTATTCTAATTGATACCAGCGATTACACGATTGAGCATAACTTACTAACAGTCAAACCATTCTTATTTGCTGGTGACACCCTAACAGTAGGCGCTACATCAACTGGCGCTAAAGCAATGGGCAGTATTGCTGCCTTAAACTTAAATGGCATTGCAACTAACGTGTTACATGGCGATGGCACATGGAGTGACGTAACTCACCCTAGTGTTGGTAGTGTTGGCGCACTTAACTTAGATGGCAGTGTTAATCACTGGCTACGTGGCGATGGCACATTTGCTGAACTAGTGGTCCCTGGTGGCAACATTGGCAACATTAACTTAAATGGCAACGTAACTCAATATTTGCGTGGTGATGGCAACTGGACAAACATCGCAGTTCCAACTGGTACTATTGCTAATACCAACTACGACAACAACCCTACGCACTTCTTGCGTGGTGATGGCAGTTGGGTAACACCTACAACTGGCGCTCAGCCAGCTGGTATTCATAGTCAGTTACAATACAATAACAATGGTGGCTTAGGCGCTATTACCAGTATGACTAGTGATGGTACCGTTGTTACAGTTAATAACGTTTCTAATCTAAAGATTGGTGGCGCTACACAAAACAGTGTACTAACTAGTGATAATGGTGGTTCATTAAGTTGGGTCAACGTAACTAACTACGCTTCTATCCCACGTATTCAATGGGACATTACTGCTAACGGCGTTGGTCAAACATTCCAAAATGATTTGCTAAAGCAATACCCAAGTTCAGATTACATGAGCGTGTTCCGTAACGGTGCGTTGATTGACAACACTCAGTTTACACTAAACACTACTACTGGTACTATTACTTGGATTGGTAACTTGCGAACTGGCGAAGCTATTGACATTATTGCCACTGCTAGTGCTGGTGGCACAGGTGGCGGTGGTAGTGTAACTCAAGTATCTACTGCTGGCAGTGGTTTAGGTTTCTCTCTAAGTGGTGGACCAATTACAAGCATTGGCACAGTTACACTTGCTACACCAACAGCCAGTGCCCTACGTGGTTCACTAACAATCGGCAACGTAGCTAATGCTAACTTTAACGGTAATGGTTCTACATATCTACGCGGTAATGGCACATTTGGTGTGATTAACGCAGTTGCTGGCGCAAACACACAAATTCAGTTTAACGATGCTGGTGTCATGGGCGCTACTGCTAACATGACATATGATATTGCTAATAACAATTTCACTGTTCAGGGCACTACATCATTGCTAGATAATGTAACAGTTGAAGGCCACATTGAGCCATTGAATGATAACACATACGATCTTGGTAGTTCTACTAAGCGATTCCGTCACGTGTATGTTGGCCCTAACTCGCTAACTATTGGCGATATTCCAATTTCACAAAGTGGCAGCGGCATTAACTTTGGCAATAGCTCAGTAGCTACTGAAGATTTTGTAGGCAATTCAATCAACGCCCTAGGCAATATTCGCACCGTAAATTTAGACGGTAATGTGTCTAATGTGTTAAGTGGTAACGGCTCGTGGACACAGAACAAACAGGCGGGTGGCAATACTGGTGAGATTCAATTCTCTACCGGTGGCACACTTGATGGTAGTCAAAAATTGAAGTGGGATGGTAATTCTATCAGTGCTGTTAGTGAAGGCAATGTCGCGCATGGCGCCGCGCCATTTACAGGAATTCGTGTTTCTAATACTTTAGGTGGAGCTATAAGTCTTGCCCGTATGCGTGGCAATCTAACTAC
>JACCDM011968535.1_pt1 | contig 16589 bp, 14 predicted proteins | sample 7445851 | NCBI WGS metagenome assembly JACCDM01 (sample SAMN15323438, study PRJNA562643) | freshwater metagenome | isolation source: river surface water | place: USA:Blue River Watershed | collected 2017-08-16
AAAGATTTAGAAGACTTAGCAACTTCATTTGATGGTGTTCAAAAATGTTACGCTATTCAAGCAGGTAGAGAATTACGTATCCTAGTGGATTCTGAGAATGTATCTGATGAAAAAGCAAGTAATTTATCATTCGATATTTCTCAAAAAATCGAAAAAGAAATGCAATATCCTGGACAAATCAAAGTAACTGTAATCCGTGAAATGCGTGCAGTGAATTTTGCGAAATAAACTAATTAGTTCGTAATTTAAGGCTGTTTCAGAGAAACAGCCTTTTTTATTTGTATGAAAATAATCACACCGAAAACAGCAACAGACTGGCAGAAATATTATGCGCTTCGTTATGAGGTTTTACGAGAGCCTTGGAAGCAACCTCATGGCTCAGAAGTATTAGCTGATGAAGAATCTGCTATTCATGCAATGATTGTAGATGAAAATAGAGTTTTGGCCGTAGCCAGACTTCATGAAGCAGAAAAAGGAATTGGCCAAGTACGTTGTGTTGCTGTAGCAACAAATCAACAAGGCAAGGGATTAGGCAAAATATTAATGAACTATCTTGAACAAGAAGCGATCAAAAAAGGAATGCAAGATATTATTTTAGAAGCCCGAGAAAATGCAGTGTCTTTTTATGAAAATTTAGGATATAAAATTATCAAAAAATCCTATCTCCTATTTGATGCAATTCAGCATTACACCATGATAAAAAAATTACATTGATCGAATTACTTTTTTAATTATCCAAAGCAGTCCGAAGATTAGGACTATTTCCGCTAAAAATAAAAACAACTTTAAAGGTTCTTTTAGTTGACCTAAGTGCTCGACACGGATCAATCCTGTTCTCCACCAAATTGCAGGCTGAATCACCAGCAAAATATTGAATCCAACAAACACATAAAATTCTTTAGAATTAAATGGTAAAATAAAAACTAAGGGAAGTAAAAATGCGTAGGCATAATTTGCATAAGAACTCTGCTGAACGATCATTAACCAAGCATAAGTTATCACAAAAGAAGCTAAAATAAACTTTTCGAACGCTACTGTTGACATAAATTTCATGACTACATAAATCAATAAAAGTTCTATTAATCCCAAGCCAATCCAATTTACATATTTGGGACCATAAGGAGTTAAACCACCTGTCAATGTATTAAATAACGACCAAATATTGGGAGTGCGCGGCACATTAGCTTCTGTAAGAGGATACAAAAATCCCCATGTAGAAGAACAATATAATAGTACAAAAGTAGGAAGTCCAACAGTGATTAATCCTAACATTACTTTTAATTGTTCCGACCTATTTTTAAAATAGAAAAAGGCGGCAGGAACAATAAGTACAAAAATAAATTTAGTTAGAAGCAAGGCAAAACCCAGAGAAATACCCAAAATAAAGTGTTTTTTATTTTTCAAATAAATCAGCAGGACGATTGATAAAAATCCCCACATAAGCACATCTTCTTGTCCACCTATTACTGAAAAAACAAGTGAACAAGGTAAGGCATAATAAAACAGTGTAATATAAAATGGATTTTTAAAAGAAGTCAATTTTCGGCTACTCCATACAAAAACACTTTCCAACAATATTAATATAAAAACAATTGCCTTGGAGCTATTCCAAAATGGAAGAATTAAACCAATTAAATAGGGGAATAGAGGCGAGTAACTTGTTTGGAAATCTTTATATACGACCCCTCCTGAAATTGCAGCTTTAGCCGATTCATAAAAAATAGGGACATCAGAAGTCGTTTCAAAGTTTAACACATAATAGATACTTAAAAAGGGAATGAATCGGAAAACAAATAAGACTAAAACATAAAAAGTTATTGGTCTTTGAGAACCGATTTTTTCTATGAAGTCTTTGTATTTATAAAACACGATTTCGCAGATCCCTAAAAGAACAGCTAATACTGTTTTTCCTAAAATAATTTGATCCATTCTACCAAAAATTAACTACCTGTTAAAAATAAGTATAATTTTGCAGAAATGATGAATCCTATTTGCTCATGCCCATCGAAAAAGTAATTATTCTAAAATTGTTTTTTGCATTAGGATCAATAGGCCTCTATTTTTTATTTATACTATTCGAAAAAAAATGGGCACATTTTTTACGCAACAAATTATCGATTTATTTATTTTTCCTTTTAACTCGATTGCTCCCATTTGTTGTCATTTATCTTATCTTAAAAATTGAACCGAGGGGAGACATTCCTTTTTTTTATACAAAAGCAAGCAATGCACTTCAATTAAAATTGGTATATCGTGATTTTATTTCTTATCATTCGCCTCTATTTGCTTATATAATAGCAATACCTTTACTTTTTTGGCACAATCCAGCCGTGCTCATTGGATTAATGATTCTTGGAGAACTTCTTTGTTTAATTCAAACAAATCGTTTGATACAAAAGACTTTTAATGAGGGCAATTATTCCTTACACACAATCCTTTATTTTTTGCTTCCTGCCCCTACTATTATGCTTTTATTTGGTGGTCAGGAAGATATTTGGTTGTGGGGAATTTACGCATCAGGACTTATGGTTTACCATCAATCAAAAAACATCCTCAAAACCGGATTGGTTTTAAGTTGTTTATTAATTTGTTTGAAAATAACATCTATTTTTATTTTTATTCCACTATTTTTTCAATCAAAATTTCCTACTAAAATAAAATGGCTTTTGGGTGTTGGAATACCGACGATTGTCGTTTTTGGTACAATTTATTTATTTGCTGGAAATTCTTTATTTATGTTCATTCAACATACAAAAGATCCTTATAGTCCCAATATCTTTTCTATTAGCTATCCGTTTTTGCATTTCTTTTATGAAAATCACTCATTAACTACTTTAAATTGGGCAGGACTTTTCCTATTATGCAGTAGTTTATTTGGTTTGGGATTTTATATAAGAAATTTAGAATTTGAAAAAACAGCTCCATATGTATGGATTATTACATTTGGCTTATTTAACATGCTACTTCCTGCATCAATGATTTATTACACTTATATCTACATGATTGCTATTTTCTATTATTTAGTTATCAATAGTAGTATAAAGAGACAAGTACTATTTCTTTGCTTCAATTTACTTATCATAATACAGCCTTATTTATTTGTGGTGCAAGGAAATACATTCTATTCGAATATGGATTATATTATAAATCCACTTCAATTAGTTGAATATATTTCAGAATTAGCCTTAGTAGGAATTGTTTCCTACTATATCTATTTATCAATACAGGCTATTCAAAAACTAAAATTAGAAAAAGCTATTGTTTAGTGCACATGCTCTAATCCTTGAGCACTTGGTATTTGATTGAACGATACCTTAGCATTCTTTGCATCTTTAAATGCTTCTTTTGGCTTAATACTTAGAATTTGGAATAATTCCTTATCTGATTTGGTATCTGGATTCGGTGTAGTCAATAACACATCTCCTGAGAAAATAGAGTTTGCACCAGCCATAAAGCAGAAGGCTTGTCCTTCATAAGACAATTCCAATCTACCTGCTGACAATCGAACTGCAGAAGCCGGCATCATGATTCGAGCAGTTGCGATAACACGAACTAAATCCCAAACGGATGCAGTTGGTTGATCTGCAAAAGGTGTACCTTCCACAGGAACTAAATTATTTACAGGTACTGATTCAGGATGTTCTGTAAGATTGGCTAATGTTAATAACAAACCAATACGATCATTAGCAGATTCACCCATTCCAATAATTCCACCTGAGCAAACTGACAATTTAGCTTTACGAACATTTTCCAATGTTTTTAAACGGTCATCATACGTTCTAGTTGAAATCACATCATCATAATATTCTTCTGATGTATCTATATTATGATTATAAGCATATAAACCGGCATCTTTTAACTTTTCAGCTTGTTCTTCTGAAAGCATTCCTAAGGTACAACACACTTCCATTCCAAGTGTATTAACACCCTTCACCATTTCTAAAACCTTATCAAAATCTTTATTATCTCTAACTTCTCTCCACGCGGCACCCATGCAAAAACGAGAACTTCCATTTTCTTTTGCGCGGACTGCTGCTTGTATTACCTCCTCATATGGAAGTAATTTTTGCACTTTAACATTCGTATGATATCGAGCAGCCTGCGAACAATAGGAACAATCTTCAGGACAACCACCTGTTTTAATTGACAATAAAGTACTTACTTGAACTTCATTTGGATCATGAAATTGTCGATGTACCGTTGCCGCTTGGTACACTAAATCCAAAAATGGTTGATTGTATATTTTTTCTACTTCTTCGCGAGTCCAGTCGTGTTTAATCATCTTATTAAATTTTCACAAAGATACTTAATTTAATTCAATCAAATAAGGCATTAAAGCTTGCAAACCTTCTCTTTGTTTAAATCGATCAATTTCCATGATTGCTTTTGCCCAAGGAATATGCTTTTGAATAAGTTTTTCTGAAAGCTTTGATTCTGAACCTTCTGAAGCTAATATCGTTTCAATAAATGATTTTGCTTTAGGGTAAACTGAAACTTTATAGGAACCAGTTTTCAATTTTGCTTTATCAGCCGCTAATTGAATGGCGGTATGTAAACCACCTAATTCGTCCACTAGTCCAATTTGTTTTGCCTGAGCCCCTGTCCATACTCTACCTCCAGCAATAGATTTCAATTTAGTGATATTCATTTTTCGTCCAGCAGCTGCTTTTGAGGTAAAGGATTCATATCCTTCATCTACAAACCTCTGCACCAATTGCTTTTCAAAATCTGTTAGTTCACCAGGAGAAGTCATGAAATTTGAATGGGCATTGGTATTTACATGATCATGAGTAATACCAATTTTATTTTCAAGGAACTTATCTAAATTTAACCATTGGGCAAAAATTCCAATTGAACCAGTGATAGTTGTTGGGTGAGCCACAATTTGATCTGCTCCCATGGCCATGTAATATCCACCAGATGCCGCATATGTAGACATTGAGGCGATAATTGGTTTAACTTTCTTCGCAATTTGAATCTCACGCCACATATTATCAGAAGCTAATGAAGAACCTCCGGGGCTATCAATACGAAGGACAATGGCTTTAACCGACTTATTATCTCGAAGCTTTCGTAATTCCTTAATGAAAGGTTCTGAGGCAATTGATTCCGAACCACCTTTTGTACCAACAATTTCTCCTTCGGCCACTAAAACCGCAATTTTATTGGCTCCTTCTACTTCTTTAATTGGGTTTTTCGCTTTTAAGTAATCGTTAAGACCCACATAATTCAAATCAGAAAGCTCTTTAACTTTCATTTTCTTTAATAGCATGGATTGGTATTCGTCTACATAAGCCAATTTTACCATTCCTAATTCAGCTGCCTTTTTTGAACTGTATGCCGAAAGGCTATCTGCAATTTGATTTAATTTAGGAACAGTCAATGCACGTGATCGAGCAATTTTGTCGAAGACAAAATTATTAATTGAGGTTAAAAAGGAAATTGTTTGTTCCTTGTTTTCATTACTCATATTTTCGCGAATAAATGGCTCAACAGCTGATTTATATTGTCCAACGCGAAAAATCAAGGGTTCAATTTCTAATTTATCTAATGCTTTTTTGAAAAACATATAATTTGCAGAAATACCATTGAAGTCTAAGAGTCCATTAGGATTAAGATATACTTCATCTGCTACAGAGGCAACGTAATATCCTTTTTCAGAATAAGAGTCTGCGAAAGAAAAGACAAATTTTCCAGATTTTTTAAAGTCTTCGATGGACTCACGAACTTCTGAAAGTTGTGAATAACCGGCAAAAGGCAAAGTGGCTTCAAGCTGTATTCCTTTTATCTTAGGATCTACTTTTGCTCGTTCTAAAGCTGATAAAATTTGAATTAAACCAACTTTTTCTGAATTTTCAACAAATGGACCAGCCAATTCCTCCAATGGATTTTCTTCCGTGGAGGCATTTTCAACCATTGGTCGATCTAAATTGATTTTTAAAATAGAGTTTTCTTTTACTTCTACTTCTGAATCAGATTCACTCATGATGGTACCAACTCCCGCCAGAATCAAAATCGATAAAATGGTGAAGAGAAATAAACCTAAAATAGTTGATAAGGTATTTTTTACAAATTGCCACATAATGTTTATTGCATTAAAACACCAATATTACCCTAATAATAAGACAAATTGGTGTATTTTATGTTCAACGGAAAATTGGCTAAAGCAACGGCCAATTAACCAAAATTTTTACGGTAATCTTCGCGAGATTGAATAATTACTTCATGAGCGACCTCACGACCATATACATCATCAATATCTACAGCTAAAGAAGTTGTTTCACCAGGTAGCATTTTATACGTCCAAAAATAATGTCTTAAACGTTGAACGATATCTTTAGGTGCATCTGAAATATCTCTCCATTTTCCATATATCGGATCATCTTTCAAGACTGCAATAATTTTATCATCAGCCTCTCCCTTATCAATCATACGAATGCCACCGATTGGAATAGCCTCACAAATGATATCACCATGAGTAATTGCACGTTCAGAAAGCACTAAAATATCTAATGGGTCACCATCTCCTTTTTCAATATCTTTTCCGGAATATTTTCTTGCCAATTCTGCGATACCATCAGCACAATAGGTTTGTGGAAGGAATCCATAAAGAGCCGGAACGATATTAGAAAATTTTTGTGGACGATCAATTTTCAAAAATCCTGTTTGTTTATCAATCTCATATTTTACCGTATCTGTAGGAACAATTTCGATAAATGCAGTAACTAATTCCGGCATATTTTCGCCGATATTGATACCATGCCAAGGATGAGCTTTAAAAAAATTTCTATTCATAATGGGTAATAATAAATCTACTTAGCTATTTAGCTTACAAAAATACAAATTTTCGTTAAATTTGTGGTTTGATTGACATTTATTATGATTTACCCTATCATTCCGTACGGCGACCCTGTACTTCGAAAAGTTGCTGAAGACATAGAATTTGGAAGTTTAGATCTTATTCAACTTTCGCAAGATATGTTTGAAACAATGTATGCAGCCAACGGAGTTGGTTTAGCGGCTCCACAAATTGGGATGCCCATCCGATTATTTGTTGTAGACGGCAGACCCATGAATGATGAGGAAGACGATGAGGATAATGATCCTTCATTAATAGATTTCAAAAAGGTATTTGTCAATCCAACAATCTTGGAAGAAACAGGTGAAGAGTGGGGATTTGAAGAAGGTTGTTTGTCAATACCCGGTATTAGAGGAGAAGTTTTTCGTCCTGAGTATGTCAAAATACATTATTGGAATGAGTTAGGCGAGGAAAAAGAAGAAGTGTTTGAAGGATTAGCGGCTCGTATCATTCAGCATGAATATGATCACATTGAAGGCATTTTATTTACAGACCATTTAAATATGGTCAAAAAACGAATGATTAAAAACAAACTTACAGATATTACAAAGGGAAAAGTTTCTGTAGATTATAAAATGAAATTCTCCCGATAAGATTATGAAAATATCACTTAATTGGCTTAACGATTTTATCAATACAACTTTATTACCTCAAAAAGGTTCACCTGAAGAATTAGATGTGTTGCTTACGAACACTGGTTTAGAGGTGGAAGGTATTGAAGCACATGAAAATATTCCTGGTGGTTTAAAAGGGTTTGTGATAGGGGAAGTATTGACTTGCGAGAAATTTGAAGTCAAAGAAAAAACATTATCATTAACAACTGTTGATGCAGGTTTAGAAGAAATTTTAACCATTGTTTGCGGAGCAAACAATGTTGCTGCAGGACAAAAAGTAATTGTAGCTACCCTTGGCACTCAATTATACGACAAGGAAGGCAAGGCCTTGTTTACCATTGAAAAAAGAAAAGTTTACGGTCAGCCTTCTGAAGGAATGATTTGTGCAGAAGACGAGATTGGCATTGGTGAGTCGCATGATGGAATTATGGTACTTAACACCGATTTACCAAATGGAACGCCTGCTGCTCAATTTTTCAATTTAAGTTCTGATCAGGTGATTGAAATTGGATTAACGCCAAATCGCGCCGATGCTGCTTCTCATTGGGGAGTTGCTAGAGACATACATGCAGTGAGCGGAATACACATTACTTTGCCAAATGTTGAACATATTGCAAATGGACCAAACAAATATCCTATAAACGTAAAGATAGAAGACAATGGTTGCACACGTTTTTGCGGAGTTACAATTGATGGGGTAAAGGTTCAAGATTCACCTGAGTGGTTGAAAGAACGATTAATTGCTATTGGTCTGCGACCGATAAATAACATCGTAGACATTACTAATTTTATTTGCCATGGATTAGGACAACCTATGCATGCCTACGATTGGAATGAAGTGAAAGGAAGTACCTTAATCGTTAAAACGTTAGAAAAAGGGACAAAATTCAAAACACTTGACGATGTAGAACGCACTTTAGCAGGTGAAGAATTAATGATATGTGATGAAAGTGGCGCAATTGGAATTGCAGGTGTAATGGGTGGTGCTGATTCAGGTATTAAACAAGCAACGACTCGAATCTTTTTGGAAGTTGCACACTTCAAACCAGAGCGCATTAGAAAAGCATCTCAAATTCATTCGTTGAAATCAGATGCCTCTTTCCGATTTGAAAGAGGAACAGATATTGAAGCGAAATTGTTTGCGTTAAAATATGCTTCTAAATTAATATTGGAAATAGCCGGTGGTGAAATCGCTTCCGAAATAATTGATTTTTATCCAGAAAAAGCTATTAAAGCGGAGATTTCAAGCAGTTTTCAACGAATCAATGATTACATTGGAATTGAGTTAAGTTCAGAAAGAATAGTAGAGATTTTAACTTCTTTAGATTTTGAAGTTACCCAAAACAATGGTCAACAATTTACCGTATTAGCACCACTTTATAGAGTAGATGTAACGCGTGAAGCAGATTTAGTGGAAGAAATATTACGTATTCATGGCCTAGACAATGTTCCTCTTTCCGATCATTTGAGTGCTAACTTTTTGTCTGAGTTTCCAGCGATAGATAAAGAAAAAAATCAGCAAATTATTGCAAATTCATTGGCATCAAAAGGGTTTCATGAAATTATCACTAATTCACTAACGAAAGGTGAGTTTCATCAATGGATTGCTAAAGATTTAACATTTGAGACTGTCGAAATTTTAAATCGATTATCGGAAGATTTAGGAGTGATGCGCCAACACATGGTTTTCCAAGGTTTGGAAACTTTGGCGCACAATATCAATCGTAGACAAAAAGATTTGAAGTTGTTTGAGTTTGGAAAAACCTATCATAAAAAAGGAGAAAAATATCTTGAAAAGCGTCACTTAGGTTTATTTGTGTCGGGCTCATGGATGGGTGAAACATGGGAAGTTAATCCAGGTAAATCGCAATTTTATCAACTTTATCAAATAGTTCAGGCCCTTATTTCACAAATGGGTGTTGAACAATTTGAGACAGAAAGCATTGAAAATTCTGCTGTATATGCCTATGGATTAAATATTCAAGTGAATAAAAAGACTGTTGTACAAATTGGACTTATTCAACCTGATTTAGCCGCGAAATTTGATGTAAAGCAAGAAGCCTTTTTTGCCGATTTCGATTGGGATTTCTGGGTTAAACAAACTAAAGATCGATTTACTTATCAAGAAATTTCAAAATTCCCGGAAGTGAGAAGAGATTTATCTTTAGTGATTGATAAAACTGTCACCTTCCAATCAATTCAAAAAACGGCACAACAGTATGAGAAAAATATCCTAAAATCTGTTAGCATTTTTGATGTGTATGAAGGAAAGAATTTAGGCGAAGGCAAAAAATCGTATTCAGTATCGTTTATTTTACAAGACGATCAGCAGACCTTAACGGATAAAGTTATTGATGGAAGTATGGAACGATTGATGAAAGGATTTGAAAAGGACTTAGGAGCTGTAATTCGTAAATAACAAAAAAGCCCCGAAATCGGGGCTTTTGTTTTTATCTTTTGAACATATTACCAAGGTTTGGCATTTTCATTTTTCCATCTTGAACCTTATTCATCATACGCATCATTTTACGCATATCGTCGAATTGTTTTAAGAGATTATTCACCTGCTGAATAGAAGTACCAGATCCATTTGCAATTCGATTTTTTCTTGAGGCATTTAAAATATCAGGATTTTCTTTTTCCTTTTTAGTCATTGATTGTATAATAGCTTCAATGGGCTTAAAAGAGTCATTTGAGATATCTACATCTTTCACAGCTTGACCCATCCCTGGAACCATGCCCATCAAGTCTTTGATATTACCCATCTTTTTAATTTGCTGCAACTGGGTATAGAAGTCTTCAAACGTGAAGTTATTTTGACGAATCTTTTTATTTAAACGCGCTGCTTCATCCTCATCAAAGGCTTGTTGAGCTCTTTCAACCAAGGAAAGAACGTCGCCCATGCCCAAAATACGGTTTGCCATACGATCAGGATAAAACTGATCCAAGGCTTCCATTTTTTCGCCAGTTGAAATAAACTTAATTGGTTTTTCAACTACTTGACGAATTGACAAAGCGGCACCACCACGAGAATCACCATCTAATTTGGTCAACACCACCCCATCAAAATTCAGGCGATCGTTAAAAGTTTTAGCTGTATTAACGGCATCTTGACCCGTCATGGAATCCACAACGAATAAAGTCTCGGTTGGTTTAATCGCACGTTTTACTGCTTCAATTTCGGCCATCATGGCCTCATCTATGGCTAAACGACCAGCAGTATCGACGATCACTACTTTTTTACCCATTTTACGGGCATAGGATAAGGCATTTTCTGCTATTGTTACAGCATTTTTATTTTCTGGCTCCGCATAAACCTCTACTCCTACTTGCTCTCCAAGCACTTTTAATTGGTCAATAGCAGCAGGACGGTAAATGTCGCAAGCAACTAAAAGTACATTTCTACCAGATTTTTTAATGTATTGTGCTAATTTTCCAGAGAAAGTCGTTTTACCACTACCCTGTAAACCAGCGATCAAAACGATTGATGGATCACCCTTTAAATTAATTTCCTGTTTCTCTCCACCCATCAATTGCGTTAATTCATCGTGAACAATTTTCACGAGCAATTGACCAGGCTCAACAGAAATCAATATTTTTTGCCCCATGGCCTGATCTTTAATACGATCAGTAATTTCTTTGGCAACTTTATAGTTTACGTCGGCGTCCATTAAAGCGCGACGAATTTCTTTAATTGTAGAGGCAACGTTAACGTCGGTAATGCGCCCATTCCCTTTTAGGGTACGCATTGCGGAGGTCAACTTGGAACTTAAACTTTCAAACATGTTTATTAATACTTTAAAAGGAAGGCAAATTTAGGCTTTTTTGACCATATTTTATTCAAAAAGAATAGTCTTATTTTGATGAATGAATACACGATCCTCTAAAACCAATTTTAAGGCTTTAGATAATACGATTTTTTCTACCTCCTTACCTGCTTTAGACATTTCTTTTGCGGTAAGTGTATGATTTACAGGAACGACTTCTTGGCAAATGATTGGCCCCTCATCTAGGTCATCGGTTACAAAGTGAGCAGTTGCTCCAATAATTTTCACACCTCTTTCGAAGGCTTGCACATACGGATTTGCGCCAATAAATGCTGGTAAAAAAGAATGATGAATATTGATTAATTTACCCACATATTTTGATGAAAAATTTGGAGTAAGTATTCGCATATATTTAGCTAAAACAATTAAATCAGGCTGGTAAGAATCAATCAATTTACACACTTGAAGTTCATGGTCCTCGCGAGATAAATTTTCTGCAGGAACCCAATGAAATGGAACGGCAAACTGATCGCAGAGCGATTTTAAGACCTCATGGTTTCCAATTACAGCTAGGATTTCAAAGGGTAAATCTTGAAATTGATTTTTTATTAGTAGATCTCCAAGACAGTGATGTTCTTTAGTTACCATGACCACCACTTTCTTTTTCTTAGGAGGAATCATCTCGATAGATGCATCTGATGGCAACAAATTTAGAATCTGCTGTTTAACTAAAATTTCATCACACTTTCCGGTAAAGGACACGCGCATAAAAAAACGCTCTGAGTCTTCTACGACAAACTCATTGGTTTGAGTTACGTTTACTTTTTGTTCAAAAAGTACTCCTGTAATTTTATGAACCAATCCCTTTTCGTCCTTACAAGATATTTTTATTATAGTCTCCATCAAAAAAATCACTAAAAATTCTTCAAATTTAGCCTAAAATAATGGAGTAAAAAAGAATAAGTAGTACCTTTGTGAGATTAGGAAGTCTGGAAGACTTCAATATTTGAAAACTAACAAAGTATTTATTCAAAATGGAAAAAATTAAAGTATCCAATCCGGTTGTTGAGCTTGATGGAGATGAAATGACCCGAATTATTTGGAAATTCATCAAGGACAAATTGATTTTACCTTACGTTGACGTTGATATTAAGTATTATGATTTAGGGGTAGAATATCGTGATGAGACAAATGATCAAGTAACGATTGAAGCTGCAGAAGCCATCAAAAAATACGGCGTAGGTATCAAATGTGCTACAATTACACCTGATGAGGCACGTGTAGCAGAATTTGGATTGAAGCAAATGTGGAAATCACCAAACGGAACAATTCGTAATATTTTGGATGGTACTGTTTTTAGAGAGCCAATTGTATGTACAAATGTTCCTCGTTTAGTACCAAATTGGACAGCACCTATCGTTATTGGTCGCCATGCTTTTGGAGATCAATACCGTGCAACTGATTTTGTTACAAAAGGAAAAGGAAAATTAACGGTTACTTTTACACCTGAAGATGGAGGTGATGCTCAATCGTTTGAGGTATATAACTTTAAGAGCGACGGTGTAGCCTTAACTATGTACAATACAGATGAGTCGATTCGTGGATTTGCTCACTCTTGTTTTAACATGGCATTAGGAAAAGGATGGCCTTTGTATTTATCTACAAAAAACACAATCCTTAAAAAATACGATGGTCGTTTCAAAGATATCTTTGAAGAGATTTACGAAGCAGATTACAAATCTAAGTTTGAAGCTGCAGGCATTGTATATGAGCACCGTTTAATTGATGACATGGTTGCATCAGCTTTAAAATGGAATGGTAATTTTGTATGGGCATGTAAAAACTATGATGGTGACGTACAGTCGGATACAGTTGCTCAAGGATTTGGTTCATTGGGTTTAATGACTTCTGTATTGGTAACACCAGACGGAAAAGTAATGGAAGCAGAAGCAGCACATGGTACAGTAACTCGTCACTATAGAGATCACCAAGCTGGAAAGCCTACATCTACTAACCCAATTGCATCTATTTTTGCTTGGACTAGAGGTTTAGAATTCCGTGGAAAATTAGATGGAAATCAAGAATTGATTCACTTCTGCCAAACATTAGAAAAAGTTTGTGTTGCTACAGTAGAATCAGGAAAAATGACAAAAGATTTAGCTGTTTGTATTCATGGAAATAAAGTTAACCATGGAGAGCACTACTTATATACGGAAGAGTTCTTAGCAGCATTAGATGAAAATTTAAAAGCAGCTTTAACTAAGTAAGAAGTAATAAGTAATAAGTAAGAAGTAAGAAGTAATGAGAAATGCTACCAATTTTGGTGGCATTTTTTATTTACCGATAATGATGCGTTTGGTATAATGTGTTTTATCAGAAGGCGAAATTATTAAAACATATTTTCCAGTTCCAACTCCATTTACATCTAGTTTAAATGTATCGACATTTGAGATCGTCCCTTCCTTAACTGTTTTTCCAACCTCATCAATGAGGGAATAAGTTGCATTAGACAGATTTGAAATGGATTCGATCGTTAATTGTCCATAAGTTCCAACAACTGGATTTGGATATGCCGACATTCCTTCATCTGAAGGCAAGGTATAGACAAATTCATTTACACTTGACTTGCAAGTCAAATCAGACGAATAGGTTTTTGTCGCAAATAATTTATAAGTACCCGATTGACTAACCTTTAAATAAACGTCAGATTTATTTAAATCTTGAGTACCCAATTGCCAATGATAATCTGTATTAAACACTTTTAATCCGCCATATAAAAAATAAGGACTGGATTGAGAGATCGTAGGTGTTTGAGGGTTCTCAAACACTTTAAGATTAACTATATTAGAAGGTTTTGAAAGACAATTAAATTGATTTTTAGTGGTTGCAAAATAATCACCAGCATTTTTTACAATGATTGAATTACCCTTTAATCCATTATTCCAAACCGATTGAGTAGCGTCACTTTCGATTAATAGCTGTCCACCATTACAGATAGAAGTAAGTCCTTTTGCTGTAATGATTGGAGGCAAGGTGGAAGCGTATTCCAATAAATTAATATTCGGACTATTGAATACAAATTTATTAGGTTTATTGTAAACAAACTTTAACATTTTACCGGCCAAATTTGTGTACTCAGAATTGGCATTTGCAGTGATTTTGTTACCATCTGCATATAAATCGAAGGTATTATCACTAAGTTTAATGACATTTGAATTATCAGTTCCACAAAATTTATCAAGAACTGGTAAATTTAAAGGCTTAATGATTTTATTGTTGTTTCCGAAAATAGTAATCAATTTTGCATACCATGCATCACCTAAGGATTTGAACGCTGCTGGGGAAAAATGAACACAATTTTCGAATTCAGATGCTAATCGTGGAATTTCAATAATATCCGTATTGGGTCCAACTAAAAAATTACCAGAAGGCAAGTCCCACAAATTTCTAATACCGGTAACTATACCGGTGTAGTTATTAGATTGCACGCAGGCGCCATTTACAATTCTTGCAAGATATGTTCCCTGTGCCACCACCATTGGAATGGAATTTCCTGTTAAATTTTCAATAGCAACTTGTACTTCTTTAAAATAGGTTTCAAAATCAGCCGTTGGCATCATTTTATCGGTATCTGTCTCACCGATTTGCCATAAAACTGCACGAACTCCATTTGAACCCGCATAAGATTTAATTACTTGACGCAAATTTTCAAAAGGAAATCCTTTGGCATAATATAATTTATCATCCCAAGGATTTCTAGAGGCAATTCCACGAGAAGACTCTGCCCAATTACGTATCGAAGTTCCACCCCATGCCACATTGAAAAAACAGACAGGAATGTTTAAAGCAGTAGCTATTTTATCTCCAACATTTGGCCAGAAAAAATTGGAAGAACCCACTGGACCAATGATTGAAGTTGACTTAAGCACTTCAAATTTATTTGTTGGGAAATCTAAATTATTGGTACCAATAAATGAGAATGTTTCAGTAGTTGTTGGTGTATAGTAATTACTAAAATTTGCAGAAATTACCATTTCATTATCTGTACCTGAAGTATGTGCAACACGGTCAACGCCTTGAGCGTTTGATTGTCCGGCAATGATAAATACTTCTCCTACTCCAAAACGATTAAGTACAGTTGAATCTAATAAGGTATTATTATTATTTTTGGCTCTTACTTTGAATTTATAGAGTCCACCTTTAAACTCTAATTTTCCTTGAAAAAATCCTCCGATTGAAACGGAATCCAACAATTTCCAAGTGCCTACACTTTCTTTTCCATTTTGTATCGATATGAGTTGATATTCAACTTTTGTTGCCTCCTTTGGTACTTTACCTAAGAAAGAAACATCGGCTGTATTAGCAAAGTCTCTTTGGAAAATCTGATTATTATAAGGATAATCGATTGTCATTTGGGAGAATCCCAAAAACGAAATGAAAAAAAAGAAAAATAGAACTAAGACACTTCGCATTTATGTATTTTCAAATAAATTAGGTGTATACTAATTTTCAAAAATAGGCAAAAAAAAGTCGCAAGTGAAAACTTGCGACTTTAATTTTACATCATTCAATTATTCTGCAACCACTTTGAAAGTGATTTTGTGCTTTACATCTTTGTGTAAATCCAAAGTTGCAGCATATTCTCCAACCATTTTAACTTCTGAATCAAAAGAAATTTTCTTACGATCTACGTCAAAACCTTTCTCCTTTAATAAATCAGAGACTTGAAGACTAGTCACACGACCAAAAATTTTACCACTCTCTCCTGTTTTAGCAGGAATAGTTAATACTAACTCACCAATTGATGCAGCTAAATCTGCAGCATCTTGACGAATTTTTTCTACTTTGTGAGCAGCTTGCTTAATATTTTCAGCTAATACCTTCATATTTGAAGTAGTAGCCATAATTGCGAATCCTTGTGGAATCAAGTAGTTACGACCATATCCTGCTTTAACAGTTACTACGTCGTTCTTGTATCCTAATCCGGCAATATCAGTTTTTAATATGATTTCCATTTTGATTAAACGCTAATTTTTTAAATGTTTCCGAATTATTTCAAGCCATCCGCTACGTAAGGCATTAAAGCCAAATGACGTGCTCTTTTAACTGCTTGAGCTACTTTTCCTTGGAATTTCAAAGAAGTTCCTGTAATACGACGTGGTAAGATTTTACCTTGCTCGTTTACTAACTTCAATAAATAATCCGGATTTTTATAATCGATATATTTGATACCAGACTTCTTAAATCTACAGTATTTTTTACGATTGCTATTTTTATCTACAGGTTCGTTTACAAGTGTCATGATTATGCTTCTGTTTTTTCTACTTTTTTACCTACTAAACCTTTTCT
>JACCDM010976710.1_pt1 | contig 16583 bp, 24 predicted proteins | sample 7445851 | NCBI WGS metagenome assembly JACCDM01 (sample SAMN15323438, study PRJNA562643) | freshwater metagenome | isolation source: river surface water | place: USA:Blue River Watershed | collected 2017-08-16
CAGACGGTTCAACGCACAATATCCATGCAGATTTCACAGCAGTGTTTGCAGGTGCACTTGCGCCCGCTAGCCCTTATGATATTGATAAATTGATTTACATCAATAGTATTGCTTCTTTGACATTAGTAAATACTTGGGATCATGGAACGGGAACTTATGGGCTTCAAACAGCAAAAGTTATTTTAAATCAAAATAAGGTTGAGTTTTCGGGCAATTTCGTAACAGGTTTAAGTTCATTAAAGAACCAAACTATTACCACGTTAGATGCCGAATTTAGACCGAGTGCAGATAGATATTTCTTTGCATACCTAGATACATTAGGTGGTGCAGGGCAATATTTAATAATGAAGGTTGCAAGTACAGGAGAAGTTTCTGTTCAAACTGTTATTGGCGGTGGTGCTTTAACTATTTCGGGAACAGTTATACACTTAAACGGATTAGGATTTTACAAATAAAATATACATTATGAAAACCAAACTATCATTCATCTTACTATTTGCCTTCATGGCTTGCAGTAAAAAACAACACTCAATATCGGAATTTAATCAATACAATGCCGATGCGCCTAATCGAGTCGTTCAACCAATACAAAACTTCAAATCCTTTGAGGATGTAGATATAAGCAGACAAGACAATGGTGATTTTGTTGTTGAGGTTCTTTACAATGCAAAAAATAATCACCAATACACGGCTGTTGGTGTGTTTAATTTTAACGGTAAAATGTTATTTAATGAGTCAGGACAATAAGAAGAAATCCGTCGCCATGGTTCGAAGAGTGCAATGCTACCCTTCACCACACTATCATATCTTAGTGAGTGCATATGCTGTCAAACATGATATGAGTAAAAGCGATGTCGCTTGTCTTGGGATTAAATTATTCTTCGATACTTTACCTCTGAATGCAAGGGAAGAATTATTAAAATCAAATCGTAATTTAGCGAAATAAAAATTATTGTAACTCACATTTAGACCTCCGAATTGGAGGTCTTTTAGTTTTACGTCAAGATGTACACAGTAGACGTAAATTCTGACGAACCAATAATGCTTTTAAATAAGCAAATCGGTATGACGACCAATGAAGATGGTAGTTGGGATGGTGAACCTTACATTGATGGCGCTCAATTTCAAGAAGAATTATTGTGGTTAGACACCATGAATAAAAAGAGAATTCAGGTTTGGTGTTGTGGTCCTGGTGGCAATATCATTCAAGCAATGAACATCTTTAGTGCAATCCTTAAATCTAAAACTCCTGTTGATACTTATAACACTGGCATTTGTGCTAGTGCTCACGGTCTTGTTTTCATGGCAGGCCGTAAAAGAGTAATGGCAGACTTTGCACAATTCATGATGCATCCAGTTGCTGGAGGTGATGAAAAATCAATGAACGCATTTACTGAAAGTTGTAAATCAATGTTGTCATCAAAATCAAATCTATCTACAGAATTAGTTGGCTACATGATGAACATTACGACTTGGTTAGGATCAAGCGAATGTTTTGAAAAAGGAATATGTACTGAAATCGAAGTAACCAAAGAAAGCAATAAAAAGAATATGCCTGCTGCTGATGTAAAGGCAATGATGGCATTCTCAAATAATATTCTACACGAATCAATTTCAAATTTAAAACCCATTACAATGAGTTTATTAAAAATTACCAACAAGTTGAAACTTGTTGAGGGGTCAAACGAAGAAACGATCCTTTCCGCGATCAATCAACTTGAAGCGGATAAAACAACTGCAGAAACCAAAGAGATTGAGGCTCAGACCAAAGTGACTGAACTCACAAATCAGTTAGAAACTGCTAATCAAGCCCTGCAAGCTGAGAAAGCTAAAGCTGAAGCGGCTGAGGAAGCCACAAAGGAAACAGCAGCGGTTGAAATGGTAAACAGTTTCAAAAATCGTATTGGTGACAAACCAGAAATACTCACTAAATGGGTAAACATGGCAAAGGCTGATATGGCTTACACCAAAGAGTTGCTTGAGTCAATTCCATTGAATGTAGTGAACAATAAAATCCCAACAGGAGGTGAAGCTGGAGCGAGTGCAGGAGCTGTAACAGCCGCTGGTATCATGCAAGAAATCCGAAACAACTTAGAAAAAAAGAAAGGATAATAATAACCCTAAAAAACCACAAGTAAAAAAAAATGAAACAGACAACTAAATTCTTAACGTCACTTGTACTAATTGCCCTGGTAAGTACATTGTTTTCAATGATCACTGGAGCATCGCTTTTATTGATCGCAGGGGTATTATTAACTGGAGGCTTTGTTCTCGGTATCTTGAAACACTTTGGTGTTATCAATACAGAAATGAACCTTGGTCTTTTGTATGATGGGTTAACACTCACTGATACAACTTATGCAGGTGAAGCCGCTGCAACGTTAATCGTTCGAGCAATTACATCTAATGATACGGTTCAAGGTGGACATATTTATGTCAAGGATGGTATCAAAAAGAAATACACTATTCCGAGATGGGATGCAACGTTTGACGACTTTATTCAAGATAGAGCCGCGACACCAACGCCTGCAGGTAATGCAACAATTACTGGCCAAGTGTTGACACCTGCAGATTACATGATTTACTATGAATTTAATCCACGTGATTATGAAGATCATTGGTTTGCAACTCAATTGAATCCAACATTAATTGATCGCACTGTTCCATTTACAGTTGAATCAGTTGTGGTTCGTGAAGTAATGAAACGCCATAGCAAGTACTTCAACAAAGCGATTTGGAATTCATCTACAACACTTGCAGCAACAAGTAAGTATAAATACTTCGATGGTATTCGTCGTAAATCTGCTGTAGCTGCTCAAAATGCGGTATCATCTCCGGTTACATTAACAGCGGTGAATATTGCAGGAGAATTCCAACGTGGTTTTGATTTGATTCCTGAGGAATTAAAGTATGATGATAATATGAAAATATTCTGTTCATACGGAACCTTCGATTTATACGCTCAATATCAAATCGCACAAGCCAATAAGGGTGTTGATATTACTCAAAGAGGTAATGATATATTCAGAGGGTTGAAGGTAGTTAAGATTGCCAATTTCCCTGCAAACTGTTTTTACATCGCTAAGGGTACCGCTGACATGGATTCAAATTTATGGATGGGTATTAACTCGAAAGATGATGAAAGCAATATTCAGTTATCAAAACTTCAAGCCAATTCTGAATTATGGTTCATTAAATGTTTGATGAAAGCGGACGTACAAGTTGGATGGAACGAAGAAACAATATCTTATAACATCGCTGCTACTTACGGATAGTATTCACCTTAAAATCATTCCCAATGAACCCACAAGAAAACTTATCCGAATTACAAAAATTACTCCTTGTCAGCCCACAGGCTGATAAGGTTTACTTCAATGAAGCAGGAGATTATCAACTCTCAGATCATCCAGAATACCAGCATCAAATCCTCACACGTGAGGAAGTGCTTGAAGCAACTGAGGAAGCTGTTGAAGGTGACGCTACTGCATCAACCAAAAAGAAGAGAAATTAATTATTCAATCTAAAAAAACCTTTATAAATAATGAGCACATTACCTCGTTTTACAGGCGCAAAAAATAATGACAATACAGATCGTCTTGTCAAAAATGATTATCAAAATCCAGCGTATGCTGCATCAATAGCAATCACTACAAGTCCATATGCAGCGAAAACCCTTGTTGCAATCACATTGGCTGGTGCATTGACATTGACAATTGGTGTTGGAACAGCAACCACGCCTCCAATGGTTGGTGATACGATTACATTCTTAATCAAATCGGATGCTTCTATTCGAGTTGTAACGTTCTCAACAGGCTTCCAACCTGCTGGCACATTATCAACCGTTGCATCTAAAACAGTATCGGCTGAATTCATGTTCGATGGTACAGGATGGCAAGAAATAGGAAGAGCTATACAAGCTTAATTTTTCTAACCTCTAAACTAAAACAAAAATGGCTTTACCAAGCATAGTTTTCCAAGAAGGTCAAGGTGGTTTAGGTCGCCCATTGGCTAATAACGACCATATCAGTGCGCTTTTGTTTTACACAAATGGCACACTGCCAAGTGGGTTCGCAACTACATCGGTTGCAACTCGCTGTAAGGCTTTGTATAGTGCCGATGATGCTGTAACGGCTGGAATCTTAAAAGATTATTCAGACGCAACGGCTGCAACTGGTGTTTATACATTCACTGCTGTTGGTGCCAATGGAGATACAGTTGAATTGAAAGTAAACGATATTAAAGAATCCAATGGTGCGGCACAAATCACATCACTAGGAGTTTTTACTAAAACGGCTGCTGAATCAACTGTCACATTGTTAGCGACTGCATATAAAGATTTAATCAATGCAGGAACCACAACACACGGTTATAGTGCGACAAGTTCAGTTGGTGCTGTGACAATCATTGCACCTAAAAGATTAGGCGCTTTCTTGAATGGTACAACTCCTTTGTCTGCTACTATTGTTGGTACAATTGCAGGAACTTTGACTGGTCAAATCGGTACAACAGTTGCAGGTGTAGCATCAAGGTTCGTTCAATTCTATTATCAAGTAAGTGAGTTCTTTAGAATTCAACCTAAGGGTAAATTATGGATTGGCTTCTTTGCTGTTCCTGGTACTTATACTTTTAGTGAAGTAACCGACATGCAAAACAACGCACTTGGAGAAATTCGACAAATTGGTGTTTATAAAGATGCTGTTTGGGCCAGTGCTGATTTAACAGCATTGAACACAATTGCAAATACAAACAAGTCTTTATATCAACCATTACAGGCATTATATGCAGGTAATACACAAGCAACAACAGACATCACAACGATGTTTGATGTTAGTTCGTTGACTGCAACAAATGTTCAAAATGTATTAGGTCAAGACGGTGCAGGTTATGGAAATTTCCTTTACAAAATGAATGGTACCTCTGGTATCAAATCAATCACATGTTTAGGCGCTCAATTAGGCATGACATCGCTACGCAAAGTAAGTGATTCTCAGGCATGGGTTGAGGTCTCAAACTTTAGTAACGGAACTGAATTAGAAGTACCAGCGTTTTCAAATGGACAATTAGTTTCTGCTTTATCTGCAAACGCACTTGAGGCATTAAACACCAAACGTCATACATTCTTAAAGAAATTTACAGGGTATAGTGGAACGTACTTGAATGATTCACACATGGCATGTTCACAAGCAAGTGACTATGCTTACATGGAGAACAATAGAACGATTTGCAAAGCTGAGAGAATATTGTATGCATCTTATTTGCCTTACTTGAATTCACCAATTCAATTCAATGCAAACGGTACATTAAGCGATAATACAATTGCTCAATTCGAAGGTGTTGGTAATACAGCACTTGACCAAATGGTAAGAGATGCTGAATTAAGTGCAAAGTCTGTTACCATCAATCCATCACAAAACGTACTCGCTACATCTACTTTGACTATCGCAGTGATCTTAGTAATAAATGGCGTTGCTCGAAAAATAGAAATTCCAATTGGCTTTAAACCATCAATAGCATAAATATGATACCTTTAATTAATGGCGTAGCCTATGCCAGTGCAAATGTCGGTGTAATCATTCCTTTGATTGGCCCAGTTACAGGCGTAATGGAAATAAATTACGCTAAAGAACAACAAATTGATGATAATTACGCACTCCAACAAGATCCAGTATCTCGCGGTTATGGTCAAAATAAATACACGGCTGACATCACTATTTACAAAGAAGTTTGGAATAGAATAATCGATTTGTCGCCAGAAAAAGACCCAACAAAACTTCCTTTTTTCGACATCATTATAACCTTTGGTGGTCCTGGTGTTGCATTCAGAAAAGAAACTTTGAGAGCAGTAAACTTCAAGAATAATCCGATGGGTATTAAGTCGGGTGACACAAAAATAACTTGTAAGATCAATCTTGCAGTTGCAGGAATAGATTTTGCCTAAAAGCTAAAACTATATGAGTAAAGAAACAAAACTACCAATTGAATTAACAGCAGAAGAATTAACAGGATACGAAGAAAAGTGCAGAGAAATTGAAGCAGAATTAAAAGTATCTAAAGTTCATTGTTGTGTTCAATTAAAACAAGACGGGACAAATGAAAGAATAGTATCATTCATTCAGGATCCGAACTACACAACTAAGTTGGCATTAATGGATAAGGCCTCAATCGTTGGTTCAATGATGGCAGCCGAAGAACTCCGATTAATGTGTCAAGTAAAAGAACATTCAAACTCATTAACTTATGGTGATGCGTCCGAATGTGACTTTTATAAATTAGGAGTCGCTCGGTTCTGTATGGATATTATTGTGTACGCTACGAATCAGTTTAAAAAAAAATAGACGAGCATACTATTAACAACAGCACCGAGCAATATGGGCGTATGTCTGCATTGATTCGGTGCTGTTTGCATTTAGACCCGAAAGAATTAAGTGAGGATGAATTTCATGTAGCATGGGCACAAACAAAATATTATTTAGAAGTTGTAAACCAAGTAAAGTTTGAGTAGCATAGTACAATATATTTTAAGTCTTCAGTCAGGACAATTCGAAAGTGGAATTGCATCCGCTGGCAGTGCTGTTGATGGACTTGAAAGTAAAATTGGTTCATTAGGCAGTGCTATTGGATTAACTTTTGGTTTGGCTGGTGCTTCTATGTTTGCGAAGTCGATGATTGATGCCGGTACAACGGTTGAAAATGCTTTGACTGGACTTACAACCTTACTACAAAATTCACGTGAGGCGCAAAGTGTGATTAATAATACAATGGAGGATGCAACTAAAACTCCATTTGCGTTTGAAGGATTACTAGCAGCCAATAAAGCCTTGATTTCAGCAGATGAAACAGCAACAGGCGCACGTGAAGCGGTTTTGAATTTATCGAATGCGATTGCTGCAACTGGCGGAGGTGATGATGAATTGCAACGTATGGTTGTCAACATGCAACAAATCAAGAATACAGGCGTTGCAACGGCATTAGATTTGAAGCAATTTGCATACGCTGGGATTAATCTATATAAAGTTTTAGATGAAGCAGGTATCAAGCATGGTGAAAATCAAAAAATCACTTATGAGCAAATTACAACTGCTCTAAAAAAAGCACATGAAGAAGGTGGAATTTATTTCAATGGACTTGAGAACATGGCAGGTAATACCTCGGTTCAAATATCGAATTTGGGGGATGCGATGTTTCAATTGAAAGTACAAATGTTCAATGATTTGAAACCCGTAATTACCGCAACTATTGAAACTTTATCTGGATTTATATCAAGCCTTCGAGATGCTTGGGATTGGGCAGTAAAACATAGAACCGAAATAAAAGCACTTGCAATCGGTTGGGGTGCAGCTAGATTGGCGGCTATGACATTAATCCCATTAATTGAAGGGTTAACGGTTGCGACCGTATCAGCTACAACAGCAACTGCAGGACTAGCGGTTGCAGAAACGGCTTTACTTGGTCCTATTGGATTAGTGATTACAGCCGTTGGATTACTTGCTGCAGCTTATGTGTATATGGGTGACGAGGCAGAACGTGCAAAGATTAGCCAACAAGGATTAACGGATCAATACAATAAAAATACAAAAGATAATTTAGAGGAAGATTTGCAAGGCTTGATTGCAAAAGGGATGAATGAGAATGCTGCAAGAAAAAAAATATCTGATGATAGAAGATCGTTTTATGAAGATGATTTAAAAAGAGCGCAAGAAGATCTTAATCTCGGATTAGAAAGAAAAAGAGTATTGCAGGAAGCAGGCTTATTGAATAGTGCAAACGACCCATCTGTATCGATTGAAGAAGCAAGGGGCAGAGTTTTAAGGGCGCAAGGTAGCTTGGATGAACTTGGTAATTTTAGCAAGGCCAAAGCCTTATCAACTAGCAACGCAAAAGCTGGAGGCGTTACACCTTCCAAAACTTCAACAGCATCAAAAGCGGTTGGAAGTAAATCAATTACAATAAACGTATCAATTCAAAAGTTTGGCGAAACAACTATCAACGCAACCACGATCAAAGAAGGATTGAGCAAAATGGGTGATCAAGTTCAAGCCGCTTTAATGGGTGCAATTAATGACTTTCAAATAGTAGCAGGGCAATAATATGAGTACATTTAAAAACATATCATCTGCAATCACTTTCAAAAAAGGTAGTTACCAAGGTAAGACCGAAGGTCAAATTATTAATTTCAATGAGGTTAATCTATACACGGCTTTAATTTCTGTTTCTCAGGCTAAAATGATTGTGAAAACTGATATACAAGGAAGAGATGGAAAAGTTAAGGAGTTCATTGGTTTAGATGATTATAATATCTCAATTGATGGAACCATTACCGGTGCCAATGGTGTAACTCCGATTAGTGAAATACTTGATTTGAAAGCCATGTTAGATGCGCCAGTTCCTATTGCAATCGTATGTCCATTTTTAAACCAATTAGGTATTCATGAAGTAATTATTGAAGCCTATACATTACCACAAGAATCGGGCGGTATTTCATACCAAACATATAATATCAGTGCATCATCTCATACACCAACAATTCTAAGAATATCAAATGCTTAATGTAGTCACAAATATAAAAATTACTCAAAAGCCTATCAAGAATAAATATCCTGATAGGAATCGTGTAATTAATTTGGACTTCATGACTTCTTATTCATGGACCTCAAGACGCTTAGAAATGACTGATAGAGGCAGTATTGTTTTTCCTAAGAATTTATACTTTAGAGATGAAAGTAATTCTTTGAATCCGTTAAACGGCTTGAATGTCAATATCGGAGGATTCACAAAAGAACCTTTATTAATGCGAGGTGATGCGGTTCAACTCAATGCTGGTTATCAATATGAATCACCATCATTGGTTCGTACGATACAAGATACTTCTTTGATAATTGATGGCTATATTTCAAAGGTTTATTCAACCACACCAATTGAAATCGAGGTTGAGGATTCAATGTGGCTTCTTAAACAATTGGCATTACCTACAAGATCATTTAGTTCATCTGATACACTTGAGGATATATTGAAATTCATTTGTGATTTGGCTAATAAAACATTCGGTACTACACTAACATTTAACGCACTCACTAAAACTAATTTCGGCACTTTGTTAGTAGGTAATGAAACTGCAGCACAATTACTCAATCGATTAAAAACTACATACGGTTTTTTCTCTTATTTCAGAGGTACAGAATTGAGATGTGGCATAATTGGATACTACCCAAGTGAGGCACAAAGAATAGTATTTATCTTGAATGGTCAAGATGGCAATGTTTGTGCTGATGGTCAAGATTTGGAATGGCAAAGAAAGGATGATGTTGTTCTATCTGCAATCGCTCATAGTACCATCACCTCAAATACAGGTGGCACTTGTGTGGATGGTTCGCCAAAAACTAAAAAAGAGCGTTTGGAAGTATTGGTAACGATTAAGAATGGCGAAGTTTTGCCTGAGGTTATCAGTAAAGGTGAAAGAGTTCCAGAAAATAACGAAGGCGAAAGACGAACATTTTTCTATCCTAATGTAACGAATATTAACGACTTAATTGAAAAGGCAACTAAAGATTTGGAGCAATATCACTATGATGGATTGAAAGGTAAGTTTATGGTGTTTGGAATACCATTTGTGAAAACAGGTGATGAAGTTGATTTGAGAAATCCGATACAACCTGAACAAAACGGGATTTATAAAGTAAAAGGAGTTGAATATTTTGGTTCGCATTCAGAAGGACTTAAACAAATGATTGAAATAGATTTTAAAAATAAATAATGTCAAAGGATATACAAACATTGATACAAGAACTCGCTAATCCAGGTAAAAGGGATTTGGTATCATTATTTGATGCTGAGGTTAAATCTGTTGATTTGGCATCAAGAACCTGCATAGTTTATATGTTGGGCGGTAATGCCTCCAATGAAATCCAAGTTCGATTAATGGCATCGGTTGATGATGGATCTTTCATGATTCCGAAAGTAGGTAGCACGGTTGTGGTTTCAATGAGTAGCTATGTCGAACCGTTTGTTTCAATGTATTCTGAAATCGAAAGTATTATTTGGCTTGGTGGTGAATATGAAGAAGTGCCAATTGTGAAACATCCAACGGATGCAAACAAAGGATTACTAATCAAGATTAGAAATATTGAAAGTTTATTGAATCATTTAATTACGAATTACAATGCGCATACACATGTATTAACTCTTTCGGCTGGTACAGGAACCGCTGCGCCAACCATAACACAAGAAACAGGAAGTATTTCACCGACCACAACACAAGCTGACATTTCACACACCAAAATAAAACATTAATGGAAGCACGTAGAGACATAAGAATTGAAAAAAGTTTTATTAATGCCAACAATGATTTTGAGTGGTTTAATTCTGATATCAAACATATTGAAGATATTATTCAATCAACACCTGGAACTTATAAAGAAAATCCTCAAATGGGCGTTGGCATTAATAACTACTTAAACAGCTCAGGCGCTGAGCAAGAAGTGTCAAGAAAAGTGATAATTGAATTAAATGCTGACTTATATCAATGTAACAATCCTTTAGTTTCATATGGCCAAGATGGAACGTTAACCATAGATCCAAATATTCAATCATGAAGCAATTTATAGCAATAGAAGGAAGTACTATTTATGATGTTTGCCTCAATACATACGGCACACTGAACCGATTAGTAAAATTAATGGATGATAATTCATTTGATGGAGTTGATACAGTTGTGCAAGCTGGTCAAATATTTCTGTATGATGAAACACTTGTGAATATTCAAACGAATCAAAATTTGACACAAAACTATAATGTAAGTGCTGGTGATTCACAATTAAAATATGCTACTAAATAATGGGAGTTAAAGAAACAATATTAGACCTTTTAGCAAGATTAGCATCCATTCCTGTGACGGATCAAGATACTAATTCGGTGTCCATGTATTCGGCATTGTGGAATAATCAAATAGAACGTAAAAAAGAAGGTACTGGTTATGTTTATAGAACACCTGCATCATTCTTGGAGATGCAATTTAGCGAAGGAATGCCCATTGGACTCGGTGCCACATCTTATGAAGTGAAGTTTGTAATTATGTTAGAACATCATCATTATAATACTGAAGGTAGTTTGGATCAAGACTTGATAATATTTGATTTGATTGATAAAGTTCATAGATACTTGAATGGTTACAAACCAGCCAACTGTTCACCATTGTATAAATCGGGCAAAACATTGGATTATAATCATGATAATACTTATTTGGCTACATTAGAATATAGCTCACATTTCATTGATTTGACAGGTAGTGCACATGATGATTTAACCGGCGCTTATTTAATCGAAAGCCTTACAAATCCAAGATTGACTATCGAAGAAACTATTTATATCGGAGTTATCCCATCGGGAGGAGGTGGCAGTGTTTATTCACTATCTGGAAATGTAACAACGGGTTACGGCAATGGAATTACTATTTGGCGTGATGGGGTTGGTACTCCTGCGGATTCTTTAGGGTATAACGGTGATTACTATTTAGATACATTAAGCGGTGATATTTATTCAAAAGTGGCAGGAGTTTATGTTTTCAAAATGACGCTTTCGGGCGGCGGTGGAGGTGGAGGTGGAATAACAAATTTTGTTGTTCAGACGGATGCAAATTTTTCACTAGCAAATGGAACGGGGCATATACTAACCGATAATTTGCTAACAACAAACAGAACGGTTGACGTTTCAGCACTAACAACGGAATGCGAAATTTACAACGGGCGTCAAGGTTTTAGTTTGACGTTTACAGGTGGTACAGTTTATAGAAGCGGTGGTTCGACAGTAGAAACAGAAGTAATGAGTGAAGCCACAATACATTTAAGAAAAGTAGGATCAAAAATTATGATAATAAACTAATATGAAAAGAATACTATTTATAGCCTTGATGCTGGCTTCGTTTGCATCATTCGCACAACCACAATTTGGTGGACAAGTTGGAGGTTATGATAATTCAGGGACTAAGAAGTTCTTAATGTTTAATGGTAATGCAGGTAAGTTTTGGGATTCCACAGCCAACGTTTATAATCTAGCAATGAAATTAAAGACCGATTCTATTTTTAGCAAGATGGATAGTACGTTTCAAAGGTCAACTTTGAAAATTAGTCAGTTACCTGCAATAAATATTACCAATACTTCATTTGGAATTAGTGGAACATTGCCAGGTTTCGCTTCCACGCCAACTGTAAACATTGGAACCACAGGAACAATACCTGTATCTGGCACTTTTTGGCAGGCTACACAACCCGTAAGTTTGGCTTCGGTGCCATCACATCCGGTAACAAACGCAGGTACATTTGCGGTTCAATCTACTAATCAAGCAAATAGCGGTGTTGATATTGGAGATGTGACAATCAATAATGCGAGTGGTGCAAGTGCCGTAAATATACAAGACGGTGGTAACTCAATTACAGTTGACGGTTCGATTACAAATATTTCTGGTACTATATCACTTCCAACAGGTGCGAGCACGTCAGCTTTACAAACGAGTGGGAATACATTACTTCAAAAGATTAGAACCGCTGATAGTACTATTGATCTTACTACAGACGCTATACTTAGTTCTGTACAGGTAATTGAAGCTACTGCGTCAAACATACAAACAAGTGTTGACAATATTTCTACATGGGCTGATAATAATGTATTAGCTCGAAAAACCGATAGTACACAAACTCCCTTTGATGGGTATAATGTTTATGGTCAAGTTCGTACCAACGCGCCTAGTTTAACCGATGGCAAAAGTGGGTTACTATCACTTACAGACAAAGGAGGTTTAAGAGTTACACTTACAGATCTCGCGGGTGCTTATGTCGCAGCAGGTGGAGGCGGTGGAGGCGGTGGTGGTCTATCAACATTCACATCTTACGATACAGTTGGTTCAAGTACAAGTATGACCGTTACAAATCTAAATTCACTTGCTAATAGTGCGACGGTTGGATGGCAATCGGACACGGTTATAAATCGAACTCGACAAGCTACAGACTACAGGATATTTGTAAAGGCGACCATGTCGAACACAGCCCCTGCAAATGACAAACAAATTTATCTCTACATCGCCCCTTTTTACTACGATGGTACGAGTTACTTAGGACCTTCTTTAGGTACTACTTCACAAGCTACAGGAGTTCAAGGATCTTGTACTATTGCGAGTGCAGCACCTAATAATTTAATCCTTTTAGGTGTGCTTTCCTACTCTACTCAAAATATGGTTCTACAATCGACTTTTTCGCTTAGTTCAATTTTCGGCAAATCGCTTCCCGATGCTTGGAGCTTGGTACTAATCAACTATACAGGTAGCAATATTTCAGCGAGTGGGAACAATGTATATTTTAAACCAGTTTACGTAACAAATAGATAAAAACATAGAAATGAAAAAAATAATCATAGCTTTTTTAATAGCTACAATAGTAAGTTGCAACGTACCAAGAGGCGGACATGCTCAAGACTTGATTAAGATAATCAATGTAGTTCATCATGATGATGGTATAACCGACTATCAAGGGGAGTTTAGAATCCCATTACCTACTGCATTGGTAGGCGTAGTGAATGCGCCAGATATCATGAAATCATATCAAGGCATGTTTAATATTATCGGGCTTGATACAATCGGGCTGACTTATTACGCCGTGTTTGTATCGCGTCCTTTGCGTATGCCGTTTTTCAAGAATGATGCAAATGATGCGACTACCAATATACCAAACCTGCCAGAGGATTATTATAATACTTTGATAAGTATCTATGAAGATTTCGAAAGCGAACTAAACAATTTCTCACTCATGCCTAGTGATGCAATCATAGGTAAAAAATGGAATGGGGTATCATGGGGATATTAAGATATATATTTCTACTCGTCTTATTTTGCTCATTTACTGTCCCGTATAATCAGCAAGACAAAGACCTAGTCTTACACCTCGATTTAAGAAAGAATCAAGGACGTAGACCTCAAGACGAAACGACTATAAACTTTTGTCAAGGAACGGGCACAACGATGGTACATGAGCGCAATGGCTACCGAATGAGTTCGGGTGGTAGTGATTTTATTGATTGTGGTAATAGTGAGTTTGTAAACATGACAACTCAATTAACTTTTTCGTTATGGGTTTACATGAACTCAAATGTAACTGCAATGAATAAGCAAACGGCTGCGGGGAGTGGTTTTAGTTATAATATAGTAATGAATAGTGATAATAAAATATACTTTCAATTAAGCGGTAACGGCACAACGGTCGCATACGGTAATACTACGGTTACATACCCTTTAAACCAATGGGTTCATATTGTCGGAACGTATGACGGTGGTGGTTCGACGAATGCTAATAAATTAAAGATTTATTTTAATGGTATCGAAAAGACGGGGTTAACGTTTGTAGGGACTATCCCAACATCATTATACAGAACTTCTACAAATTTAAGAATGAATGTACTCAATGGCTCGACTTATGGTAATGGGAAATTTGGATTAGTTCGACTGTTCAAAAGAGCATTGAACCATACTGAAGTAATGAGAGAGTATATAAATACAAAAGCGACAAATAGATGACACGATTTTTAATAATAATATTTTTAATACTAAACTCAAGTTTTATGAGCAAGAATGATTTATGGGTGATATGCCGAAAGGATAACCCGAACTTAGTAGTAATGTGTGTTGATGCTAAAGATCGACCACAATTCACAACGGATGATAATACTTGTATGAAGTTTATCAATGAAATTGCAGCACAACAATTTGCAAGTACATTAAATGTTGAAGTCGGATTTGTAGGGACTAGACCAATAAGAAGATAATGAGGAAAGACATTATTTATACTTCGTTGATATTAGTAGGGATAATACTTATTTCAATTGCTTATGCAAAACAAAATGAGTTGTTCTGGAAACTATCAGATAGCGGATATTTAATAATCTTTTCGACATTGTATTTTACAATAAACGAATTTAAAATGGTAAAGATATTTGTATTGTTATTGATAGCAGGAGTGTTTAATAGTTGGATTACTTCGATGTTTTTTGATGTGACAAAATTAGGAATTAATCAAGTTGTGTTTAGCTGGTCAATGGCAATCATATTGTTTTTAGTTGGGTTATTTCATAGTTACAAAAAATGGAAATCAGAAAGACAAAAAAGGTTGAAAGAATTATTATGTAAAAAAGAAGCAAGAAATAAGTATAGAACATTGATTGAAAGAGTGGCAGATATTGAGGATAAACTAGAACGTAAAAGTTCAGCACTAGATGAAGTATTTACTAAAATATTAGATATAAAAGAAAATGGATGACCCACAAAATAGCACAGGTTGGATTGTATCAATTGCATTAGCCGTAATTGGTGCAACTAAATACGTTTGGGATTATTTGAAGCAGAAAGCGGACAATGAGACCAAAATAAAACTTCATGAAGATGATAGGTATAGTTTATCAAAGGATGAACTAACAAAGCAATACAATGAGTTACTTATCAAGTTTGCTGAAATCGAACACAATTTCGAGGTAACGGATAAAAAACTAGACCGTTTCTTAATAGCGTTTGAAATCATTTTGCCTATCATCCAAAAGACGGTTGAGGATAACCCAGAATATAAATCAGTAATTGAGAAAGCGTTGAAACATTTAACTTAAAAAATATAAATCATGACAAATAAAAAACCGTTTTACAAATCAAAGATCATTTGGCTAAGTGTTATTCCAATGGCAGTTGAGATAGTGAATTTAGCAATGACAACGCCAGTAATACCTGCAAAGTATCAAGGCATTTTAACTCTTGTATCGGGTGCGCTAACTATTGCAGCACGTTATACTTCAAACTCTAAAATAAATTAACATGAAAAAACTATTGCTATCAATGCTCAAAGCAAGCATTACGGAAGTGGTCAATGAGATACTTTTAACCGCTGTCATACGTGGTAAGATCACAGAAGATCAAAAACAATCGGTTATCAATATTGGTAACGAATTAGAACATTTAATTAAGAAGCCATGATTAACAAAGAAAAGTTTTACCAAACCATAAGAACTTCACTATTCGACAAACTAACACAAAAGCAAGTCGAAGGTATGGAGGCTATCTTAGACGCTTGGGATAAAGGCATAGATCAAGACGTTAGACACCTTGCTTATATGCTTGCTACAGTTTACCATGAAACGGCTAAAACGATGCAACCAATTGAAGAATTTGGCAAGGGTAAAGGTAGAGATTATGGTAAGAAGTTAAAGTTAAGTAGAAAGCCTTACACAACACCCGACAAGCTCTATTACGGTCGTGGGTTTGTTCAGCTCACTTGGTATGAGAATTACCAACTAGCAAGTAAGAAATTGAAATGTGATCTATTGAACTTCCCCGAATTGGCTTTACAACTTGACAGAGCGACCGACATACTTTTTAAAGGGATGTTTGAAGGTTGGTTCACGGGTAAAAAGCTATCCGATTATATTGGCGTTAAAACTGATTTTGTCGGAGCGCGAAAGATTATAAACGGTACAGATAAGGCTTCACTTATTGCATCATACGCAAATAGTTTTCTTACTGCGTTAAAATAGTAGTTTTGGTTTATTCATAAAAGCACCTCCGG
>JACCDM010076590.1_pt1 | contig 16573 bp, 18 predicted proteins | sample 7445851 | NCBI WGS metagenome assembly JACCDM01 (sample SAMN15323438, study PRJNA562643) | freshwater metagenome | isolation source: river surface water | place: USA:Blue River Watershed | collected 2017-08-16
GCACGTACTCCCAGTAGGCCCTGGAGGTGGCCTCGGCGTTGGTCAGCATGAAGGGCAGCTCGAACACCTCGATGCGCGGGAAGCGGCCGGCGGTGTTGCCCGGCAGGGTCCAGACCACATCGACCACGCCGTCGCGGGCCTGGTCGTACAACTGCACGGGCGTGCCACCCAATTGCATGGCCGGATAGCCCTCGAACTTGATGCGGCCGCCCGAGTCCTTTTCGACCTTGTCCATCCAGGCCTTGTGCATGGCCAGCCAGACATTGGACTGGGGGGCCATGAAGGTGTGGAACTTCAAGGTGACCGCTTGCTGCGCCAGGCCCGACAGGGCGGGTGCGCCCAGGGCGACGGCGGCGGACGATTTCAGGAGGGTACGGCGTTGGATCATGGGAAGGCTCCAGGGAGAAGACATCGAAACCCTATCCGAGCGCGGGGCTGGCGGCCAGGGGGCTTTCCCTCAACCCAGGTACTGCACCAGCCACAGCGAAATGCCGGGGAAGAACAGCAGCAGCAGGGTGCGCAGGGTGTCGCTGACCAGAAAGGGCATCACGCCGCGGTAGCTCTCGGCGATAGGCACGTCCTTGGCCATGCCATTGACGACGTAGACGTTCAGACCCACCGGGGGCGCCAGCAGGCCAAAGCCCACCGTCATGAGCACCATGATCCCGAACCAGATCGCCACTGACTCGGACGGCAGGCCGAAGTCCAGGGCCATCACCATTGGGAAGAAGATCGGGATCGTCAGCAGGATCATGGACAGTTCGTCCATCACCGCGCCCAGGACCACGTAAAACAGCAAGATGGCGCCCACCACCGCCAATGGCGGCAGGCCCCAGCTATTGACCACAGCGGCCAGCTGGCCCGGAACCTGGGTCAGGGCCAGGGCGGCGTTCATCAGGTCGGCGCCCAGGAAGATCATGAAGATCATGGCCGAGGCCTGGGCTGTGGCGTAGAAGCAGTGCTTGAACTTGGCCCAGGTGATCTCGCGCTTGGCCAGGGCCGCGACGAAGGTGGCGGCCGCACCCACAGCAGCACCTTCGGTAGGCGTGAACAGTCCGCCGTAGATGCCACCAAACACCAGCAGGAAGATGATGGCGATGGGCATCACGCCCCACAGGATGGTGGCCGTCAGCTGCGGCGCGTCTTCGTGTTCGGGCGCGTGGCCCGGCACCAGACGCACGTAGATCGCAATGGCCACCATGTAGCCCGCCATGGCGATCAGGCCCGGGATCATGGCCGCAGCAAAGAGCTTGGCGATGTTCTGTTCGGCCAGGATGGCGTAGATCACCAGCGGCACCGAGGGCGGGATCAGGATGCCCAGGGTGCCGCCGGCCGCCAGCGCGCCGGTGGACAGGCGCCCGGAGTAGCCGTGGCGGCGCATCTCGGGTAGGGCCACCGAGGTGATCGTGGCCGCCGTGGCCACCGACGAGCCGCAGATCGCGCCGAAGGCGGCACAGGCCATGACCGAGGCCATGGCCAGGCCGCCGCGAAAGCGCGACATGATCACGCTGGCGAACTCGAACAGCGCCTTGGAGATGCCGCCCTGGCTCGCGAAATTGCCCATGAGGATGAACAGCGGAATGACCGACAGGTCGTAGCTGGCAAAGCGGGCGAAGGCTTGGGTGTTCAGGAAGTTGGCCAGCGGCAGCCAGCCGGCCTGCAGCACGTAACCGAGTGCGCCGGCGCCGAGCATCGCGATGGCGATCGGCGTGCGAATCGCCATCAGCACGAGCATCACGCCAAAGATCAATGCCGTGAGGGCCAGCGGGCTCATTCAGCGACCTCACCGAAGCCGAAGAGGGCCTGGGCGGCACCGATCAGGGCCGTGAGGCCCAGCGGCGGCACCATCAGTGCATAGACGATCCACTCGGGAAACCCCAGCATCATCGTGCCCGATTGCGTGGACCAGGCGTTGATGCCACCCAGCGCGGTGCGCCACGCGAGGAGCGCCATCGTCAGACCCAGCAGGAGGGCGCCCAGACGATCGAGTGCCGCATTCGTGGGGGCGCTGGCCCGTGCGGTGAAGAAGTCCACGATGATGTTGCCGCGCGTGACCTGGCACCAGGGCATGAACAGCGCGATTGCGGCGCCGGCGGCGACGCCGGTGAGCTCGAAGTCGCCCACCAGGGTGGCGCCGGTGGTGTTGCGTCCGACCAGGCTTGCGCAGGTCATGAGGGTGATGGCCGTGAGAAGCATGCCCGCCAGGATGGCGCACAGCTTGGCCAGTTGCTCCAGGACGCGCACGCGAAGTTTCTCCGGCGGTGTCAGGCGGCCCGCACGTTCACGGTGATGGGCGTGAGTCCGTCGACGTGTCCGACCATCGTGTCGCCTGTCACCACTGCAGCCACGCCCTCAGGCGTGCCGGTGAAGATCAGATCGCCGGGCTGCAGGTCCCAGGCGGCCGAGAGGTGTTCGATGGTCTCAGCGATGTTCCAGATCAATTTGGAGATCTGGCTGCGCTGGCGGTCCTGGCCATTGACCTGCAGTGCGATGCCGGCCTGCTCGATGCCGCCTGCCTGGGCCGCGGGGGTGATGGGGCCGATCGGTGCCGACTGGTCGAAGGACTTGCCGATCTCCCAGGGGCGGCCCTGCTTCTTCATCTCGCCTTGCAGGTCGCGTCGGGTCATGTCCAGGCCGACCGCGTAGCCGTAGACGTGCTTGAAGGCGTCGGCGGCGCGGATGTTGCGTCCGCCGGTGCCGATGGCGACCACGAGCTCGATCTCGTGGTGAAGGTTGCTGGTCATGCGGGGGTAGGGGATGGAGACCGCCTGGCCCGCATCGGCCACCACCAGCGCGTCGGCCGGCTTCATGAAGAAGAAGGGCGGCTCACGGCCGGTGAACCCCATCTCCTTGGCGTGTTCCTCGTAGTTACGCCCGACGCAGTACACCCGGGCTACAGGAAAGCGCTCGGCGCGGCCGACGATGGGGACCGACACGCAGGCCGGCGGGGGGAACACGAAGCTCATGACAACCTTTCCTCTCGGTGGACGCCCAGGGCCTGGTGCACCGGGCGGTCGGAATAACTGAAAAGCACGCAGCCCTTTGCAGACGTCAGGCGTGCGGTGTGCCAGGACGGCACCACGAAGTGATCGCGCGGCGCCACTTCAAAGCGCCAGTCCTGGCCCGCGGGCGACTGTACATGGATCACGGCATGCCCTTCGACCACGCTGTACACCGCGCCATCGGTCTGGCGCCAGCCCCGGCCCGAAAAACCGGCCGGCAGCTTCTGCATGAAGGTGGCCATGGTGGGCATGGGCCAGCCCCCGGTCTGCGGGTTGGTGTAGCGCAGCTTCACGCCGTCCCAGGGGTCGATGGGGGCATCGCGCTCGAGCCGTTCCAGGGCCTCGCGGGTACGGGCATAGGGGTAGCTGAAGATGGGCGAGGTCAGGCCATAGGGCGCGTCGTGGTGCACCGGTGCCATGTTGTGGCCATAACGCGCGAGGCTGGTGCCTTCGGGGCGGGTCACGGCCTGCGACTGGCTGGCGCCGTTCTGGGCGAAGCCGGCGTCCAGGAAGCGGATCATGGGGATGTCCAGGCCGTCCAGCCACACCACCGGAGCGTCGGCCTCGCTGCCGTGGTCATGGAAGGCCCAGCTCGGCGTGATGATGAAATCGCCCGGTTGCATGGTGGTGCGCTCGCCATCGACCGCGGTGTAGGCGCCGCTGCCCTCGACGATGAAGCGCAGCGCGCTCTGGGTGTGGCGGTGGCTGGGGGCTACCTCGCCAGGCAGGATCAACTGCAGGCCCGCATACAGCGACTGGGTGATCGCCGACTGCCCACGCAGCGCGGGGTTCTCCAGGACCAGCACGCGGCGTACGGCCTCCTCGGCGGTGATGGCGTCGCCGGCCCGCATCAGGAACGGGCGCACCGCCTCGTACTGCCACAGCGCCGGCACGCAGGGCGTGGCAGGCTGCGGCGGGACAAGGGCGTGCAGTACCTCCCACAGCGGGGTGAGGTTCAAGGGCGCCATCTCGCGATAGAGCGCCTGGCGTTCCTGGGCCATGGGGTGTGGGGCGTTCATCAGCCAGATGATAGACGCCGCTTCTTACGGCTTCTCGTACCCGGCCACAGGGGCGCCACGCGGCGCGCCCTCAAGTGCCCCGTTCCCGGGCGCACGCGGTTTATGCTTGCTGCATGAAGCTGTACAACTATTTCCGGTCCTCCGCATCCTTTCGCGTGCGCATCGCGCTGGCGCTCAAGGGTCTGCCCTATGAGTACGTGCCGGTGCACCTGGTCAAGGGCGAGCACACCCAGTCGTCCTACCAGGCGCTGGCGCCCGGTGGCCTGGTGCCCACCCTGGTCGTGGATCACCAGGAGGCGCTGTCGCAGTCGATGGCCATCATCGAATACCTCGACGAGGTGCACCCTCAACCGCCGCTGCTGCCCAACGACGCCCTCGGTCGCGCGCGGGTGCGTGCGCTGGCCCAGTCGATTGCCTGTGAGATCCACCCGCTGAACAACCTGCGCGTGCTGAAGTACCTGGTCAAGACCCTGAAGGTGGAGGACGAGGCCAAGAACACCTGGTATCGGCACTGGGTGCGCACCGGCCTGGAGGCCTTCGAGCGCGAGCTCGCGCAGCTGCCCCCTGGCACCTACTGCTATGGCGACACACCCACCTTGGCCGATTGCCTCCTGGTGCCGCAGATCTTTAACGGCCAGCGCTTCAACGTCGATTTCTCCGGCCTGCCCCGCACCATGGCGGCCTTCGAGGCCTGCATGGCGCTGGAAGCCTTCCAACAGGCGCAGCCTTCGAGCTGCCCCGACAACGAAGCCTGAGCCTCCCGCCATGGCCGACCCGGACCTCGATGTGCTTGAGCCGCAGTGGCCCGTCGGGCCTGACGTGCGCGCTCTGTGCAGCACGCGCTCGGGCGGCGTGTCGCAGCCGCCCTGGGACCGCCTGAACCTGGGCGACCACGTGGGCGACGACCCTGCGTCGGTCGCTGCGAACCGGCAGGCCTATGCCCGCCGTCTCGGGGTGCGCCCGGTCTTTCTGCGCCAGGTGCATGGCTTCGAGTGCGTAGAGCTGCATGCGGACACACCCGATGGCACGCAGGCCGATGCCTGCACCACCCGCGAGCGTGGGTTGGCGTGCACGATCATGGTGGCCGACTGCCTGCCGGTGCTGTTCGCTGACCTGCGCGGCGGCCGGGTCGCTGCGGCGCACGCGGGCTGGCGTGGCTTGCTGGGGCAGGGTGGTCGCGGGGTGCTGGAGTCGGCCCTGCGTGGGCTGGACCCCGCGCATACCGTGGCCTGGCTGGGCCCTTGCATCGGGCCCGACGCCTTCGAGGTGGGCGCCGAGGTGCTGCAGGCCTACGCCGCGCACGATCCCGCATGCGCCGCCCGCTTCGCTGCGTCCGGGCCAGGCAAGTGGCGGGCGGACCTGGCGGGTCTGGCGCGGGATCGGCTGGGGGCCTTGGGCGTGGACCCGCAGCGCGTGCATGGCAACGACGGCAGCCCCGGCTGGTGCACCGTCACGCAGGGTTCACGGTTCTTTTCGCACCGCCGAGACCGCGTCAGTGGCCGGCTGGCTGCCAGCGTCTGGCGGGTGTGAGGCCGCTGCGGGCTCGTTCGCTTCACGGGCCTCGCGCTCTTCTCGGGCCCGCCGGCGTGCCGGCGTTCCCAGGATGTACATCACCAGGGCCGTCGGCGCGAGGCCGTATAGCACGAAGGTAATCACTGCGCCCAGGATCGAGCCGTTGGTGTTGCTGGCTTCGGCGACGGCCATCATGAGCGCGACATACAGCCAGCCGATTGCGATGAGGTACATGGGAAGGGTGCCGCTCGGCTTGGAGCCCCATAGGGCTAATGGGATACTCGACACCCGACGCGATTTCACCCGCAGGAGTCAAGCACCATGGATTCTCGAGCAGATTGGGCGCAGGCCGCTAGCCAGTTCCAGCAAAACCTCGGCGAGGGCTGGAAAAAGGCCCTGGAATCCTTCCAGTCCATGAGCAACGGCGGCACGACGGCTGCGGCGGCCGTTTTGCCCGCGCTGGGCTTCGCCCCCGACAAGCTGCTGGCCTTGCAGGAGGCCTATGTGCGTGAAGCCACCGAGCTGTGGAACTCCGGTCTGAAGGTCAACCCCGGCGCCGCCGACCGCCGCTTTGCGCATGGTGCGTGGTCCGAGAACCCGGTCTCGGCCTTCTCCGCGTCGGTCTACCTGCTCAATGCCCGCACCTTGCTCGGACTCGTGGAGGCCACCGATGCCGACGAGAAGACCAAGACTCGCCTGCGCTTTTCCGTCGAGCAGTGGCTGGCCGCGTCGGCCCCGAGCAACTTTCTCGCGCTCAATGCCGAGGCCCAGAAGAAGGCGGTCGAGACCCAAGGCGAGAGCATCGCGCGTGGCCTGCAGAACTTGTGGAAGGACATCCAGCAGGGCCATCTGTCCATGACCGACGAGAGCGTCTTCGAGGTCGGCCGCAACGTCGGCACCACGGAGGGTGCGGTCGTCTTCGAGAACGCGCTGTTCCAGCTCATTGAGTACAAGCCCACCACCGCCAAGGTCTACGAGCGGCCCTTCCTGGTGGTGCCGCCTTGCATCAACAAGTTCTACATCCTGGACCTGCAGCCGGAGAATTCCTTCGTGCGTCATCTGGTGGACCAGGGCCACCGCACCTTCCTCGTGAGCTGGCGCAACCCGGACGAGTCCATGCGCAACGTCACGTGGGACGACTACATCGGCGACGGCGCGATTCGCGCCATCGAGGTGGTTCAGGCCATCGCCAAGGCCCAGGAAATCAACGCCTTGGGCTTTTGCGTAGGCGGCACCATCCTCGGGACGGCGCTGGCGGTGCTAGCCGCGCGCGACCAGAAGCCGGTGGCTTCGGTCACCTTCCTCACCACCTTCCTGGACTTCAGCGACACCGGCATCCTGGACGTCTTCATTGACGAACACTTCGTCAAGTTCCGCGAGACCCAGATGGCCCAGGGCGGCCTGCTCAAAGGCCAGGACCTGGCCTCCACCTTCAGCTTCCTGCGGCCCAACGACCTGGTCTGGAACTACGTGGTGGGCAACTACCTCAAGGGTGAGACGCCGCCACCCTTCGACCTCCTGTACTGGAACAGCGATTCGACGAACCTGCCGGGCCCCATGTACGCCTGGTACCTGCGCAACACCTACTTCGAGAACAACCTGGTCAAGCCCGGCAAGGCTACGGTCTGCGGTCAGAAGGTTGACCTGCGCAAGGTCGATATCCCGGCCTACATCTACGGCTCGCGGGAGGACCATATCGTTCCCATCGAGGGCGCCTATGCCACCGTGCAGCACCTGCCCGGTCCCAAGCGTTTCGTCATGGGCGCCTCGGGCCACATCGCCGGCGTGATCAATCCGCCTGCCAAGGGCAAGCGTTCGTATTGGACCCACGCCAAGCTGCCCAAGACCCACGCTCAGTGGCTCGACGGCGCCAAGGAGCACCCGGGCAGCTGGTGGCCCGATTGGTACGCCTGGCTCAAGCCGTTGGCGGGCAAGCAGGTGGCCGCGCCCAAGGCCTATGGCGGCGGCAAGTACAAGGCCATCGAGCCCGCGCCCGGTCGCTACGTCAAGGTCAAGGCCTGAATTTCGAGATCTGAAACAAGGAGAGAGCACTCATGGAAGACATCGTTATCGTCTCGGCAGCGCGCACCGCCGTTGGCAAGTTCGGCGGCACGCTGGCCAAAGTGGCCGCGCCCGAGCTTGGCGCCAACGTCATTCGCGAGGCGATCGCGCGCGCGCGGCTGGACCCGGCCCAGGTGGGTGAAGTGATCATGGGCCAGGTGCTTGCAGCCGGCGCCGGTCAGAACCCGGCGCGCCAGGCCCTGATGAAGGGAGGCGTGCCCAAGGAAGTGCCTGCCCTCACCATCAACGCGGTGTGCGGCTCGGGCCTGAAGGCGGTGATGCTCGCGGCCCAGGCCATCGCCTATGGCGACAGCGAGATCGTGGTGGCCGGCGGCCAGGAGAATATGAGCGCCTCGCCTCATGTCCTCATGGGCTCGCGCGACGGCCAGCGCATGGGCGACTGGAAGATGGTCGACTCCATGATCGTCGACGGCCTGTGGGACGTCTACAACCAGTACCACATGGGTATCACTGCCGAGAACGTGGCCAAGGCCCACGGCATCACCCGCGACATGCAGGACGCATTGGCGCTGGCCAGCCAGCAAAAGGCGACGGCGGCCCAGGAAGCCGGCAAGTTCAAGGACGAAATCGTCGGCGTGAGCATCCCGCAGCGCAAGGGCGATCCGCTCCTGTTCGACACCGACGAGTTCATCAACAAGAAGACCAGCGCCGAAGCGCTGGCCGGCTTGCGTCCTGCCTTTGACAAGGCCGGCTCGGTCACGGCGGGCAATGCCTCGGGCATCAACGACGGCGCCGCTGCCGTGGTGGTCATGAGTGCGCGCAAGGCGGCGGCCCTGGGTCTGAAGCCCCTGGCGCGCATTGCTGCCTTCGGTACCTCCGGCCTGGACCCCGCCACCATGGGCATGGGGCCCGTGCCTGCCTCGCGCAAGGCCCTGGAGCGCGCCGGCTGGAAGGCTCAGGACGTGGACCTGTTCGAGCTCAATGAGGCCTTCGCCGCCCAGGCCTGTGCGGTCAACAAGGCGCTGGACATCGACCCGGCCCGCGTGAACGTCAACGGCGGTGCCATCGCCATCGGCCACCCGATTGGCGCCTCGGGCTGTCGCATCCTGGTCACCCTGCTGCACGAGATGCAGCGTCGCCAGGTCAGCAAGGGCCTGGCCGCGCTGTGCATCGGCGGCGGCATGGGGGTTTCCCTCGCTGTGGAACGCGCCTGACCGACGTACAAAGAAACAATGCGTGACGCCCCGTGGGCGCGCGCATGATCCAACCCCCTTCCCCCAGCGAAAACTCAAGGAGAGAGCAAGTGAGCCAGAAAATTGCGTACGTGACCGGCGGCATGGGCGGTATCGGCACCGCCATCTGCCAGCGACTGCATCGCGAAGGCTTCAAGGTCATCGCCGGTTGCGGACCCACGCGCGACTACGCCAAGTGGCTCGCCGAGCAAAAGGAGAAGGGCTACACCTTCCATGCCTCGGTGGGTAACGTGGGCGACTGGAATTCCACCGTCGAGGCCTTCACCAAGGCCAAGGCCGAATACGGTCCCATCGACGTGTTGGTGAACAACGCCGGCATCACCCGTGACCGCATGTTCGTCAAGATGACGCGCGAGGACTGGGACGCCGTGATCGAGACCAACCTGAACTCCATGTTCAACGTGACCAAGCAGGTCGTCGGCGACATGGTTGAAAAGGGCTGGGGCCGCATCGTGAACATCAGCTCGGTCAATGGCGAGAAGGGCCAGGCCGGCCAGACCAATTACTCGGCGGCCAAGGCCGGCATGCACGGCTTCACCATGGCCCTGGCGCAGGAACTGGCCAACAAGGGCGTGACGGTGAACACCGTGAGCCCCGGCTACATCGGCACCGACATGGTCAAGGCCATCCGCGAGGACGTGCTGGAAAAGATCGTGGCCACCATCCCGGTCAAGCGCCTGGGTCAGCCCGAAGAGATCGCCTCCATCATCGCGTGGCTGGCCTCCGACGAAGGCGGCTATTCCACGGGTGCCGACTTCTCCGTCAACGGCGGCCTGCACATGGGGTAAACCGCCCCGGCGTTCACGCCCGAGCCCGTCCTTGCGGACGGGCTTTTTCTTGGGCGCGTGTCACAGATCCTCGATCACCAGGTGCCGGTAACGCTCTGCGAAGGCCACTGGCAGCTCCTTCAGCGCCTTCATCACCCGCTCGGCGTCGCTCGCGCGCGGCGCGTGTACCAGCAGACCCCAGTGGCCTTCGCTGGCCAGTTCCACCAGGTGGCGCACCGTCTCGCCTTCGGTGCCGGGGGAGGGTAGGGGCATGTCGCCGTTGCCGATGGTCCGCGCGATCGGACCCATGAAGACTTCGGGTGACAGCATGGACAGTTCGTCGCCGGCGATACCGGCCGCGATCAACGCCTGGGCCGCCTGATCGGCGTGCTCGCGTCCGGGCAGCATCAGGACGATGTGCCCCGTGGGGTAGAACACGCCGCGCAGCGTGACCATGTGGGAATCCAGGTGGAAGGGTTTCATGGCGCGTGCCTCCAGGTTGCCGAATCATTAATGCGCTGCAGCGCGATCCGGGGTGTCGGTACCCTCGCCCGCGGGGTGTAGGACGTGGACGGCGTAAAGTCTGCACCGTGCCTGCCCTGAACGCTTTCCCTGCCGCCTCCGCCTGGCGCCTGTCCGTCGCGCCCATGATGGATTGGACGGACCGCCATTGCCGATATTTGCACCGGCTGCTGTCGCGGCGCGCGCGCCTGTACACCGAGATGGTGACCACGGGCGCCCTGCTGCATGGCGATGTGGCACGGCACCTGGACTTCCACCCCGAGGAACACCCGGTGGCCTTGCAGTTGGGGGGCAGCGAACCGGCCGACCTGGCGCGGGCGGCCCGCCTGGGCGAGCAATGGGGCTACGACGAGATCAACCTCAATTGCGGCTGCCCCAGCGACCGGGTGCAGCGCGGGGCCTTCGGCGCCTGCCTGATGGCGGAGCCTGCGCTCGTGGCCGACGGGGTGAAGGCGATGGTGGACGCGGTGTCCGTGCCGGTGACGGTCAAGCACCGCATCGGCATCGACCGCACCGAGAGCTATGCGTTCGTGCGCGATTTCGTGGGCACGGTGGCCGAGGCCGGCTGCCGCGTCTTCGTCGTGCATGCGCGCAACGCCTGGCTGCAAGGCCTGAGCCCCAAGGAAAACCGCGAGGTGCCGCCCCTGCGCTACGAGATCGTGCACCGTCTCAAGCAGGACTTCCCGCAGCTGGTCATCGGGATCAATGGCGGTATCACGCAAGAGGCCCAGGTGCAGTCGCAGCTGCAGGCGGTCGATGGCGTGATGGTGGGGCGCGAGGCTTATCACAACCCCTGGTGGCTGGCCTCCTGGGACGCTGCGTTTTTCGGCGAGCCTGAGAACGCCCTCACGCGCCAGGGCGTGGAGGACGCGATGGTGGACTACATGGAGCGCGAGGCCGCTGCTCGCGCCACCCCCTGGTACGCCATCGCACGGCACATGCTGGGTCTGTACAACGGCTTGCCGGGGGCACGTCGCTGGCGCCAGGTGTGGAGCGATCATCGGCTCAAGCACCTGCCGGCGCGGGAAGTGGCGCGGATGGCGCAGCGCCCTAGCGCGTCGTTTTTCTCCGGCTAGAACGCGCCGCGCGCCCCAGGCACGCAGCGTTCCGGGGGTTCGCGCGAGAACCCAAACCCGTCCTCAGGGTTTTCATTAGGCACAAAATTTAAATTTGTGCACAAAATTCCCAAGATGGAAACCTCGGACCCGTCAGCTCCCGCCGCCACTGTCTCCGAGCAGGCCTTGCAGAGCCTGCGACGCGACGTGCTGCACGGCGCGCATCCGCCCGGCGCCAAGCTGAAGCTGGAGCTGCTGCAGGTGCAGTACGGCTTTTCCAGCAGCCCGCTGCGCGAGGCGCTCAATCGCCTGGCCCAGGAGGGCCTGGTGCGAGCCGACGAGCGCCGCGGCTTTCGCGTGGCGCCGATCTCGGTCGAGGACATGGCCGACATCACCCGTATGCGACTGATGATCGACGTATCGGCGTTGCGCGATGCGATTGCGGCAGGCGACGACGCGTGGGAAGCCGCGCTGGTTGCGAGCTTTCATCGCCTCGAGCGGCTCGAGTCGCGCCTGCCCGAGGGGCCGGTCGTACTGGATGCCGATTGGGTCCAGCGTCACCGAGACTTTCATCAGGCCTTGCTGGCCGCTTGCCCCTCGCAGCGGCAATTGGCTCTGAGCGCCAGCCTGTTCGACCAGGCCGAGCGCTATCGCCAGATCTCCGGTCGCCACCGCCAGAACCTGCGCCGCAAGAACGAGGAGCACCGCCGCCTGATGCAGGCCGCCCTCAAGCGCGACGCCGACACTGCCTGTGCGCTCTTGAGCGAACACATGCTCAGCACGCAGCGCAATGTGGTCGCCGCCCTGCGCAAGATGCCGGGCGACACGTGAACCGGCGTCTCGCCTGAACGTCTTGCGCCCCCGCCCAGACCACCACCGACACGAAACCCCATGCTTCAGATCACTCGACCCACCCCCTCCCATTTCGGGATCTTCGTCACCGACGTCGAGCGCATGGTCTCTTTCTACAAGACCGTCTTCGGTCTGGCCGAGACCGACCGCGGTGTCGGCCGTACCTTCAAGGCACCTTTGGTCTTCCTCAGCGCCAGCCCGGACCAGCACCACCAGCTGGTGATCGCAGGTGGCCGACCGCCTGAGGCTACCTTCAGCACCGTGATGCAGCTGTCCTTTGCGGTGCCCACCATCCAGCATCTGCGTGACATCCGCGTGCTGGCCGAGGCCCATGGCGCCACGCGTTTCGTGCCGCTCAATCACGGCAACGCGCTGTCGGTGTACTTCGCCGACCCCGAGGGCAACACCGTCGAGACCTACATCGACATGCCGTTCTACATCACCCAGCCCCATGGCGATCCACTGGACCTCTCGCAGGACGACGAGACCCTGCTGCGCGAGACCGAGGCCATCTGCCGGCGCGACCCCACCTTCATGCCCATCGACCAGTGGCAAGCGCGGTTTCGCGATCGCACCACGCCCTGATCCTTCTTTCCCCCCACACGCTTTTCCTCACGAACACGGGAGTCCCTTCATGAAATTGCTTTCCTTCCTCCACCAGGGCCGCGAAACCTGGGGCGCAGTCGTCGGTGCCGACGGCGTGGTCGACCTGGGCCGCCACATGCCCCAGTACCCCACGCTGGCCGATTACATCGGCTCGGGCGCCTACCTGCAGGCGGCCCAGCATGTCGCGGGCAAGAGCCCGGATGCCAAGCTGGCCGACATCACCTTCCTGCCGGTGATCCCCCGCCCTGAGAAGATCGTCTGCGCGGTGCGCAACTACATGGACCACCACCAGGAGGTGCTGGCCGCCGGCATGCAGCGCGAGCTGTCCGAGCAGCCACCCATCTTCCTGCGCGTGTGGCGCTCGCAGACCGCGCACCAGCAGCCCATCGTGCTGCCCAAGGCGTCTGCCTCGCTGGACTGGGAAGGCGAGCTGGCCGTGATCATCGGCAAGGCAGGCCGCAACATCTCCGAGGCCCAGGCCTTCGACCATGTGGCGGGTTACTCCTGCTACAACGACGGCAGCATCCGCGAGTGGCAATTCCATGCCAAGCAGATCGCCTCGGGCAAGAACTTCGAGTCCACCGGCGGCTTCGGTCCGTGGATGGTGACTGCCGACGAGATCAAACCGAACCAACAACTCAAGCTGGTCACGCGTCTCAATGGCAAGGTGGAGCAGTCCAGCCACACCGGCCACATGATCTTCCCGATCGCCAAGCTGATCGCTTACGCCTCCACCATCTTCACCCTGGTGCCTGGCGATGTGATTGCTACGGGCACGCCGGCCGGTGTGGGCTGGAGCCGCAAGCCGCCTCTCTTCATGAAGGCCGGCGATGTGTGCGAGGTCGAGATCGAAGGCATCGGCACGCTGGTCAACCCCATCGTCGCCCAGGCCTGAACCGCATGCGCGCCATCCAGGTCCGAGTGCCCGGCGGGCCCGAGGCCCTCGAGCAGGTCGACCTGCCCGAGCCCCAGCCGGGGCCGGGGCAGGTGAGGGTGCGTGCCCGCGCCATCGGCGTGGGCCGGCCCGACGTCCTGATACGCAACGGCACCTACAAGTGGATGCCGCCGCTGCCCGCGATCCCCGGCGCCGAAATGGCGGGCGAGGTGGACGCTGTGGGCGAGGGCGTCACGCAATGGCAGGCGGGCGATCGTGTGCTGGTCAGCGCACGCGACCTGCCGGTGCGCGGAGGCTGCTACGCGCAGGCGATCGTGGTGCCCGAGGCTGCGCCTTACCGTCTGCCCGCCACCCTGGATTTCGCCGACGCGGTGAGCCTTCCCAATCTGCAGCTGGCACAGGCCCTGCTGCTCGGACTCGCCGGCGGTCAACTCACGGCCCGTAGCGTCCTGATCACCGGCGCTGCCGGCGGCGTGGCCACCATGCTGGGCCAGCTGGCCCGCCACCACGGCCTGCAGGTGATCGGCACCGCACGCACCGAGGACAAGCGCGCCTATGCGAAGGCCCATGGCTTTGAGGCCGTACTCGATCCTGGCAGTCCCGACCTGCCAGCCCAGGTGAAGGCCCTCACCGGCGGCCGGGGCGTGGACCTGGCTTTCGATCCGATCGGCGGGCGGCTGTTCATCGACTGTCTGCACGCGCTGGCGCCCCTGGGCACCGCCGTCTCCTACAACGTGGTCTCCGGGCCGCCCAGCGAGGATGTATTCAAGGTGCTGCGTAGCCTGCTCGGGCGCAGCTTGGCCGTGCGCTGTTTCTCGATGCACACCTTCGACGAGGACGCCTCGCAGCGCCAGGCCCTGATGCAATCGGCCATCGCGCTGATGGCGCAGGGCCAGGTGCGTGCACCCAGCCCGACCCGGATGCGGCTGGACCAGGCGCGCGAGGCGCACGCGGTACTCGACGCCGGCCAGACCCGCGGAAAGATCGTCCTGGAGCCCTGACCCCCGCAACCCGTCACCATCGCGCGCCAGAGCCCAGGCCATCGACCCGAGCCGGCGCGTCCTTCATCCACCTCGAGGAGACAGACTCATGCAACGCCGACACGCCCTGAAGCTTTCTGCAGCCCTGGCCGCTTCCTTCGCCCTGTACGCGCCGGGCGCCCATGCGCAGGCCTGGCCCGATCGCGCCCTCAAGATCTACCAGGGCTTCGCGCCCGGTGGCAACGCCGACAACATTGCCCGCACCGTGAGCGCCGAGATGGCCAAGGGCCTGGGCCAGTCCTTCGTGGTGGAGGCGCAGGCCGGCGCCGGCGGCACCATCGCCGCCACCACCGTCTCCCGCGCGCGCCCCGATGGCTACACGCTGCTCCTGGCCACCGGCGGTCACGCAGTGGCCGGCGCCATCTACAACAGCCTGGCCTATCGCACGGTGCAGGACTTCGAGATGGTTGGCACCATCACCTACTTCCCTTTCCTGATCGTCACCACCGCGGACAACAAGGTGCCTAGCCTGTCCGCGCTCCTGGCCAATGCCCGCGCCAACCCTGGCAAGGTGGCCTATGGCACCGCGGGTATCGGCTCCACCCACCATCTGGCGGGCGAGCTCCTGGCCAGCATGTCCAAGACGAACCTGTTGCACGTACCCTATCGCGGCGATTCGGCCTCGCTCACCGCCTTGCTGGCCGGTGACGTGCCTTTCATCATCGCGCCGCCCACCGCGGTGCTGGCCAACATCAAGGCCGGCAAGCTGCGCGCCTTGGCGGCCACCGGCCCCCAGCGCTGGCCTGGTCTGCCCGATGTACCCACGGTCGCCGAGCAAGGCGTGACGGGTTACGACGTACGCTCCTGGGCCGGCCTGATGGCCCCGGCGGGTACGCCGCGGCCGGTGGTCGACCGACTCAACGCCGAATTGCAAAAAGCCCTGCAAGTCGCCTCCGTGCGTGCACGCCTGGAAGAAATGGGCGGTGAGGCACGGGGCAGCACCCCCGAAGAAATGCGCGCCATGGTGGCCGCCGAAACCCAGAAATGGACGCAGGTGGTCAACGAGGCCAAGATCCCCAAGCAGTAAACCCCGCAGCACACACCATGTCCCTCATTGAAATCCGCAAGCGCAGCCTGATCGTCGAGACCCAGTTTCACGAAGGCGGCCCGCCACCCGCTGTGCCCCTGAGGATCGCGGCCGCCTGTGCCGTGATCCGCAACCCCTTTGCCGGTCGCTACGAGCCCGATCTCATGCCCTTCATGGCTGAATTGCGCAGCCTGGGCACCTTGCTGGCGCAGGAACTGGTCGACACCCTGGGCCGCGACAACGTGGAGGTCTATAGCAAGGCCGCCATCGTGGGCGTCAATGGCGAGCTCGAACACGCGGCCGTGTGGCATGAGGCCGGAGGCTGGGCCATGCGTGCGCTGCTGGGCGAGCCCAAGGCCATCGTGCCCGCGAGCAAGGCCGTAGCCAGTGCGGGCTACCGCCTGATGGTGCCTTTGCATTACATCCATGCCGCCTATGTCCGCAGCCACTACAACAGCATGGAAATCGGCATCCAGGACGCCCCGCGTCCCAATGAGATTCTCTATGCCTTGGTCATGGGTACAGGGGGTCGCGTACACTCGCGGCTCGGCGGGCTGACCAAGGACAAAGTGTCGGTGAACGACGGTCAGCGCTGACGTTTTTCGAAGAACCCGGAGACCTGATGTCCAAGACCCCGAAGGCCGCATTCAACTGGGCCGACCCCCTGCTGCTCGACGCCCAACTGACCGACGACGAGCGCGCCATCCGCGAGGCCGCCCAGGCCTATTGCCAAGACAAGCTGGCCCCGCGTGTGTTGCAGGCTTTCCGCGACGAGAACACCGACACCGCGATCTTCCGCGAGATGGGCGAGCTGGGTCTGCTGGGTCCCACCATCCCCGAGCAGTACGGCGGCGCCGGCCTGAACTACGTGAGCTACGGTCTGATCGCCCGCGAGGTCGAGCGCGTCGACTCCGGCTACCGCTCGATGATGAGCGTGCAGTCCTCGCTGGTGATGGTCCCGATCTTCGAGTTCGGCAATGAAGCCACCAAGCAGAAGTACC
>JACCDM010088258.1_pt1 | contig 16571 bp, 15 predicted proteins | sample 7445851 | NCBI WGS metagenome assembly JACCDM01 (sample SAMN15323438, study PRJNA562643) | freshwater metagenome | isolation source: river surface water | place: USA:Blue River Watershed | collected 2017-08-16
AAAAATATGATAAGAATTGGAATAAAAAAATTGAGGTATTTGATCCCACAATGTTATTATCTAGTCGTAAGAAAGCTAATAATTTAGTTATAGAGAAGATATATTAGAATTTATAGTAGGTGAACTTCTTCCTGGAACAATTGCTAGTCTTCTAGATATTGATGCTATTGATGGATGCCTATTTAATAATGTTGATGTTGGTGCTGATGATGATGGTAGTGTTGATATTGATGGTCGTCTTAATAGTGTTGATTGTGCTGATGATGATGATGGTTCTGATGAATGTCTTAATAGTGTAGATGGTGCTGATGGCGATGGTGATGGTATAAATTGTGTTTGTGATGCGCGTGCTGCTCTACTTGCTGCTCTACTTGCTGCTATTCTTCTAAGTTTTTCTTCTCGTGATATTGCTGTTGCTGGTACTGATGGTGTTATTGCTGGTACTGATGGTGTTATTGCTGGTACTGATTGTGATGTTGCTGGTAATGATTCTGCTACTTGTGGTTTTAAATTGTTTAGTGTATTGTATGCTGTACCAAATAGAGCATTTGTTTCTGCATGTGTTGCTCTTAGTTGTGCAAGTTTTGCTCTTTCTAGTGCGTGTTCTGCTTCATTTTGTCGGATTATTCTAAGTACATCTGCTTGTGATTGTGCTTTTAATTGTACCGGTCCTTTTACTGTTTCTGGAGTTGATCTAGCTTGTACTGCACCTGGCATTACAGGAGCTAACATATTTCTAAATGCTGATGCTGTCTGTGGATTTATTATAGATGGTTGAGGTGGTGTTGTGTTCATTCTTATTGGAACTCCCGCAACTGAAGCACCTAATGCAGCTAATGCTGATACAGTAGGTGCTGTAGATACTGTTGGAAGAGTTTGGCTTCTTGATGGTTCTGGTTTTAGTTCTGGTTTTAGTTCTGGTGTTGGTTTTGGTTTTGTTGTATTTAATCTTTTTAATAATGCTGCACATTCTAAATGTCTTTGTAATTCACTTTTATCTTGTTCTATTACTAATTTAGTTTGAATATCTGAACATGTAAATGAATCATTACTTTTTTTAAAAAAAAATTTTTTTCCCCTAAGTAAAGAACGAACATATACATGTGTTCTAATAGTATTTCTTCCTATAAAAGAATTAGATATTCTATGAAATGGAAATACTGCACCTTCCATAAATTCTAAGGATATAGTATCGCCCATATCAATAATACTAATACCAGTTGTACTATTAGTAGTACTACTAATTGAAAATATTCCATCATATGTACTAGGTCTATCAATATTTTTACAATCATTTTCAATACCACTTGCAGTATACGTAAATTGTAATGCATACTTAGGAGATTGATCTAAGTTAGGATGATATATTCTAGATTCTTTTTGTATTCCTATTCCATTATTTTGTCTATTAGTCAAATCTATATATTTTAATTCTATATTAGGACATTTTCCACCACCTTCTAAATATTCTTTTAATTGTAAATATTTTTCTTTATATTTAATATATTTATATTTAAAATATTCATCTTTATCTAAATTCATATATATTAATATACATATTAATATATAATAACATAATATATAATTACTTAATATATAATTAATCACTAGCTGGTCTAGTTAGACCAGCTGTTTCTTCTTGGAGTTTAGTTTGTTCTGTAGTGCATTGTTTAAGACGTTCTTCAAGTGAAGCAATTTGTTTATCAATACCTTCAAGACATGTAGTAATTGTCTTTGCTTCATCTACAGTTTTAGCCTTACTAAGTTTTTGAGTAAGTTCATCTTTATTTTCAGTTTGAGCCTTTAAATTGTCATTAATATTATCAATCATCTTTTCAGTCTTTCTAAGTTCATGAAATAACTTAGCATTCTTTTGACTTTCTTCATGACCCTTCATAATAGCATTAAGTTGTTCATTTGCATATTCTGAATCACCTGCAGCCGCTGAGTTTGGTGCAGGGTCAAATGGGAGAAAATCGCCATTAAGTTCACCAACAAAAACATGAAAACGATTGTCCTCTTGTTGAACCTCCTTAGCACGTGTTTGTGCTTCTTCAAGTGTCATATAAACACCCGCAAGACGAATACCAACTACAGTAATTTTATCATTTTCATCCTTTGAACGGAGAAATGAAAAACAACCCCAGTTTTGACCTTTTGGAATACCAGTGATAAGCTTACGTTGATACGATGATGTGGACATATAATAATACTTTATAAAATATGTTTAAATCAAAATAATAAATTAGTATTATAATATTTATACAGTTGGATAATATTCCCACTTAAGATGTTTACAAAACTTTTGCCATATTAAATCTTGTTCCATTAATTTTTGTGGTTGCAACATTGGAAAGAAACTTAATAAATCATCTTTTTCTAATAATTCACTAAATTTATATAAAATATATGGATATGATAAAAAATTCTTACGACCTTTTGGTTTATGATGTTCCCATGGTTCTTGAATTATTGTGAACATTTCTATAAATTTATCTTCAGTTTCCCTATCTATCTTGGGAGGATCTATACCAATTAATTTATTTAATATAAATGGAATATGTTCATATAACTTATTATAGCCTAATTTTTTTAATATATCTTGCATTTTATCTCTACCAATTGATGTTAAGTCACTATTTTTATATTTATTTAATTCAGTAACTATATTTTCAAAAATATCTGATGTTATTTCAGTTATTTCTTTTGCTTGTAATTGATTTAACCATTCCTTGAAATGATTAATTCTTTTATAGGGTGAATATTCTTTAATTTGTCTATCTTCATCAATTATAACAAATTCCATATCACCACATTCTGGACAAATATAACTTGATTCCTCAATTACTAATGTTTTTTCAACATCACATTCTAAACAATATTTAATTCTATTAGTACCATCATCTTTATTAACCCTAACTCCATCAATTCTTTGACAAAATTTATCAAATAAAGCTGCTTTAGTTAAACCAGTATTTATTGGATTCTGTTTTTTAATATTAGAATTTGGTTTTAAATATTCTAGTATATTTTTTATTTCTGTTGTTTGTTTAGTTTCCCTAATTGTATAATATTCAGATAATAAATCACCTGTTAAATCATAATAGTTTATTTCATCCATATTATTATTCATTTGAATTATTTCTTCTTCCATTTTTTTCTTTTGATTTAATAATTCAGCCCTTTTTTCTAAATCAAATACTCCATTTTGTTCTCTTTGTTTATCAATTTTAAATAATTCTTCATTTATTTTAAATAAAGATTGATTTAATTTATCAACTGATTTCTTCTTTGTTTCTATCTGTTCTATTTTTTTCCTATGTTTTATCTCTAGAGTGTTTGAATCTTTCATATTATGTTGTATTTTAGGTGTTTTTTTTATCCGAAAATTGGACATTAATAATTAATATATTAATTATTTATATAATTTGTGTTTTTTTGATTAACTAATAAACGAATAATAATAATAAAAAATATTTAAGAATTTTGAAAATAATTTAATTTAAAATAATAATTTTAATTTTTTAAGTATAAAAATATCTAAAAAATTAATTTAATGTTTAAAAAAAATAAATATTATAAATTTTTTTTTCTAACATAGATTATATAATATGGCTGGTGCTCTCATGCAACTCGTCGCCTATGGCGCCCAAGATGTTTACCTCACTGCTGATCCCACAGTAACTTTCTGGAAGGCTGTTTACCGCCGCCACACCAACTTCGCTATGGAATCAATGTCACAAACCCTTAGCGGAACCCCCAACTTCGGCAACAAAGTCGTCTGCCGCATTTCACGCAACGGTGATTTACTCCACCGCTGCTACGTTAAGGCCACACTCCCTGCTCTCGGTAACACCACCGTTGCTGAAGACACATGGTGCAACCGTGTTGGTTTCCGTCTCCTCAAGAGTGTTGAATTAAGAGTCGGTGGTCAACAAATCGACAAACACTACGCCTCATGGATGCACATCTGGACTGAACTCACCCACAACACCGACATGAAGGCTCTTCTCGACAAACTCGTTGGTCCCAAGGGTACCGATGGTGCTACATTCGACAGCGCCACCGCTGGCACACCCCTCCTTGACCTTAACATCCCACTCCTCTTCTCCTTCTGCCGCAACCCAGGTCTTGCTCTTCCTTTAATTGCCCTCCAATACCACGAAATCGAACTCTGGATTGAATTCGAAACCGCCGCTAACTGCGCTAACGGCACTGGCACTGGTTCACTCTCATCAGTTGAACTCTGGGCTGACTACATCTTCCTTGATACCGAAGAACGCAAGGAATTTGCCCAAAAGCCCCACGAATACCTCATTGAAGTTACCCAACAACAACAAGCTTCATGCACTGCTGGCACCAACAACAGCATCCGTCTCACCTTCAACCACCCCACCAAATTTATTACATGGGCTATCCAAGAATCAGCTGGCGGTGCTGGTGATATCTTCACCAACTTCACCACCAACGCTGCTGCTGCCACTGCTGGTACAACATCATGCGTTTCACAAGCTAAAATCCGTCTTAACGGTCAAGACCGCTTCGCTACCCGTGATAACACATACTTCAACTACGTTCAACCATACCAACACTTCGAATGCAAGCCTGACCTCGGTATCAACGTTTACTCATTCGCCCTCAAGCCCGCTGAACACCAACCATCAGGCTCATGCAACTTATCACGCATTGATAACGTCAACCTCGAAGTTACACCAGTTGCCGATGGTGCCTCAATTGATGTCTACGCCTTCTCTTACAACGTTTTCAGAGTTGCTAGTGGAATGGGTGGCCTCGCGTATTCAAACTAAGCAATTAACGGATATTAAAAATAAAAAACTGAATTACTTTCATTTAAAGAATTATTTATATTATTATTTAATGAATAATAATATAAAAACAACAATTAAAAATGGTCATATTTTTTTAAAAATATGTGATATAGATTTTACACTTGATGATGAACATATTGAATTTATTATGAATAAAAATAAAAAATGGATATATGATATTGAAAAAGATAAATATCCATTTTATATAAGTCATAATAAACAAATAAATATAATTGATTTTTTATATGGAAAAGATATATCAATAAATATAAATAATAATAATATATATGATTTAAGAAAATCAAATATAAAAATTATAATTAATGAACATCCGTTACAAAAAATAATTGATAAATATTATATTAATAATGAATATAATCAAGGACATATAACTAATGGAAAATTTTATAATCCTTTTTGGAAATATATAAATTCTTCAAATAAAATAATATATATTATTTTGTGTTCTTCATATTTTTTAGTTGAATTATCAAATGAACAATATAAACAACTATTAAATTATGAAGAAAATATAAAACATAAATTAACATTATCATATATATTAATTAAAGGAACTGGTCAATTAATTTCTCAACTAAATAATAAACAAATATATATAAATACTATTGTTGATAATTTTAGTATGATATATATTGAAAATGATATATTAATTCCTCTAACAGAACAATTAGCAAAAAATATTTTTTTGAATAAAAAAAATAGTAATGATAATTTTTTAATTAAATTATCAAGAAAAAATATGATTCAAATGAAGAAAAAAGACATGTATATTAAAAATAATTATAATTTATTAAAAATTTATAGAGGTCATATAAATAAATTGGGCACAGATGCTAAAGTTGAAAAAAATAGAATGTGGAAAGTATATGATGAAGAACAAAATAAAAATATATATTTAATGTATTGTGAACCTGATAAATTAGTTCACTTATGTAAAAAATCTATTTATAAAATTAAAGAATTTGAACAGAATAATACAGGCAAAATAACTTGGTATTTTCATCCAAATGGATATATTCAAGGTAGTAATAATATGTATATCCATCAAATAATCACAGGATGTCATGGTAATGGAAAGGGTACAATGGATGTAAGTGTTGATCATATTGATAGAAATAAATTAAATAATTGTTTTGATAATTTAAAAATAGCTACCAGAGAAGAACAACAAGAAAATACTAAATCAGCAGATGGTGAACGCCGTGAGCGCAAACATAATGCTAAACCCCTCCCAGAAGGATTAACTAATGATATGATGAAAAAATATGTTGTTTATTATTGCGAAAAATATGGAAATAATCATAGTATTAGAGAATTCTTCAAAATCGAAAAACATCCTAAATTAGATAAACCTTGGATTAGCAGTAAATCAAATAAAATATCATTATTAGACAAGTTAAAAGCAGCTAATTATATGATTGATTCATTAAATAATAATAATCTAATTTAATTTAATGCATAGAATTATAATAATATTTCTAATATTAGTTTTATTTTCATTTGGATATTATTTATATGCACAAGAACCAACTGCACCAAAAAAAGATGTTATTATATCAACTTATGAAAATGTTGAAAAAAAACGTATAGTTGTATCTTTAACTACATCGCCTGAAAGAATTAATCATATAAATAATATAATAAAAAGAATGGAAGAACAAACTGTTAAACCAGATGTAATATATTTAAATATCCCCTATTATTTTAAAAGAAATTGTGAGAAATATGATGAAAATATATTAAAAGAAATAGAAAATAATCATCCCTTAGTTATAATTAATAGAGTTGATGATGTTGGACCTATAACAAAAATAATAGGCCCATTAAATAAAGAAACTGACCCAGCTACTTTATTTATAATAATAGATGATGATGAAGAATATGAAAAAATATTAATTGAAAAATTAGTAGAACAATTTATTAAAGAACCAAATGTAGCATTATGTAATGATGTTGATAAATATGTTCGTATACCACATATAGATACACCTGGTGTTTATGCTGGTTTTATATTTAGTAGAGGTATGATTAATAATGATATATATGATTTAATTGAAAAAACAAATTTATATAAACATTGTTATAATTCTGATGATTATATTATTGGAAAATATTTTAATTCAAAAAATATAAGAATTAAACAACCAAATGTTTTAACACAAAATATTGAATTATCTTATAGTAAAGGTTTAGATGCTTTAAAAAATCAAGATAAATTATATCATAATCAAAGATATGAATTATGTAAAAAATATATTGATAGTATGTTATAAAAAAAGAGTTAAATATATAATAAAAATATATTGTAATTTAATATGTCAAATGAAACATCAGGTAATAATGGTTCTGGAGGTTTAATTCAATTAGCTGCTTATGGAGCTGAAGATTTAGTATTAACTGCTAATTCACAAATGTCTTTTTTTAAAAATAATTATAGACGTCATGTTAATTTTTCAATGGAATCTATTAATTTATTATTTACTGATATTCCTGGGTTTGGTAAAACAAATTATATTACTATTAGAAGAAGCGGTGATTTATTATCTAAATTATATTTAGAATTAACATTACCATCAGACCCAGCTTTAGTTACTAGTTATTGGACAAATAGAATAGGTTTTAATATTATAAATAAAGTCGAATTTTATATTGGTAAAAAACTTATTGATAGAATGTATGGAATTTGGATGCATATTTGGACTGAACTAACACATAATATAGATATGAAAGGATTATTAAATTATATGATAGGAACAAAAGGTAATAATGGTGAAACTAATGGTTTATCATGTTCTACTTCTCATAAATTAACAATACCATTATTATTTTCATTTTGTAGAAATTCAAGTTTAGCATTACCACTAAATGCTATTAGAAATAATCAAGATATTACATTAAAATTTTTCTTTGAAAAAAAATCTAATTGTATTCAAACTGGAATTTCACCATCTAATGATATATCTTTAGTTTCATTATGGGCTGATTATATATTTTTAGAAACTGAGGAAAATAGAATGTATGTTCAACAACCATTAGATTATTTAATAGAAGTTAATCAACATCTTGAACGAAATTTAATAACTGGTGGAACAAAATCAATTAGACTTCCATTTACATTACCATGTAAAGAATTATTTTGGTGTGTTTATAAATTAGATACAATAAAAGATAAATTTACTAATTTTACAGATGATAATAATAATAGTATGATTACAAATATGCAATTACAATTTAATACTAAAAATGTTTTTTCATCACAAGCATTATATAATACTTATTTTAATTATATTCAAGCTTATAATTATCATAATGGATGTCCAGATTTAGGTATAAATTGTTATTCATTTGCAATTAATCCAGAAGAATTATTTCCAACTGGATTTATTAATTTTAAACATTTATCAACAGCAGTAATGAATATAACTAGTAATTCTAATGGATTTATTCATATATTTGCTATGAGTTATAATATTTTAAAAATAGAAGATGGGGATATTAAATTAGCATATCAATATTAAAAAAAATATCTAAATATATTATATATGATTTTTGAATATCCTAGAATATTAACTTTTTTAGTATTAGTTTTTTCACTTATTACAATGTCATTTAGTGCAGCAACTGCTTCTGCTATAAAAGATACACATGAACAAGAATATAAATTATCAATTGCTAATGCTGTTATATGTGGAACTAGTGTTATTTTAACATTATTCATTATAGGGTGGTCTCTTAAGAATAAAGAAAATATACATGTAGTATTAGGTTTTAGTGATTAATCATAATATTAATTATTATTAATAATTATTAATAATAATTAATTTAAACAATATTTATTAAAAATATTTATATTATATACTAATGAGTGGAGCATTATTACAATTAGCGGCTTTAAGCTCGCAAGATGTATATTTAACTGGAAATCCAGAAATAACTTTATTTAAAAAAAAATATATGAGATATACTAATTTTTCCCTTGAAACTGTTCAAGTTGCATTTGATGGCGGTTCAGTTAGTTTTGGTGAAACAACAACTGCTACTTTAGAAAAAACAGGTGATTTAATATCTAGAATAGTTTTAGTTATAAATCTTCAAGCATTAACATCTACTAAAAAATGGGGTTATGTTGATAAAATAGGTCATGCTATAATTGATTATGTTAGAATAACAATTGGACAAAGTGAAATTGATATAAGATATAATGATTGGATTGATATTTATCAAACTATTACTAGAGATAAAAGTCAAGAAAATAATTATAATATAATGATTGGAAATATTCCTTCATTAAAAGCATTATCTTATAGTCATAATAGTTATAATTTATTTATTCCATTAGAATTTTGGACTGGTAAAATATCTAGTTCTGCATTTCCAATTTGTTCATTATTAAATCAAAATTTTCAAGTATCTGTTAAATTTAGAGATGCAGCTGATTGTATTAATTATTTTGGAACATCTGCACCTAGTAATAGTGAACTACCAGTTATTACATCTGGATATTTATTAGTTGATTATATTTATTTAGAAACAGAAGAAAGAAACTTATTTATTTCAAATAATCATGAATATTTAATAGAAGTAGTTGATAGAATGACAGATACATTATCTGCAATAAATACTAAAGTTAATCTTACATTTAATAAACCTACTAAATATATGATTTGGTATGCTCAATTAATTAAATATACGGAAAGAAGTAAATTTATGTCATGGGCAACTGATGATAATTGGGAATATTCTAGAAATGAATTTGCTAAATTAGTATGGTTAATTACTAGAGATGGATTAGATGTAAGTGATCCAAATAATCCTATAATTAATTTTGGTACAGGATATGTAAATATTAATACTCAACCACCTATTGTTGTTGGAGGTAATACTTTATTTGAAGCATTAGCTTCTAAAGTAAGCGCAGTTATATTATTTGCTACTACTAATTTAGGAGGAGATGTAATTGCTAATGCCACAACAGATAATGTAGCATTAATTAGTAATACTATAACTTTTGAAGATATGAGTACTACGATTGATACATTTAAAGCTGATGCATTATCTACAGCTACACAAGATTCTTTTATGGATATTCATACAAATAATATAATTGATATTTTTAATTATGGTAATTTTATTAATAGAAGTGATAATCCAATTGTAAGTTCTTCATTTCAATTAAATGGTAAAAATAGATTTCAAGAAAGAGATGGTTTCTTTTATAATTATCTTCAATCTTATTATTATTTTAAAAATAGTCCAAAAGATGGTGTTAATATTTATACATTTAGTCTTTATCCAGAAGAATTACAACCATCAGGAACAATTAAATTAGGTAATGTAAATTCAAAAGATTTATTAATATCATTAGGAAAATATAATAACACTTATGATAATTATTTATCTTATTTTGGTTCTGGAAATATTAGAATATTTGCTTTAGGTTATAATAATTTAAGAATATATAAGGGAGTTTCTGGATTAGCATACTAATAATTTACTTTGTAAATTATAACTCATAAAGAAAAATTGATATTTTTTTATTATAAATTATTAATTATAATAAAAGTATGATGAAAATGACTGAATTATCTAATATATTAACTGATTATGAATCATTAAAAACTGCAATTGATAAATCGATTTCTGAAAAAATATTTATTAGAAAAGGATTTAGAAATGATATTCATAAATTATCCGAAGAAATTCAAATATATTCAATTAGTAATTTATTAAAAGATAATACATTCAATTATAATTGTATTTGTATACCAAATATAATTGAATGGACTCCAGTTAAATTATTTCAAAGTGTATATTTTATGGTTTTTCTATATGATAAATTTTGGATTATTAATAGAGATTCAAATAAATGTATGGTAGTATCTGTATTAAATATGGTTGATTATATTAAACGTTTACATCAAAATGATAATATTAATTCTCAATATTTAAATAATTCATATTGGGCAAACCAAAATGAATTTATACATTCTCTTAATATATTAAAAAATAATGAAGTTGCATATATAAAACAAGTAAGTTATAATAAAAAATTAAAATTAAATCATTATTTATACAAAGATAATGAATATATTTATTATATGGTAGTATGTTATTTAGATAATTCAGTTAGTATGTATAAACCTATTATATATTGTTCTATAGATAGTTTTAATCAGTGGAAATCTGATAATTTGTCTAATTGATTTGCACATTTAACTGTAAAATCAAATATTCTATTTAACCCAGCACCGATAATAAAATGACTATGAAATATTGTATCACCTGCACCAATAAATAAAATTTTTTTATTATTAATATTAATAACATCTGATATTTTAATTTGATGTCTCATATAAATACCCCATACATCAAATTTTATTAAATAATTATTATGATTTTGAACCATTGTATATAAAAAATTTCTATTAGTATCATCTTTTATACCACTTATTATATTTATTGCATCTTTATATTTGTAATATTTATTTTTTGTTTTATTTAAATAAACTAAATCTGTTCCATTATTTATATCAATATCATATTTAGAATGAAATGTTAATTTATCATCATTTATATAAATTTCCATTGATGCAAAAAAATAATTATATATATGTTTTTTATCATTTTCTAATAATAATAAATTATTTTCTTTATTTATAGATAAATTTCTTAATCCATTTAAATTTATTTTATTTAACCATGAATCGTCTATCTTACTAATTGCATCATGTTTTAATCTCCCTCCAGAACAATCAAAAACTACATCAAAAGAACCTTTTTCTATTATTTTTTTATAATCATTCCAATCATAATCTTCATAAATCATAGGAATATTATATTCTTGATTTGCTACTACAAATAATGCATATTCTAATAAAAATATATTAACCATAAAATAATCTTTTGAATCCCAACAATATATTTTTGGTAATATTAATGATAAATATTTTGATGCAGTTGCAAATAATCTCTGTCTATTATATGGTTTTCTAAATCCACCTTTCTCAACCCTACTATCATACATTACTATATTTACTCTAGGCGAACTATTCATTGATGTTTGATTATAATAAATATGTAAATAACATGCTAAAAATAATCCAACTGGACCAGAGCCAATTATCATAATGTTTAATGAATCTTTCTTATCTTTTGAAATTTTTTCATATAATTTACTTTCATTATTTATATTACTCCTAATTAGATATTTAGATATATTTGATACTAATTCATAAATTCTATTATAATTTAATACATTAAATAATTCATTATCTAATTTTTTCAATTCTTTAGCATTTAAAATATCATATTTTGGATTAATTATTATTTCGTTTGGTAATTCATTAATTACTTTATAATCTATTTTCTTTTTAATTGCACTTTTAACATGTCTTCTATGTTTAGGTGCTTCTTCATATACTTTTTTTAAATCTTTAAAAAAAGGATGTATATTATCAGGTGTTTTAAATAAATTTTGAAACATTTTATTAATTTTATTACTTATATTTTCCATTATAAAACTATCAGAAAATTATTTATTATTAAATATTGTATAACCTGCTGCTTTTTCATGACCATTTCCCCCATAAAATCTTGCTATTTCATCTACTTTAATATTATCTTTTAATGATCTTAATGAATAACATAATTTATCATTTGTTTCTGTATGTAATATTCTTAATACATCTGTATCATGAAAATTATCCTGGGCAAATTCTATTAGATATTTATAAATAGTAATATTATTAATAATATTATTAACATTTATATCAACAATATTATAATTTATATTATTAATAGTTTCTATATTAATATTAATAGTATTATTAGTAAATATATTTGATGCTTGTATTTTATATTCTTCAATTATCTTTTCTCCAAATAATATAAAATTATCATCATTATCATTATTATTTAATAATTCATTTATAAATGAATATTTCGAAGAGTCATTTAAATCTTTAATATGATGATTAAATCCTTGACAATATTTTTCAGTATTTGGATTAGAAAAATCCCATACATCCTTACTTCCAATATAATAAACAACAGATGGATAATTTTCTTTAGAAAAATAATGCCATGTTAATTTACAACCAGATAAATTATTATTATCAGGATTTCCTGATAGAAATCCTTTTTGAACATATAATAATATATTATAATTTGGTAAATTTTTTTTATTTCCTATTAATGTTAATATAGGATTTTTATGATGATCGATAATTATATAATTATGTTTATTAGATAATTTATCTATAATATTTGGAGTTAAATCTAAAAATACTACATTAGATTTATCAGGTAAGTTATTAATTATATTGATTTCATTTTCATGATCATTTTGATGAATCCATTTATAAAAAGAAGAATTTGGTTTAAAATATTCCCATATTACTCTAGATAATTCTCCATCATTACAAGGATAATGATAAAAAACATGATAATATTCCATTATAATATAATTAGTTTATTAATTAATAAAAAAACGAGTTATTTATAAAATCATTCATTTCAGTAATATATTTTTTATTTTTTTTATATAAATATATTTTAGACAAATCTGTTTCTGTATTCATAAATTTATCTATCTTTAATTGTATTTTATCTTTTAATCCTAAGTCTTCATCATATTCATTTAATTCTTCTGATTCAGTTGATTCTGTTGATTCATCCGAATCAGATGATTCATCTGATTTATCTGCTATTTTTTCAATATATTCATTTATAGTATTAACAATTAATTTAATAATTTTTGGATTATTATTATATCCTTTTTCAATGACTTCAGATAAATATGTATGAAATGCTTTAATTGTATTTAATTGCTCATCGAGTTCATATATATCCATTAATATTATTAGTTATTAACTAATAATATTAATTATCAAATTTTATTTTATTCAGATTCTTCCTCACTATATATTGATGATGTATAATTATCATCATAATTATCTGAAGATTCTTCTCCACATTTACAACATTTAAAATGATTTCTACAATCAAAACAATAATGATATTTTCTTAATTCTAAAATAATAGTTTCTTTTGATACATTATTACTGACTAACATATCAATTAATATTTTTATAATATCTTCTAAATCTTTAATGTCTTTATTCATTATTATATTATATTATAATATTAATCAACAAAATCGCAATCATCATTTTTTGGTTTTGGGGTAAATTTAGATGTTTTATAACTATTGCTTTTAGTAGAACTTTTAAATGTATTTGATTTAAATGCTTTTGCTGTTTTTGGTTTATCTGTGTCTAAAAATGCAGTATTTGGTTCAAAATTATTTACCTTAAACTCTGTTTTATATCTATAAAATGCTTTTCTTTTATCTGCTAATTCTTGAATCATTGGAAGTTCTTCTAAATGTTCACGATAATGACATACTTTAGCCCATGTATCTTGAAGAACTGGAAATACTTTAGCGAACCATTCTTTATCTCTTGGAATAGTCACAGTATGTGCATTATTAATTTTCCAATATAAAATTCTATCAAAGAAATGAGACTCTGCTATTTCTGGATAATCTTTTTGCCATGTACTAATACTATTTAGAGCCCAGTTATCATACTGATGTTGAGTCATATTTAATCTCGGTGGATATACCCAAAAACCTTTATAAATATGTTTATCTCCATCAAATTTTGGTTCATATATCTTGGGTAGAAATTGTAAAACATATCCTTTATTCATAATTTGAGGAGCTGACATTAGTCTGCCATCTACATCTTCAGTTATAACAAATTTATGGTCAACATCGCGCAAATAAGTTTCTCTATCTGGATATTCAACTAATGCACATTGAATAAAATCACAGAATTCTAAATCACAACATTCTAATTGTTGTTGAACTTGACAATAATAATAATAAGGACAAATATCACCAGCAATTGCTCCCTTATTAGTAATAGGTCTAACAAATGGGCATTTAATTTCTAACATATAACCTAATTTCGGATTAAATTTATAATCTAATGTTGATTTAGATGAAATACCATCAGGTGATGCACCAAGAAATTTATGTTTATCACTAGGAACACAACCAAATTCAGTTACCTTTGAATTATATAAATGTTCATATAATGAGGTAGCTATTTGTTCATACTTTTTACCATGAAATACAAAATCATTGTCTAAGAATGGAAAATTAGGATCACATTTCTTACAAATAAAACTCTCAACAGACTCATATGGATTACAATCAATGGCTGTAGCTGTATCAGAAGCTGTAATACGATTATAACGATAATCAAACCATTCTTTAGTTCGCTGTTCCGGCTGAGGAGTATTATAGAGAGTTGTAAATTGGTCCTGAATATGCTGAGACTTTTTTGGGATCTTTATATCCTTGATATTAATTTCATCAATCTTTAAAATTTTATCCCATTGACGCAAATTAATATCAAAATCATCATTTACCTCAAACTTGATATTAAATAATCGTCCTACAATGTCAGTAATTATAAAATATGGAAGCTCTGGATATTTAGATACTACTTCTTGATAAACCTCTTCACTTAATTTATTAATTTCATCATAATTATAATTTTTAGAATCATCAATTTTTGACTTAATTAAATCAATTATTTCATTTACTCTATTCATTAAATAATATATAAATATGTCTATATATATATTATTAATCAATATTTATTAATAGGGAGAGTCTGAAAATTTAACAAAGTTAAATTTTCTTACGCCCTATCAATATTTATTTATGCTTATTAATTCTTCTTTGGTTTTTCACAAGGCTTTGGTGGGCATGGAGGTTGGGGAGGGCATGGTGGTGGGCATTCAATAAGTGGTGATAATTTGAATGCCATAAAGACTGCATTTTGACCTAATAAATTACCACCTGCATTAACCATAGTATTAAGAGCAATTGCTGATGCTTTATAGTTATTAATAGTAATTATATCACCCTTACGAAGTGTAATAAATTGTCTTAAAAGAGTTCTAGCAGCACCTGAGTCTCTTCCAGCAATAATATCCATATCAGGAATACCATTAACAAATAAGGCAATTTGAGCAGGTTCATTAAATGATATATCAGCAAATAAATCATAAACACCATCTTCTTTAATCTTAAATTCTCTTACACCTTGAATATGATCTATATTCTTCATTAAAACATTATTCATCCAATATAATGGTTGTTCTAATACAAGTTTTTCGCGTGTATCATTAGTTACGGCAAAATAAGCAGAAGAACCAGCAATTTGTAAGCATTCCTTATGTAATAAATATTGTCTGAATTTTAAGTAGCATCTTTCATGGTGTTTATTTAATTTAACACAAGGTAATGGTGTAGTTATATCTTTGATTAGTGGTGCAATTTTGAAGACAGTGAGTAAGGCTGATAATGAAAATTCAGAACCTCCAGCATGTTGAGTTAAAACAATTGAACCATTTGCTGATGTATGATTTTTGATAGTAATTATATCACCTTTCTTTAACTCTACTAATGTGCGTGCTGTTAATTGTGCTGCGCCTTTATTAACACCTTGTATAGTATAGGCAAGTGGTACACCATTTATTGTGATAGCTATTTGTGCTTGAGTTCCAGTGGTGCATACGAAGAATATCTTATATATACCATCTTCACTAACAACAACCTGGTCAGGATTTAATGCATTCCATGTAAGACCATTAACATCTCTAAATTGATTAAATACAACATTACTTTCAGTTGCAACAGTTTGT
>JACCDM010546558.1_pt1 | contig 16562 bp, 16 predicted proteins | sample 7445851 | NCBI WGS metagenome assembly JACCDM01 (sample SAMN15323438, study PRJNA562643) | freshwater metagenome | isolation source: river surface water | place: USA:Blue River Watershed | collected 2017-08-16
ATCTGGGAAACCAGGCACTGGAGGAACGTCCGGACTGCACAGGACAGCGCAGGAGGTAACACCTCTCCACCGTGAGGTGAGGATCAGAGCAACAGAGACGAGTCACTTTGGGGCCGCACCGAAGGCGCAAGCCTGAGGTACCAGCTTTAAAGTGGGTGAAACGGGCAATCTCTGCGCGCAGCAATACCAAGTAGGCCAACGTTGAGGCGGTCCGCTGAGTTGGCGGGTAGGTAGCACCGAGCCGGGCAGGCGACTCCCGGCCCAGAGGAATGACGGTCACGCGCCGGGCAACCGGCGTGCACAGAATCCGGCGTATCGGTGAGCTTCACACTTTTATTCGCCCTGGATGTACGCCACATGCGCCAACAGCGAGCGCATGGCCACCGGCCACAACTGCGCAGGCACATCGTCATAAGCCAGCGGCAACCAGCTGTCGGGATTGCCGTCCGGCATGGCTTGCATGACTCGGCGCACCTTGGCGTCACGCGTTAATCGGTGTGCTTTCAAACGCGCAATGCAATCGAGTGCGCTGTAGGGCTCGCCCCATTCGTTGCCCAGTACATAGCCGTGCGCAGGCAGTATGAATTCCAATTGGTACTTCGTACAAAGCATCGATAGTTTGTCTAAGGATGCAAGGTAGTCGCCCATGTGGCCGTCCGGCGGGTCTATCACCGTGGTGCTGCCGTTCAACACATGGTCGCCGCTGATCAGCAAGCCGTCTTCTTCCAAAATCAAACACAAGTGGTTGGCCGCATGTCCGGGCGTGTGCACCACGCGCAGTGTGTGCGTGTCTTGCCCGCTGTGCAGCACCAGCATGTCTCCGTCATGTAAGACATGGTCAGGCACAAACTGGCTGTGGGCGCGCGCTGTGTCAGCTGACGCCATGCCCATGATGCGCACGTTCACGCCATGCTCTGCACAAAGTTTTTTCAAAAGCGCAGCACCCGGCGAATGGTCAGGGTGTGAATGCGTGCAAACGATGAAGCGCAGATCGCCGCCGCAGGCTTGCCACAGTCTTTGTATGTGCTCGCGGTCCGGCGGGCCCGGGTCGATGACGATGAATCCGCTGTCTGCATCGCCAATCACATAGCTATTGGTGCCCGGGCCGGTCATCATGCCGGGGTTGGGCGCGGTCAAGCGTTGCACATGCGCGAGCAAACGCACCGGTGTGTCTGTTTGCCAATCGAGTGAATGCAAGATTTGCCCGTCGCGACAGGTCAAAGCCAATTCACCGAAAGGCTGTTCGTGTTCCATGTAGCGCGTCTCTTGGCCGTTCAGCCATCCGGCGCGCGGGCAGCTGTGAAACCAGGGTTGCTCATTCGCGCAAGCGGCCAACACCGCATCTACCGTGTCAAACGCTTGCATACGCTCCAGCGTGCGAATGGTGGGGAAGATGATGAAGAAATCGTTCTCGCGGTGGCGTTGCAAGGCATCTTGCGGGCGTATCCAAAGGGGCTCGAACTGCTCTTTGTCATCGGCCACCGGTGTTTGTCCATCAGGCATGCGTGCCACCAGAAACGGCACATCAAAGCGGCGCTTCAAATCGCGGTCGGTCACCCAATGTGCCAACACATACACCTGATCCGCTGCGAGTTGCATGCCGCGCGCATGAATTTGCGGCGCCAAGGCTTGCAAACGGTCAAAGCTTTGTATGTCGTTCATGTCAGCCATGCGCCCGTCCGGGTGTGTGGCCAGCAGCACGCCGAGTTCTTCGAAACTTTCTCGAATGGCTGCAATCGCCTGCGTCAAACGCAAGTCTGCTTGCGTGTGGCGGCGTTTGGCCAAAGCATGTACCTCGGCATCTGCGGCATCAATGCCGCCGCCCGGAAACACATATGCACCGGGCGCGAAACTCGCGGTCATGGAGCGACGTGTCATCAACACTTCGATGCCTTGATCGCCATCGCGCAACAGCAACACAGTGGCTGCCGGCAGCAACGGGGCAGGGGTTCGTCGGGGATGCAGTTGTAAATGAGGGCGGACCATGGCTGAAAGTGAGAGTGGAACAGGCATGATAATCGGCGCATGCGTATCCGATTTACCAAAATGCAAGGCGCGGGCAATGATTTTGTGGTGCTCGACGAAACCCGTGGCTTGTTAGGCCTCACTGCTGCCGATTACCGTTTTCTGGCCGACCGGCATTTCGGCGTCGGTGCCGACCAAATTTTGAGCGTACGCGCCGCGCCCACACCCGATGTAGATTTTGAATATGTGATTCACAACGCCGACGGCGGCGAGGTCGAGCAATGTGGCAACGGTTCGCGTTGTTTTGTTCGCTTTGTGCGCGAACAAGGTTTAACGCAAAAAAACACCGTGCGCGTGAAAGTGCATGGCGGCATCATCACTTTGCACGAACTGCCTGACGGACAAGTCAAAGTGGACATGGGTGAGCCGGTGTTGGATTTGCCGCGCATTCCTTTCAACCCTACGCATGCATCGCCGGTGAATGAACAAGGCTTGTTGTGGCGTTTGTCTTTGCGTGAACAGCACGCAGATGTGGCCGTGGTCTCTATGGGCAACCCGCACGCAGTCATGACCGTGGCCGATGTGGAACACGCCCCTGTCGCAAGCTTTGGCCCGTTGATCGAACACCATGCCGCGTTTCCCAACCGCGTGAACGCAGGGTTCATGCAAGTCGTGTCCCGCTCGCACATCAAGTTGCGCGTGTTCGAGCGCGGTTCGGGCGAGACGCTGGCTTGCGGCACAGGCGCGTGTGCCGCTGTGGTGGCCGGCATTCGCCAAGGTTTGTTAGACAGCCAAGTACAAGTGCAGACACGCGGCGGCGTGTTGACAATCGAATGGCAAGGCGCAGAACAAGCGGTTTTCATGACCGGCCCTGCCACCACAGTTTTTAGCGGCGAGATGGAGATAAAACAATGAACAACCCGATCACACCGATCACCGAGGACGACATCGCCAATTTTCTGGTGAACACACCGGATTTTTTCGACCGCCATGCACAGTAGCCGGCCACGGTGCGCATCGTCAATCCGCATGGCCAACGCGCCGTCAGTTTGCAGGAACGCCAAGCCGATATGTTGCGCGAAAAAATTCGCGCACTCGAGCACCGCATGATGGACATGATTCGCAACGGCAGCGACAACGCCGTGTTGGCAGACCGTTTGCACCGCTGGGCGCAAAGCCTGCTTATTCTTCAGCAGCCCGCCGATTTGCCGCAAGCCATCGTGACCGAAATTCAACACCACTTCATGGTGCCGCAAGTGGCCTTGCGCGTTTGGAAGGTGGCGGACAAGTTTCAGAAAAAAGCGTTTGCACAAAACATCAGTGAGGACGTGAAAAGCTTTGCCGCCGGTTTGGCCGCACCTTACTGCGGCAGTAACAACGATTTCGAAGCTGTGCAATGGCTGGCGCATCCGCACGAAGCCCAGTCGGTGGCCATGCTGCCCTTGCGCAACAACGCTACACCTTGGACAGACGTTGCAGACAACGCAAACACAGGCGACTGCATGGGTTTGCTGGTGTTGGCTTCGCCGGACCCGCAGCGGTTTCACCCGTCCATGGGTACTGATGTGCTGAGTCGCATCGCCGAACTGGCCGCCGCATCGCTCACGCGTTTGCAATAAATAACTCACGCGCCAATATGTCTGAAGACGCTGAACTGGTGCAACGCTATCTGGCGCATGCGCAGTTTGAAAAACGTCTGGCGGCCCGCACTTTGGCTTTGTACACCGGCGATTTACAGCGCTTACAAGCGCTGGCCGACAAAGACAATGTGGCATTGACAGCGGTGCAAGCCCACCACATGCGGCGTTGGATGGCGCAAATGCACAGCAGTGGCCGCACGCCGCGCGGCATCGCTTTGATCACTTCGGGCTGGCGTGGTTTTTACGCGTGGCTGGGACGCGAAGGTTTGGTCAGTGCCAATCCGCTCGCCGGTATGCGCGCGCCCAAAGCCGCCAAGCCTTTGCCCAAAGCTTTGAATGTGGATGACGCGGTGCAACTCGCTTCACACCACAACGACGAGCAAGACCCTTGGTTGCAAGCGCGTGATATCGCGATGGTGGAGTTGCTCTACAGCAGCGGTTTGCGCGTGGCTGAACTCACTGGTCTGGATGTGCAGGCCAGCAGTTCAGCACGCGGTTGGATAGACATGGACAGCGCCGAAGCGCATGTGCTGGGCAAAGGATCGAAGCGCCGCAGCGTGCCCGTCGGTGAAAAAGCGATGGCTGCGTTGCGCGAGTGGCTGCAAATACGCACACAACAACTGCCTGAAAACGCACAAATGCAAACCGCATTGTTTGTCGGCATACGCGGCACCCGATTAACTTCACAAGCCATTTGGCAACGCTTGCGCTCGCGAGGTGTGCAAGCCGGTATCAGCACGCCGGTGCATCCCCACATGTTGCGCCATTCATTCGCCAGCCACGTGTTGCAGTCCAGCGGCGACTTGCGCGCGGTGCAGGAAATGCTGGGCCACGCCAACATCGGCACCACCCAAATTTACACACGGCTGGATTACCAGCACCTGGCCAAGGCCTACGATGCGGCGCACCCGCGCGCACGACGAAAAACTCCATGAAAACTCTCACACTCAAAGCCGGTAAAGAACGTTCTGCCTTGCGCTATCACCCTTGGGTGTTTGACAGCGCGATTGCCAAAGGCGGCGGCGACCCCGGCGAAACCGTGCGGGTCGAATCGCAAACCGGTCAATTTTTGGGATGGGCTGCGTTCAGCCCGACCTCGCGCATACGCGCACGCATTTGGAGTTTCCAAAGCGATGAACGGATTGACGCAGCCTTTTTTGAAAAACAAGTGGCAGCGGCTGTGGCCATGCGCGCGCGTTTGCAAGTGCCAAGTAACGGCGTGCGACTGATTCACGGCGAAGCAGATGGTTTGCCGGGTCTGATTGTGGACAGCTATGACGACACCTTGGTGGCGCAGTTTTTGTCCGCAGGCACCGAGCGGTTCAAAGCGGACATTGTCAAAGCGTTGGTGTTGCACACGGGTGCCAAGCGCGTGTTCGAGCGTTCAGATTCAGGCGTGCGTGCCCTCGAAGGTTTGGGTCCGGTCACCGGTTGGTTGTACCGCGCCGAGGGCAGCAGCGACGACACGCAAATTGTGATTCAGGAAAACCAGTGGACGCTGGCGCTGGATATTCTGGAAGGCCACAAAACCGGTTTTTACCTGGACCAGCGCGATAGCCGTTTGAAGTTTGCTGAGTATGCGCAGCGACTGAATTTGCGCCAAGTGCTCAACTGTTATTGCTATACCGGCGGCTTTAGCGTGGCGGCATTGAACGGTATGCGGCAAAGCGGCGCATTGAGCGATGGTGGGCAAGTCACTTCGATTGATTCATCCGCACCGGCGATTGCCAAAGCGCAAGCCAATGTGAGCCGAAACGGTTTTGATGCCCAACGCCAGTTATTCATGGATGCCGACGTGAACGCGAGTTTGCGCAGCCTGCACAAAGAGGGCAAACAGTTTGACGGCATCGTGCTCGATCCGCCGAAATTCGCGCCCAGCGCCGCGCACGCAGACCGTGCAGCGCGCGCCTACAAAGACATCAACCGCTGGGCTTTCAAGTTGCTGGCACCCGGCGGCGTGTTGTTCACCTACAGCTGTTCCGGTGGTATTCCCCCGGAGTTGTTTCACAAGATCGTTGCATCTGCAGGGACTGACGCAGGTGTAGACGCTTACATTTTGGAGCGTGTGCAGGCCGCGCCTGATCACCCGATGACGGTGAATTTCCCCGAGGGCGAGTATTTAAAAGGTCTTATTCTGATGAAGAAGTGAGCCACTGACTTGAATCATGGCTACACTGCCCCACCTTTGAGGTTTGTTTTGATGAAGGTTCTTGTCTCATGTTGATCCCTGCTACTGTATTGACCGGTTTTTTAGGCGCTGGCAAAACCACATTGCTCAAGCGCGTGCTCAGCGAAGACCACGGTCACAAAATCGCCATCATTGAAAACGAGTTTGGCGAAGAAAACATAGACAACGACATCTTGGTGTCCGACACCAAAGAACACATTGTGCAAATGAGCAATGGCTGCGTGTGTTGCACCATCCGCGAAGATTTGCGCACCACTTTGCAAGAGTTGGCCGAGAAAAAACGCAAAGGCGAACTCGACTTTGACCGCGTGGTCATTGAAACCACCGGCTTGGCAGACCCCGGCCCGGTGGCGCAAACATTTTTCATGGTCGACGAAATCGCCGAAAGTTTTTTGCTGGACTCCGTACTGACATTGGTGGTCGCCAAGCACGCCGCGCAAACCTTGAATGACCGCCAGGAAGCCCGTCGTCAAATCGGTTTTGCGGATCAAATTTTCATCAGCAAAAGCGAGCTGGTGACCAAAGACGAACTTGAAGCATTGCAACACCGCCTCAAACACATGAACCCGCGCGCGCCGCAACACATCGTTCATTTCGGCGAAATCGGTATAGACAAAGTGTTTGATTTGCGTGGTTTCAATCTGAACACCACGCTAGAGATAGATCCGGAGTTTTTGAACGAAGGCCATGACCACCATCACCATGACGGTGAGCATTGCGACCATCCCTCACATGCGCATGACCACCATGGCGACCATGACCATGTGCCGGGACACGGCCACGGACACCATCACCACCATGACGATGACGTGAAAAGCTTTGTGTTCAAAGCGGATCGCGCGCTGGACCCTGCCAAGCTCGAAGATTTTCTGGGTGCTATCGTCAATATTTACGGCCCGCGCATGCTGCGATACAAAGGCGTGTTGCACATGAAAGGCACCGAGCGCAAAGTGATTTTTCAAGGCGTGCACCAGTTGCTGGGCAGCGATTTAGGTCAGCCTTGGGAGAAAAATGAGAAGCGAATGAGCAAAATGGTATTCATTGGTATCGATTTGCCCAGAGATATTTTCATGCAAGGATTAGAACAATGCGTAAGCTGAGTACAATCCGCGCGCCAATAGCAAGCAAGTGATAACGACTTATTGCGAGAAGAAGTTGGTGAATATGTAAAAAATATCAGCAGTCGGGGAGTTTTCTTTGAATTTCCCGGGCCCGGCTGACAGGAGATATGCAGTGAAATCTACCAAACAAAAAGCCAGCGCCAAAGACAAGGCGAAATCAACCGCCAAAGCGCCAGCGAAAAAACCTGTTGCCAAAAAAGCCGCATCTGCTGCTAAGCCGGCAGTGAAAAAACCTGTCGCCAAACCCGCTGCTAAAAAATCCGTGTCCGCCAAAAAACCCACTGCCCCAGCCAAAAAAGCCGTCGCTAAAAAAGCGGTTGCCAAAAAAGCTGTACCTGCCAAAAAAGCCGTCGCTAAGAAAGTAACGCCTGCCAAAAAGCCTGTTGCTAAAAAAGCAGCACCCGCCAAAAAAGCAGTCGTCAAAAAACCTGTGCCTGCAGCCAAAACCTCCAAAGCTGTACCTGTCAAAAAAGCAGTCGCCAAAACTTCAACAGCCGTTCGACAAGGCCAAGTGTCCAAACCCCCGGTCAAGACACCGCCTTCCGCCAAAAAACCCACAACTGCAAAAACTGCTACCCCATCCGTGACAAGCGCTACCAAAAACTCTCCTGCCAAAACCCCATCTGTCAAAGCGACAACCGCTCCCACACCTGCAACCGCCGAGGTAGCGAAAAAATCGCCGCGTGCCGCCAAAGCCATGGCCATGATGCCGCCACCGCCAGGACAAAGCGTGGCTTCCACCACAGCCAAATCCAGCTACGGACCCATGTCCACGCCGACATTGCCCGCCGTGGTTCCTGTGTTGCCGGTCAAAGACCCGAAATTGGCCAATAACTGGAAAACAAAATCCGCTGACACCATCAGTGATGCGGAAATTATTGCCATGCCTGACGACGAGTACATGAACAGCCTGCAAATGGCATTCTTTCGTCACAAACTGGTGCAACTCAAGACCGATATTCTGGTGAATGCAGGTGAAACTACCGAGCATTTGCGCGAAGACACCGTCATCGTTCCCGATCCCGCAGACCGCGCCACGATCGAAGAAGAACACGCCCTCGAATTGCGCACCCGCGACCGCGAACGCAAGTTGCTGAAGAAAATCGAACAATCGATTGCCCGCATCGACAGCGGCGACTACGGTTACTGCGATGAAACTGGTGAGCCCATAGGCGTAGGTCGTTTGATCGCCCGTCCCACCGCCACCTTGTCGCTCGAAGCGCAGCAACGCCGCGAACTCAAGCAAAAGATGTTTGGCGATTAACCTCTGACTCGTGCTTTATGACCCACATGCAGGCCCTCACTGGCCTGCATTTTTTTTGTGCAAAAAAGCTGATAAAACACTTTCAAAGAAATTTCTAAGTGCTTATCGTGCATTGGTTTTTTTAAAAGTATTCATATTCGATATGAGCTCTAAGTTGTTGATTTTATTTATAAAACCGCAAATTTGATTGGTATTTCGATAAATCTCTGTTAAAGTGCAAACAAGTGGTAATAAGTGGAAAAATGTGAGATTCTTCGCATTTTCAATCTTGTTTTGTCTTGAAGGGATTTATCGCTGTGTTTCAAGGTGCGTCGTCGCTGAGTTTGGATGCCAAAGGCCGTTTATCGGTGCCCACAAGGCACCGTGATGTGCTGAGCGCGACCGCGGCCGGCCAACTCACCATCACACGACACCCGCATGGCTGTCTCATGCTTTTCCCGCGCAGCGAATGGGAGAAGTTTCGCGAGCGGGTGGCCGCTTTGCCGATGACCGCGCACTGGTGGAAACGCATATTTCTAGGCAATGCCATGGATGTGGATATGGACAGCACAGGGCGCGTATTGATCTCGCCGGAGTTGCGCGCCGCCACCCACATCAGCAAAGAAACGATTTTGTTAGGGATGGGCAGCCACTTTGAACTGTGGGACAAGTCCACCTATGACGCTCAAGAAGCCCAGGCCATGCAAGGCGATATGCCTGATGTGCTGCGGGATTTTTCGATTTAACGTGGAATGGCAACGACTGAATGGGCACACACCACCGTCATGTTGAAGGAGGCGGTCGAGGCGCTGGACGTCCAGGCCGAAGCCACCTATGTCGACACAACCTTTGGCCGAGGCGGGCATGCAAAGCGCATCTTGGACAGTTTGTCGCCCCGGGGAAAGTTGATTGCCTTCGACAAGGACCCACAAGCGATTCAGAGTGCGCAAGCGCTCAACGACCCGAGGTTGCAGATACACCACCAGGGGTTTGCCAGCCTGGGCCAGTTACCGGCCCGAAGCGTCAACGGCGTGTTGATGGATCTGGGAGTGAGCTCACCGCAAATAGACAACCCGCAACGCGGCTTCTCGTTTCGCAACGACGGCCCGCTGGACATGCGGATGGACAGCAGCCGAGGCCAAAGCGTGTACGAGTGGCTGCTCGAAGCAAAAACCGAACAAATCGCACAGGTGATACGTGAACTTGGAGAAGAACGTTTTGCCAACGGTGTTGCCAAAGCCATCACTGCCCGGCGCGATGCAGGTCAATTGCCTGACACCACGCTGGGCATGGCTGCGCTCATTGCCGATGTGGTCAAAACCCGCGAGCCCGGACAAAACCCGGCGACCCGCACGTTCCAAGCGTTTCGCATTTTCATCAACGGTGAACTCGAGGAATTGCAGCAAGCGTTGGATGCCAGCTTGCACGTACTCGCACCCGGAGGGCGTTTGGTGGTGATCAGTTTTCATTCGTTGGAAGACCGTATGGTCAAGCAATTCATCGCCAAGCATTCGCGCGAGGTGTATGACCGACGCACACCGTTTGCGGTGGCGCCCGATTTGGCATTGCGCGCCTTGGGGCGTCAGCGTCCCAGCGATGAAGAAGTCAAAGCCAATCCGCGCAGTCGCAGCGCCATCATGCGGGTGGCTGAACGCTTACCTGCTGCACAGGAGTTTGCATGACACGGGTATCTGCTTTGCTGTTGGTGTCGGTGTTGATGAGCGCTTTGTACCTGGTGCGAACGCAGTATGAATCGCGCCGTCTCTACACCGAGCTTGACCGTGCCAAAGCACAAGCTCAGCGTCTGGAGAATGAGTACGACAGGCTTGATATTGAAAGAGGTTCACAGGCCACACCGTTGCGGGTGGAAAAAATCGCGCACGAACAACTCAATATGCGAACCATCACGCCTGCTATCACCCAATATGCCGCGCCTGCATCCACATCGGTGGAGAGTGCCGCAGCCGACGCTCACAAGGAACAGCAGTGAGCAGTCGCAGCGTTCAATATTCCACCAATCCTTTGCTTGCCAGCAAAACGCCTATTTGGCGAAGCCAATTTATTGTGGCTTGTATTGCCTTGGGTTTCATCGGTTTGGTGGTGCGGGCTGTGTATGTGCAAGTAGTGGGCAATGCTTTTTTCATCAAACAAGGTACGGTGCGTTTTGAGCGGCAACTTGATATTCCTGCCAACCGTGGGCGCATTCTGGACCGCAACGGATTGATATTGGCGTCAAGCGTTCCCATGCCCAGCATTTGGGCCAGTCCCGAGGACATGGACACAAACTCACCTCGACTCAAAGAGTTGGCCGTGTTGCTGGACATGCCGCTGAATGAATTGCAAAAGAAAGTCAGCGACACCAAGCGCAGACATGTGTGGCTGCGTCGTCAAATCGATGATGCGACAGGCAAAAAAATCAAAGAGCTCGGTATCCATGGCATTTACACCACCATGGAATACAAACGCATGTACCCGCAAGGTGAAGCAGCTGCACACGTGGTCGGTTTCACCAATGTGGAGAATACCGGTCAAGAAGGTGTGGAGTTGACATTCAATACCCATCTCGGCGGCAAAAACGGGACACGTCGCGTCATCAAAAACGGGCAAGGGCATGTGATTGAAGGCATTGGTGACTTGGTGCCGCCCGAAGAAGGCAAAGACTTGCAACTCAGCATAGACAGCAAGGTGCAGTACTTTGCCTACCAGCGTTTGCGCGAAGCCGTGGTGCAAAACAAAGCGGCGGCCGGCAGTGTGGTGGTGCTGGATGCGCAAACCGGCGATGTGCTGGCACTGGCCAACTACCCCAGTTACAACCCAGACAAACGCAGCAACCTCAATGGCGCGCAGTTGCGCAACAGAGCATTGACGGACACGTTCGAGCCAGGCTCGACCATGAAGCCCTTGATCATTGGTCTCGCCATGGAAAAGGGTTTGGTCAAACCCGAAACCATGATCGACACCTCGCCGGGCAAAGTCAGTATGTATGGCATGACCGTCACCGATGCTCACCCGCATGGTGTGTTGAGCGTGTCAGAAGTGATTCAAAAATCCAGCAATATCGGCACCGTCAAGATCGCCATGAAAATGCCGCCCAAAGACATGTGGGACATGTATACCCAGGTAGGTTTCGGGCAAAAACCGCAAGTGCCGTTTCCGGGCGCGGTCGCCGGTCGTTTGCGTCCTTACAAAAGCTGGCGACCCATGGAACAAGCCACCATGAGTTACGGCTATGGTTTGTCCACGAGTTTGTTTCAATTGGCACAGGCCTACACCATGTTCGCCAGAGACGGTGAAATGGTGCCCACCAGTTTGATCAAACACCAGGACAAACTCGCAGGTGTTCGCGTCATTTCCGCAGAGCACGCTAGCCAAGTGCGCAACATGTTGCATTTGGTAACCGGTGCAGGCGGTACGGCTCCGAAAGCGCAAACCATGGGCTATTCGGTGGGCGGTAAAACAGGCACCGCCCACAAACTCGATGGCAAAAGCTACGCAGACAAAAAATACCGTGGCTTTTTTGTCGGCATGGCGCCGATTGAAAAACCGCGCATCGTGGTGGCTGTGATGATTGATGAACCGAGCAACGGTCATTATTTCGGCGGCGATGTGGCCGCGCCAGTCTTTAGCCAAACCGTGCAACAAACCTTGCGCATGCTGGAAGTGCAACCTGACATGGCCGTCAAGCCGCAGGTGGTGGCCAAAGCAGAAGCGGAGTCATTTTGATGCAGCTCATGCACAACCCCGAGCAAGCTGCACAGTGGTTGCGTGAGCGCGTATTGGCGCAATTGCAATCCGACAGCCGGCGCGTGCGTCAAGGGGATGCTTTTTTTGCGTGGACCGGTCAAACCACGGATGCCAGACACCATGTGTTGCAAGCCTTGCAACAAGGTGCTGCTGCGTGTCTGGTCGAAGCTGACGGTTTGGAGTCTTTTGAGGCCTTGAACGATTTGGCATTGCATGATGCGCCCATTGGCAGTTACCTGGGCTTGAAAGCCGCCAGCGGTGCGATTGCCGATGCGTATTACGAAACCCCCAGCAAGCATTTGCGCTTGATGGCGGTGACAGGCACCAACGGCAAAACATCGACCGCCTGGTGGTTGGCGCAAGCCTTGAGTCGTTTGGGCCAGCGATGCGCGGTTGTTGGCACACTCGGTTTAGGTGAGCCCCATGAAATGCACAGCACGGGATTGACAACACCCGACCCTTTGCAATTGCAAACCCAATTGCGTCGCTGGGTGAATGACGGTGTGAGTGCCTGCGCCATGGAAGCATCATCCATTGGTCTGGTCGAGCATCGCTTATCTGGTTGCCATATTCGCACTGCCATCTTCACCAATTTCACCCAAGACCATTTGGATTACCACGGCAGCATGCAAGCCTATTGGCAGGCCAAAAAGGGTTTGTTTCAATGGCCGGGTTTGCAATCAGCAGTCATCAACACAGATGATGGCAAAGGCCGCGAATTGGTTGCCATGTTGAAAGACACGGGCGTGCATGTCTGGACCATCTCCTTGCTTGCAGACGCAGACATTCACGCAACCGATATTCAAACCACGGCTCAAGGCATGGCCTGTGTGGTCCATCAAGGCGCACTGAGTGTGAAGCTGATGACCAACGCAGTCGGTGAATTCAATCTGATGAATTTACTGGGCGTCATTGCCGTGCTGGTAGATGCAGGCCACAGCTTGCCACACGCCGTGGATGCATGTGTCAATTTAGACCCCGTGCCCGGGCGTATGCAAACCCTGGGCTCAGCACAAACGCCAGCCGTGGTGGTCGACTATGCCCACACACCGGATGCAGTCGCCAAAGCTTTGCAGGCCTTGCGTCCCTGGGCGCATGCGCGCGGCGGCCGATTGCACTGCGTATTGGGTTGCGGCGGCGATCGCGACAGCAGCAAGCGTGCGCCCATGGCGCGCAGTGCAGAAGAAAACGCAGACGTGGTGTGTTTGACCAGCGACAACCCGCGCAACGAAGACCCGCAACACATCATCCATCAAATGTTGCAAGGCATGCAGCAACCAGACAAAGCCGAGGTGCAACTCGATCGCGCACACGCGATTGCCAACTGCATCGCATATGCAAAAACCGAAGATGTGCTGTTGATAGCCGGTAAAGGTCATGAGACCTACCAAGAGGTTAAAGGTCAGAAACTGCCTTTTTCTGACACTGACCACGTGATGCTGGCATTGCAGCGCTGGGGGCAGGCATGAGTCAGATGTACCTGAGCTTGCAGCAGATTCACCCATGGTTGCCGGGTAGCCGATTGGTAGGCGACGGCAAACTAACTATCGACAGAGTTCACACCGACAGCCGCAGTGTGCAGTCAGCAGATTTATTCGTCGCATTGCGAGGCGAGCGTTTTGATGCCCATGATTTTTTACCCCAGTTGCCAGCCTTGGGTGTGCATGCCGCGATTGCCACGCATGGTTTAGCGCAGGCCGGTTTGTCCGGACTCGAAGTTGCAGATACCTTGCAAGCTTTGCAAACTTTGGCAAAGGCTTGGCGCGCGCAGTTTGATTTGCCAATCATTGCGGTGACCGGTAGCAACGGCAAAACCACAGTGACGCAAATGCTGGCGTCTATTTTGAAGACGTGGCAATCAGATAACGCATTGGCTACGCAAGGTAATTTCAATAACCACATTGGCGTGCCCTTGACCTTGCTGCGCTTGCGCGCGCACCACCGTGTGGCTGTGCTTGAACTCGGCATGAACCATCCCGGCGAAATTGCGCAATTGGCTGACATGGCTGCGCCCAGTGTGGCCTTGGTCAATAACGCGCAGCGCGAACACCAGGAATTCATGCAAACCGTCGAAGCGGTTGCCATAGAAAACGGTGCAGCCATACGTGCTCTAACACCGAACGGCAGCGCAGTGTTTCCTGTGTCTGATGCATACCAAGCGCTGTGGCGCGCAGACGCAGGTGAACGCCGCATCTTCGATTTCGATGGTCCGCAGGCGCAAGTTCAATTGATTCAAGCGCACTGGCTAAACACGCATTGGCAACTTGAACTGCAAACCCCCTTGGGTAACTTGCAAACACAGTTGCATTTGCCCGGCCAACACAATTTGCACAACGCCATGGCTGCGGTTGCGGCAGCCATCGCCGCAGGTGTGCCTGCACAAGCCATTGCGCAAGGTCTGGCTGCATTTGAGCCGGTCAACGGTCGCTCAAAAATCAGTGTGCTGCAACACCAAGGGCGCAGCATCACTTTGGTAGATGACAGCTACAACGCCAACCCGGACTCGGTGCGTGCAGCCATTGATGTGCTGGCGCAATCTACCAAGCCGCGTTTGTTGGTGTTGGGTGACATGGGTGAAGTCGGCACGCAAGGCGTGGCATTTCACCAAGAGGCAGGCAGTTACGCCCAGCAGCAACACATAGAACATGTGCTGACCTTGGGAGAGCTTAGCCTTCACACAGCACAGGCCTGTTCAACGGCTGTGCATTGCCAAAGCATGGAAGAACTAGAGCAACGTGTCGATCACTTGCTGCCGACCTTGTCTACCGTGCTGGTCAAAGGGTCCCGCTTTATGCGCATGGAGCGCGTGGTGCAGTCTTTGCAATCTCAAAACGCCACAGTGGTTGCCAAGCCGCACAGGGAGGCCACATGCTGTTGACACTCGCCCAATGGCTGCAAGCCAATTCACCTGAGTATGGTTATTTGCGGGTGTTTCAATACCTGACGTTCCGCGCGGTCATGGCTGCGATGACGGCATTGATGATCGGTTTGATTGCTGGCCCGTGGGTGATTCGCAAATTGGCTGAACTCAAAATCGGTCAACCTATTCGCGGCTATGGTGTGGAAGCGCACTTGAGCAAATCCGGTACGCCCACCATGGGCGGCGTGTTGATTTTGTTATCCATCGCTTTCTCTACCTTGATGTGGGTGGATTTGTCCAACCGCTTTGTCTGGATCGTGTTGCTCGTGACTATGGGTTTTGGCGCGATTGGCTGGGCAGACGACTGGCGCAAAGTGGTGAATAAAGACCCTGAGGGTATGCCTTCGCGTGAAAAATATTTGTGGCAATCACTCATCGGTTTGCTGGCAGCGCTGTATTTGGTGTTCAGCATTTCCGAGGTGAGCAATTTGCGCGTGCTGGAATTGTTTTACAGCTGGGTGCGTTCGGGTTTTGATGTGAACCTGCCGCCCAAAGCCGGTTTGCTGCTGCCGTTCTTCAAAGAAATCAGTTATCCGCTGGGTGTGTTGGGTTTTGTCATCCTCACTTATTTGGTGATTGTGGGATCCAGCAACGCGGTCAATCTGACCGATGGTTTGGAAGGACTGGCCATCATGCCGGTGGTCATGGTCGGCTCAGCGCTGGGCGTGTTTGCGTATGTCGCAGGTAGTGCGGTGTATTCCAAGTATTTGTTTTTCCCGCATATTCCCGGTGCCGGTGAATTGCTGGTGTTTTGCGCGGCGATTGCAGGTGCAGGTTTGGCCTTTTTATGGTTCAACACCCACCCCGCGCAAGTGTTCATGGGGGATGTGGGCGCGCTTGGTTTGGGCGCGGCGCTGGGCACCATCGCGGTCATCGTGCGTCAAGAAATTGTGCTGGCCATCATGGGCGGTATTTTTGTGGCTGAAGCCTTGTCCGTGATGTTGCAAGTCACGTATTTCAAATACACCAAACGCAAATACGGCGAAGGACGGCGCATTTTGAAGATGGCGCCTTTGCATCACCATTTTGAAAAATCCGGCTGGAAAGAAACACAAGTCGTGGTCCGTTTCTGGATCATCACCATGTTGCTGTGTCTGGTCGGTTTGTCCACTCTGAAGCTGCGTTGAACATGAACCTGTTGCAAGACCAACATATTCTCATCCTGGGCCTCGGTGATTCCGGCCTGGCGATGCTGCGTTGGTGCGTGTTGCAAGGTGCGCGCGTGACGGTGGTGGACACACGCGAAAAACCGCCTGGTTTGCAATTACTGCAAGAAGAAAAACTGCATGCTGAATTTGTGCATGCGGCATTTGATGCAGCCTTGGTGCAAGGCAATGACATTCGCGCTGTCTTCAAAAGCCCGGGTTTGACGCCTGCTGAAGTTGCAGGTGTGTGGCAGGCCGCGCAAGCCCAAGGCTTGTGGTGCGGTACCGAGCTGACATTGTTTGCCCACGCACTTGAACATTTGAAAAACAGTGAAGTGGCATACCAACCCAAAGTGCTCGCTATCACCGGCACCAACGGCAAAACCACGGTCACTCGACTCACCGGTTTATTGCTCGAGCGCGCCGGTTTGACAGTGGCGGTCGCCGGCAACATCGGCCCCACGTTACTGGACACATTGACAGCGCGCTTAGGCGATTTACCGCAAGTCTGGGTGTTGGAGTTGTCGAGTTTCCAACTCGATGGCGTGACCAACTTTGATGCCACGGCCGCTTGCGTGCTCAATCTGACGCAAGAC